>Ga0067045_1028435_pt1 | contig 33526 bp, 34 predicted proteins | sample TerdegcTABiofilm_FD_59184 | JGI IMG/M metagenome (GOLD analysis project Ga0067045, IMG submission 59184) | Combined Assembly of (Gp0054472, Gp0054536) Wastewater bioreactor microbial communities from Singapore -Terephthalate degrading...
GGGGATCTCCTACATCGACAACGTGGTGGACATCGGTATCCGTGTGGAGACCCGGCTGGAAAATTACCCGATTGTCAACGACTACTATGACCCGAAATTCCTGTTTCCCGAGAAGGTCAGGACCTTCTGCACCAATTCCGGGCATGCCCGGGTGGTGCTGGAACGCTATCACGGCTTCAGCCTGGTCAACGGTCATGCCCTGTCTGAACAAAAGTCGGCAAATCATCTGGTCAATTTTGCCCTGCTCAAGACCATCGGTCTAAAGGATCCGGTACGCAGCGGTCAGCAGATGGCGATCTATCTGGCACGTCTGGCCAATGAGATCGGCGGCGGCAGGCCGATCATGCAGCGGGTGGGGGATTTCAGGCTGGGGAAACGCTCCAGCAGCGAGACCTTTAACGATGATCTGTTTACCTTTGCCCCCACCTGCCCGGTTACGGCCGGCGACCTGGGGCTGGCCGTGCCGGCCAAGATCATGCGCCATATCTGGAGCGCGCTGAAAAAACTGGACACCATCGTCCCGGGAGTGCTGCACCCCAGCACCATCATGTATTACCCGGAGATCAAGATGTACGCCAACAAGCCGGCCTTTCTCGATCGGCATTTCCGGGTTTCGCCGCAGATCTACATGGCCGGCGACGGTGCCGGTACCTCGCGGGGAATCACCGGGGCCTGGGCAAGCGGTATCAGGGCGGCCGAGGGGATTGCAGCGCGTTGGCGCTGATTGAGTGGGGGTGAACAAAAAAAGTCCGCTGAATACTCAGCGGACTTTTTTGTTGTTTGGTGCCCAGGACTAGACTCGAACTAGCACACCCTTGCGAGCACAATTAACACAAAGATACTAGGTAGTTAGAAAACAGGCATCAGAAAAAGACAGAAAAAACCACCGATAAAACTGTGTAAAAAACTGTGCAATTTTAGCAATAAAACTGCTGTATTGTCAACACATTTGCGGCTATTTGGCGTCTATTTTAGCTTTCAGTCTTTTTATAAAACCGAACATTGGTTTTTTGATTTCTACGATTTCAGCTTTCACTTCTTCAACAAATTTCAATGGCAGATACCCCAACCGACCGGCAATTTCATATTGTGTTTCAAGCTCCGCCAGTGACCCTGACGCCATTCTTAAAAAACGGAGATACTCTTTATCACTTCCGTAGGCAGCACCCTCAGCTATACATGACGGAACAGATACAGAGGCTCTTTGCATTTGACTACATAATCCAAATTTTTCAGTTGCAGGAAAATCTTTTGTTGCCCGATATGTTTTTTCTACCAGATTGAGTGCCAGTTTATAAAAATTGAGTCCTGTGTGTGTCAGCACTTCCGTTGTATCAGACATTTTTTATAACCCCTCAAACTGGGGATTAGTACCCAGATTAACCGCTTGCAAAAACATGCCCTCTTCATCCGGCGATAATTCCCGCCCGTATTCCTCTTTAACCTTAATCCTATACAGTTCCAGATTAATCTGTTCCTCACGTGCATGAGGTCTAGGAACATATTTCCCCGCCTTTTTCAGCCAGAACAGATAATAATCAATTGCCCGTTTCACAACATCTTCAATTTCAATCCCATGCAAATCACAATAATCCGACAACTGCACAGACTGTAATTTTGTTGTCCTAATCCTTAATACCCTGCCAGTTGAAGCCAATTCTAATTCACTTTTTTTCGGTCTACCCATAACCAAATCCCTTTCATTAATTAATATTACAATATAATGACCTAAAACAGATTAATAAATCAATTTTTGTGTGCTTTTTATAACACGACATTGTAATAAAAACAAGCTTTATTGTGGTCATAAAAACAATAAAATAGAAAAAAAGAGTAATATTGAGGGTTTAAGAGCAGAAAAACCTTGACAAATTAATTAATGAGAGTTATATAATTAAATAACGATAGGGATTAAAAACCAGTTTATCAAACCAGAAAGGGAGAACAGACCAATGAAAAAAATCAATAACGCAGAATTAGCCGCCCGTTTAGAACCATTATGCTTAAAAACAGCGTCAAAAATGTTTACCAGCGCTCATTTGGAAATTGCCAAACGTGCAGCCCGTGCAATTATCCGTCTGGACGTACCGGTATCCTCTTCAATTGTCCGTTTGTGTGTTTCCAACGCCGGTCTTCAAATGGGAGTAGAGTTTGCCCGTAAAGAAGTGATTGTTGACCCAGAAGAACTGCTTAAAATTACAACCAATTATACTAATTATCTGCACAAATATCTGGATACTGAATCCAAACAGGATATCGTGCAGGAAGCCCTGCTTTTCTGCTACGAATATACAAAAACAGAAGAGATTTCAAAGGTTTTTCTAAAACTTTGTGTGTATGAAGCCTCCCGCAAACTTGGTTATCATAATTCCCGTTACCACAAAAAGATTACGGCCAAAAATGAAAATGGACAGACAACAGACCGCGAAAAGCTTTGGTTGGAAAATTACAACATGGCAAAAGATATGGTGCATTTGGACGACGACACAGACGATACCGTTTTTCAGCTTCATTCCACCACTCCTGCCCCAGATTCATTTATTCAGTTTGAATCCATTGAGATTGCAAAGAAAATGCTTGATAAAATCATTGCAGAGGACAGCGAAAACGACAATCTGGCAGCAGTAAAAGAGGTAATAGAGTTAATGCAGGTCGGGGAGACATTAGAGGCAGCAGCAAAAGCAGTAGGCAAATCAGCACAATTAATTCACTATCACCTCCGCAGACTTGGCAAACAGATTATAGATATACATGGCAGAGAAGCTTTATTTGCATAATTAGCAGCTGGCAGCTGGCAACTGGCAGCTGGCACAACGGTAACATAGATAATACAAAAAGCAACACCGCTTAACACGCATTGTGTTAAGCCTTCAAAAACCATAGATAAATCCCAAATTAAACCCCTCCTTTAAAGCACCAATCCCAGAACTATAACTACTGACGTTGGACGTAGGGCGTAAGGCGTTGGAAAACAACTCTAAAAGTATTTTATATTATACTTTTGACCCCAGAAATGCCCCTGAAAGTATTTTATATAATACTTTTAACCCCAGAAGTAGCACAAAAGTATTTTATATTATACTTTTGACCCCAGAAACGACCATGAAAGTATTTTATATAATACTTATTTTCAAGAAATAGCCTTAAAAGTATTTTATATATAACTTCTGACGTTAGACGTAGGGCGTGAGGCGTGAGAAAAATAACCCTATAACACCAGAAATAACCATAAAAGTATTTTATATTATACTTTTACCCCCAGAAATCCCCCTGAAAGTATTTTATATAATACTTATTTTCAAGAAACAGCCTCAAAAGTATTTTATATATGTTTTTTTAGCAGCTGGCAGCTGGCAACTGGCAGCTGGCATAACGGTATTTAAGAATTAAACCCATAAAAGAAGTTAAAAGAAGTTTCTTCTCTATGCCTCATTTAAGGAAGCTTCACGGCCAGTTTAATCAATAATTCCTACAAAAAATCTTCCAGTTTCTTGCCCAGAAAACTGGGCAAATCTTATGTTCAATTCCTTTCTTTTTTCTTTCACCCACACGCCAGATTCTAAAAGTTTCTTGCCCAGTTTTAAGGGCAATTCTTATGTTCAATTCCTTCATTTTTTAATTCAATTACATTCATTTTTTTTACCATGTTCTTTTTAGATTTTCCCGCAGTTTACCCTATTTATATATAACGGCAGCAATTAGCAACTGGCAGCTGGCAATTAGCACATAGGTAATTGATTTAGAATCAGATTATCTTAAAGATTTTAAACTAAATACGAGCGTGCCAGCTGCCAGTTGCCAGCTGCCAGAAGCCGAATAAAAGTAAAGGAGCCTACAACAATGAAAGACTATGGAATCAATCTCATTTATGACCTCGGAAGATTAACATTTTTGTATCACATGCATAAATTCGACGGCCATTTTTCAACTGAGAATTTTATTAATGCAATCAATAAAATAATGTCAGGAAATGAATGTGAACGCAGCATTATTTTGAAGAATATAATCAATGATATTGAACGAAATAAGAACTGCAAATGTAAAAAAGAAATGAGTTTAGTGGCAGAACATAACACTAGCTGCCAGTGCAGCAAGAAACACTAAGGACTGGCGTTGGGGTTTTAAACACAAACAGGAGTCAAATTTGCATCTAAAACAGGAACTAAATTAAAAAGAAAGGAGGAATAGGAAATGAATGAAAATGAAGTGATTTACACAGAGGAAATTCTAGTTGTTCAGGGATATTCAGGAGCCGGTAAATCATTCGCAGGTTTTATCACAGATTTTACAGAGGAAGGAGAATAGAAAATGGCAAAATGGACACTACAACAGCAGTTAAATGCAATCATGAACAGAAAGAAAAAATTAAAAGCCAAGATAGAAGCGTTGAATAAAAAGAAACAGGTACAAGAGGATAAGTTTTTTATAGAGGTTGGTAAACTAACAATGAAGTATCACAATAGCGGTTTTAAGTTCCAGTCTGCATTCAGAAATCAATTAATATCCATGATAAATAACAAAAAAGGAGAAAACCAAAATGATTAAAGTCAATCCTGTATTACAGAAAAAACTTGAAGCAATTAAAAAGCGCAGAGAGAAACAGAATCAAAAGCTGAAAGAGCAGGAACAGGCAGTATTGAAACGTATGAAAGAGGATGAGAAAAAGGAATTGAAAAAGAATGAAAAATTCCTTGCAGAAATTGGACTTCTTATTGTGAAAAACTCCGCAAAACTTTCAAACGTGCTCCCAACAGAAGTAAATGCAAAAATTGAATCATATTTAACAGCTGTGAATCAGAAGCCAGTTGAAGAAGTTAAAGAAGTTAAAGCAGAGCTTACAAACGAATATATTGAAGACGTCTTGAATAAAATAGAGGCAACAGCAAGTGCTTAACGGATTAAACATATATAGAGAAGCAGTAAAAGAGAATGACCTCTCTTTTACTGCTAACCTCCAAACAAAAAGCTTCAAAAATATTTTGAAGACAGGATTTGATTTAAGAATAAATCAAAATCCTCTTTTTGATACCACACCTGACGCAATGGGGCTTGCCCCTGTTAAAACCGTTCAAGCCCTTATTCTATGCGGCTCTGAGGGCAGTTTAGGCTTTTACGGGTATCACCCGTATCAAGTAGCAGTTTAAGTCAATTTCAGTGTTGTTTCAGTCATACGGGTTTTATCCGTATAAATACCAAAAGAAAGGAGGGCTACAACCAATGAAGAGAATGGAAATCCTGATTGAAGAAAATGAGTATTTGAGACTGCAAAGAAAAGTCAAGAATGAGAACACTACATTATCAGATTATGTAAGAAAATTAATAGCAGAAGACAGAAAGAAGCTTGAAGATTTACCTCATGAGCAGCTTAAAGAATTATTGGTAGTATCAACACAAAAACAGATTGAAGAATTAAGCATAATGCACACAGATTTAAAGGTGATTTTTAAGCAATTGTTAGAGGCAACAACAACGGTAAAAAAATCATATTCAGTTCAGCTTGCCAATGCCGCTCGCATTGACGGTTTTATTGAAAAAGCGCTTTATCCAGTATTCCCTGAAATAGCGAAAGATGCACTTATAATTCAGAAAAAATTTGAAGGAGGAAACTAATAATGAGTGATAGAGCTGGTTATAAAAAAATGTCGGCCAATATCGGGCAACAAGAGTTTATGAGAAATATTGAAATGTGGCTGGAAAGACAGACCACTTCAATATTTATGGGGCTGTTTTTTTATGCAATTGCATTAGTATTTTTGTACATGTTTTTTAATGGATACCCCGGTAAATTTCTATTCGTTTTGAAGTTTCTGGCGATAGGAATTACAAGCAATTTTTTACCAGATTTTACAATCAGTATGTATGGAGCAAATGATTCACTTTTGAATTGGTATCGTGCAGGAGTTGACAACGGTTTGTGGACTATCACAATCAGCTACATGTTGAAAATGATTTATGCAATTCCAGCGTTTGTTATTGGTTATATTGCAGCAGAAAAAATCTTCGGAAAAATAGCAAAAGAGAAGGAAGTTCTTAAACATATTGACGGCACTGAGATGAGAACAGAAGAAGAGGTTTTATCAATCATTAAACAGCGCAACATTGAAGAGCCTGACCGTGGTCATGTTTTATCAATTCCGATTGGAAAAATTGGTTTAACAAAAGCAAACGAGACATACGGAACATTGATATTAGGAGCGTCTGGTTCCGGTAAAACAGTTGCTATTAGTAACATGTTAGATGCATTACAAAAAAAGGACGATTATAAAATAATTGCTTACACTCCAAAAGGTGATTTTATTTCAAAATATTATAACGAGGATAGAGGCGATATTATTATAAATCCTTTTGATTTTCGTGGAATAAACTTAAACGTTTTCGACCTTGTAAAATCACGTCTTGATTTTCAAAGAATTGCAGCGGTTTTGATTCCAGAACCTGCTGGCAGTCAAGACCCATTTTGGCCGTATGCAGCCCGTGCAGTTTTTTCTGCAATCATGAATTATTGTGTTGTAACAGGGAAAACGACAAACAAAGAATTGTGGGAAGTAATCTGTTATCCAAAGGAGCGTATGATATCTGAGGTAGCAACAACATATGGCAGTGAGGAAATAGCTAAATATTATTCAGAAACTAAAATAGCAGCCAGTCTCGAAGGCGTAATGTTGGCATACACAGGTATTTTTAAGTATCTGGCTCAGGGTGAAGAAGAAAAATTTGATATGAAACAATGGCTGACAGACCCAAATCAAAAAGGTTGGATTTTTATCAGCAATCATGAAGAGTTGTCTTCTCTTTTGAAGCCATACCTCACATTATTCATTGATTTTATTGTAGCAGCCCATTTGTCGCTGCCAGATAACAGAGACCGCAGAATTGTATATGTGCTGGACGAATTAAGCACATTGCATAAATCAATTGGTAAAACCGTTCATAAATTAGCTATCACAGGGCGTTCAAAAGGCGCTGTGACAATTGTAGGCGCACAAGGTAAAACCATGTTGGAGGATACGTTATCCAAAGAGCAGGCAGCTGACGTTTACAATACTATTGGTAACAGTATTTTCCTCCGTGTCGGTTCTGACGACATAACAGCTAAATGGATGTCAGATGTAATAGGCGAGACTTCATTTTATGAAACCGAGATTACAGGTTCTTACAAAGTTGGCGAATCAGCTGACGGCGTAACAGCCCGTGAGACCCGCCGCACCGAGAAACTGATACTACCAAGTACATTCAATAACAGTATGCCGTCCCTGACCGGTATAGTGCGTCTGGTAGAATACGGTGGAGTTTGTAAAACAAAATTCCCAACCAAGAACCGCCCTGACATAGCAGAAGGATTCATTGACAGACCTGACCTATCTCTTGATGGAATGTTAGAGGCACTGGCTCAGTTGGATAAGGCGGAAGCAATCTGCAGTATTGACCATAAGCAATTGATAAACAACACAACGACTAATACAGGAGAAACAGAAAACGAGATTTCAGCAGCTATGTTTTAATGTCTGCTGACAGACATTAAAACGGCAACTAGCAGATGGCAACTGGCACAGCAGTAAAAAATAATAACGAATGTGCCAGTTGCCAGATGCTAAAACAGAAGGAGAACGAACATGGTAAGCGTATCAAAAGCAATGTCAGCATCGCAGGCAGGCAATTACTTTGGCAAGGATGATTACTATTTACAGGAATCAGGGACATGGTTTGGCAAAACAGCCGAAGAACTGGGACTTTCAGGCGAAATTGATAGAGATAGTTTTTTACTTTTGGCAGCAGGGAAACATCCAGAGACAGGGGAGGATTTAGTAAAGGGAGGCGGCAAAACTCATGACCACCGAAGCGGTAATGACATGACGTTTTCCGCCCCTAAATCTGTTTCAATTTTGGCATTGGCTGATGAAAGAATACAGGAAGCACACAATCAAGCCGTTGAAACGGCGCTCAGTCATTTTCAGGCTGAATATGCACAAATTCGTCAAACGGCCAATGGAATAACAGAGAGAATTGAAACAGGGAATATTGTAGCTGGAATCTTTAACCACATGACAAGCCGTGAGCTTGACCCACAATTGCACAGTCATGCTTTTGTGATGAATATCAGCCAGAACGAAAAAGGTGATTTCAGGGCTTTATCAAACGAGAACATGTTTTCAAATAAAATGTATCTTGGAACTATTTATCATAGTGAACTCGCTAAATCATTAAATGAACTTGGATATAGAACAGATGTAATTGATACCAAAACAGGTAATTTTGAGATAGCTGGTGTATCAAAGGAATTACAACAGGATTTTTCAAAACGTTCTCAACAAATTAATGACAGATTTGCAGAAGTTAAAGATAATCCAGAATATCAAGGAATGAAAGAAAGTGAAATAAAGGCATCACTCGCACTTGAAACCCGCAAATCAAAGCCAAAAGAGATTGATAAAGAATATCTTAAAGATGAATGGCAAAAAGTCTTTATCGAAAATCAGACAACACCAGAATTAGAGCGTGAGCGTGCTCTTGAAGCTGGTAAAAATAATGATAAAGAGCGTCTGAGTGCCATTGATTATGTAAATAAAGCGGCAGAAGCCCTGTCAAAAATGGAAAGCACGGCAACAGTAAAAGATTTAGTCAGCACAGCCGCTAGAATCGGTATTGGTGATGTAAATACCGATGAGATTAGAACCGCAATTAAAGACCTGACAGCAGAAAAAGAAATTATCGGTCTTACAAATGATAAGGGTGATAAAAAGATTATCACCACCCCTGAGATGCAAAGAACTGAAAAACAAATTATTGATAATATCCGTGCAGGAGTTAAAAACGTTACCCCCCTGATGTCAAAGGAACAGGCTATTGAAACAGCCGGAAAATATGAAACACTCTCGGACAATCAAAGGGAGTTTGTTGAAAAAGTCCTATCTTCTGACAGCCAATTTTTGATAGTACAGGGCTACTCAGGAGCCGGAAAAACGTTTGCAGCAGCCAAAGTAACCGATGAAGCAAAAGGGCTTGGCTTTACCATTCGTGCCCTCGGACCAACAGCAGCAGCCGCCAGAGAACTAGGCAACAGTACCGGAGTTGAAGGACAAACACTTTCCCGCTTTTTTAAGCAGTCCGATGAGAAACTTGATTTTCAGCAGGGTAAGGAAATCTGGCTTGTTGACGAAGCCTCTATGATTGAAAGCCGTCAAATGCTAGAGCTTGTTGAACGTGCAGCACAGCAGGAAGCACGGGTAATTTTGATTGGTGATAGAAACCAGCTTCAATCAGTGGGCGCAGGAAAGATTTTTGACGACTTACAAAGGCTAGGAGTAGGGGAAAAGCTGGAACTAACGGACATTAAACGCCAGAAAACGGAACACATGATTGAAGCAGCTGGATTAATTCGTGATATTGAGAAAGTCCGTGAAGCAATTAATATCATTGATGAACGTGGTGGTATCAAAGAAATTGCAGATTTTGCAGAACGAGTTCAGACAATTACTGACGATTATACAAGCAGAGACCCTGACAAAACAATGCTTGTTGTATCAACCAACGCAGAACGCCATGCACTTAATGCCAGTATCCACGATAAGCTTTATGAAGAAGGCAAATTAGGTAATGAAGAATTTACAATTGCAATAAAAGAATCCGTAAATCTTGATGCAGTTGATAAACACTATGCTCAATCGTATAAAATCAATGATATTATAGTTCCACAGGCAAATGATAATGGTATGAAAGCCGGTTCTGAATGGACAGTTACAGGACACACTGACCGAAACACATTGGTTTTAACAAGAGATGGTGAACAAAGAGAATTTGATATAATCAATAATGCAAACGAGATATCAATTTTTCGTGAACGTGATATCAATGTATCTGTTGGCGATAAAATGGTTTTCTTGAAAAACGACCTTAACACTGTTGGCGTTGTGAACGGCGATAGCGGTAAAATTACACACCTTGACCAAAACGGCTGGATAAAAATTGAAACAGAAGGCGGAGAAAAGAGCTTTAACCTCGCTCAATACAATCACATTGACCTTGGACATGCGATAACCAGTTATAAGGCACAGGGAGCAAGTATTGACCATGTAATAGTTTCAGCAGACCCCAGACAAGAGAATTACAATGATTATTACGTTGCCATGACCCGTGGTAAAGAAGACGCTACAATCTACACGGCAGATAAAGCTGAAATGTTGGAAGCGGTTTCTGAATATCAAGAAAAATCTTCAACATTGGATTATCCAGATGAAGAGAAAAAAGAGCTGGCAGAAATGAGTTTGGAAGAAATGAAGGAAGAGTATTTTAAAGAGCGTGCTGCAACAGCGATGGCGGCCAAGCAGGAATTAGAGCAGGAATTTACACCAGAACAAGAGCAGGAGAAAGATAAAGAAGAACCTGTTCAGGAGAAAGAACAGGAACAGGAACATGAATTAAGTCTGTAACAAAAATAAACATAACCCGCATCGCAAGGAAACATATTAACCACAACCAAAGAAAAGCCCCTGAAATCAAATTCAGAGGCTTTTCTTTGGTCTATTATCTATTATCAGTTTACCATGTTTATTTTCTTCCTATATCCATTCTAGTCAATCCATATTTTATCAGCATTTCGTCAACAAATCGCTCCTGCCGTTCCGCTTGACTTCTCCCTATCCGGCCTCTTGTTTTAATCATTTTATTAACTCTGTACATAAAATATAAAATTACAGCAATAATTAACAATGTTGTGTATGCAAACAAGGTATTATCAATAAAATAAGCTACAAAACTGATAATTAATGTAAATAAAAATGCTTTTATTATGTAATTAAATGATTTTGACTGTGTTTGGTTATAATCATCAAGCAAAATTCGTTCATAATACAAAAACATTTGTGTAAGATAGTAATTGATTTCCTTAAATTCTTTCCTTGCGATGCGGTTATATATTAGATTTTCATAGTAGTCAGTCATTGCTAGTTACCTCCTTCTTCTTATTTTATTCGGCAGCTGGCTACTGGCTACTGGCAGCTGGCACGCTCGTAATTAGTTTTTTAAGTCTTTGATTCTAAAACTATTACCGCTGTGCCAGTTGCCAGTTGCTAATTGCCAGTTGCTGCCTCACCCTTACCATGCCATTTGAACACCAATTTTTCCGCCACCGCGCTTGAATGCATTTGCACCGGTAAGCGAGGTTCCTGCACCAACCATGATTTGCATATTTTTAACGCCTTCTGGACGATAGGCTAGTGCAGCACCGATTGCCTGAGAGCCGTCATAAGAAGCAATATTAAGCCCTACCCCGATATTTTGACCACGCTCTAATACCACGTTAGGCACTGCCATTGCGGTTGCAGCCGCTTCTGCTGCATATTGTTTTGATTGGAACAGGCTTTGAGCTACTTCACTTCTCATCTGCCCTACATTAACAGCGTCAGTATCAGCGGTTCCGGCAGCAACGTTTGTAATCTGGCGTTCATTGCCAGCAGAGCCGACACTGACGGTATTATCACGTTCTGCAACAGAACCTTGACCAAGGGCAACGCTATTAGTTCCTGTTGCGGTAGTATTTGCTCCAAGTGCAACAGAATTGTTTGCAAGTGCCTGTGCATTATCACCAATAGCAACGGTTGGGTCGGCAACGGCTCTTGCACCACGTCCGATTGCTACACTTCCTGCAAAACTTGCTTCTGCACCGGTACCCATTGCAACCGTATTATCACCATTGGTTGCAGCACCCTCACCCATTGCTATTGTATTTTGACCGCTTGCAGTAGCATTTCCACAAACAAGCGAACCATTTACATTCTGGCAAGCTCCTGAACCACCATTAAGATTAAGGTTTGCAATAGCATTGTCTGTATAGGTGTTAGCGCTCACAAGGGTTTGTGTTGCGATGCTATCAGTATATGTTGTTGCATTTATTAAGGTTGAAGCCGCAATGTCCTGCACCTGTTGTAAATTGGTTGCGTCAGTTGCCTGTGTAGCGGCCGCAACATTTGTAATCTGGCGTTCCGCACCAACCGAGCCAACGGAAACACTATTATCTCTATCAGCAATACTATTTGAACCAAGGGCAACGGCATTATTGCCGGTTGCTGACGAATTTGAACCAACAGACAATGCACCGGTTCCAGTTGCGCTTGCTACCGAAGGGACGCCCTGTGTTGCCATGTAAATTGGACCACCCAGATTAAGGTTAGCAATGGCTACATCTGTATAAGTATTTGCCGTTGTAATGGCATTGTTTTCTGCGGTTGCAGCTAATGACTGCGCTTGTGTAAGATTAACAGCGTCAGTGCCATTTACGGCGGTTGCAACATTACTAATTCTTCTTTCGTTTCCAACGCTACCAACGGAAAACTCATTATTACCGGTAGCAACAGAGTTGGTTCCGATAGCAACGGAATTATTACCTGTTGAAGAAGCCCCACCACCAAAAGCCAAGCTGCCGGTTCCGGTAGCGGTTGCAGCGGCAGGAGCACCTTCTGCACTCAACCATGCAGGTAATCCGCCACCTAGATTAAGGTTAGCGATAGCTACATCAGTGTAAGTGTTTGCATTGGTTTCTGCGGTTGTAGCTAAACTTGTTGCTTGTGTTAAATTAACAGCATCCGTTCCATTTACGGCGGTTGCCACATTGGTTAAACGGCGCTCAGAACCGGCTGCACCAACACTAACAGTATTTGCTTCATTTGCTATTGACCCATAGCCCAAAGCAACTGAATTAGCACCGTTTGCAACGGCATAGCTACCAAGGGCAGTTGAATAATCCCCCAAACTTTCTGCCACTGAACCGAGAGCTGTCGCACCTTCTGCTCTTGCCCGTGCGTCATTTCCGATAGCGGTTGATTCAGTGGAATCAGCAACAGCTGCGGCACCAATTGCGGTTGACCATTGCCCTGTTGCAGTAGTTTCAAAGCCGAAGGCTGCGGAATAATCACCAACAGCGGTTGACCCATTGCCAACAACTGTTCCCTCAATACCGGCAACTGCACCGGTTCCAATTGCAACGCCTCTCGCACCAGCAACAGCAGCGGTTGTATCAGCAGTATCGTTAATTGCAATGTATGGACTGCCACCCCCAGAAACACCGGCAATTGCGGTATCAAGCTGATTTTTGTTTACAGCGTCAGTGCCTGCCGTTCCGGCCGCTACGTTGGTAATCTGGCGTTCATTACCAACAGAACCGACAGAAACGGTATTTGCACGGTCGGCAACACTATCTGTGCCAAGGGCAACCGAATTGATAGCAGTTGCCGAAGCATGAGCACCGATTGCAACGCTGTACTGGTTAGCACTTGCTGAATAGCCTAAAACAGTTGCAGCCTCCCCGTTTGCCGTGGATAGAGCGCCTATTGCGACTGCAAAATTATAATCAGCAGATGACATATATCCATATGCTGACGAATATTCACCGAGTGCAGACGAATACGCACCAACAGCAGTTGCAAAATCATTGTAGGCGCTATCAACTAATGCATCACCGGCAACTGAATTACCACCAATTGCAACGGAATTATCACCATTTGCATTTGCAGAATCACCTACTGCCACCGATTGAGACGTAAGCGTACCGTCTACAAGCGTATTCTCACCAACAGCAACAGCAGTTGAACCAGCTGGTGCAGATGCACCAGTACCCAAAATAGTTTCTGCTTTTGCTTTTACAGGAGTTGATAAACTTAATCCTGCTAACAACAAACATGTAGCTACCCTTCTGTGAGATTTTTTCATTTGTTTTTTCTCCTTTGTTGAATGCGGCAACTGGCAGATGGCAACTGGCAGATGGCACATTAGTAGTTGTTTTTTTAAAAGCTTTTGATTTTGGAATATATACCGATATGCTAGTTGCTAATTGCCAGCAGCCAGTTGCTGCCGTTATATTTACTGAGGGTAAAGTGCGGGAAAAACTAAAAAGCCCCAGTCAAAATAAATTGACTGAGGCTCTTTTTTTTTATGATTGATTTATTTATTTGTGAGTTTTGAAGTGTTTTTTAAAGCTTAGAAATAATAATATAAATCCAATAATTAAATAAACAGTTAAAGGCTGTGCATCGCAAGAAATGTATTTCATCCATTGCATTTTTAATTCAAGCATCTTTATATAGAATATCTTTGTAAGACCAGTGACGGCCAAAATCTGATTATCTATTAAATAATTAAATCCATAAACTACAAGTCCAATAAAACCATACATCCAGACATAATCTTGTATTAATGGCGGATAAAATGATAATTTCCGCATAGTTCGTAACGACCTAAATTCTTCAATCGGCCTTTTTACATTTGCCTCAGTTCCAAGCTGCCGATTATGAAAATAAACAGTTATATCATTGGTTTCTGGGTGTAAATTAACAACAGTACCCCAGTTTCCACGTTGTAAATTATGAACTTTTTGACCAATTTTGACTTGCATGATTACTGTTTCCAGACCGGTTTAACACCGTGAGAGGCTTTTGCAGCAGCATCAACACCCTTTTTTCTGGATAAAACGGCGTCAATTCCATTGCCCTTGCTTTCAGCATCTTCACTTCTTCTTGCATATTCATTTGCGATGCGGCTTGATTGACTTACAGATTGCATTTTATCCAGCGTCTCAGCGTATGACCATGATGAGGCTACTTTGTAATTGCCTTGATAACCCGCAAATGCAGACCCTGCCCATGTTACCCCTGCAATAGCCAATTCTCCCGGATTTCCAAGATTTAGGCGGATTTCACCACATGTAATTGTTGTGATATCTTGGTATAATCGGCACGGCTTATTGTTTGCTAGAATCCTATTAAGAGTCCTATTAATACTTGCGTCTGTAATGCCGTCCTGAAACACTTTATACAGGGCAGCTCTTGCCAGAATATCAAAATCAGCGGCTCCAACAGATTCAATCTGGATATCCCTTACACCATTTGTAATTCTGCCCTTTTTGCCATTAGTTTTTAAAGCGGTATCAATTTTAGCAACAGAATCATTCAGATTTAAGTAGGCTTGCCCTACAATTGCACCATAAACAGCAAGGGTATTAATATAATCTTTAATTGCATCTTCATCGGCAAATCTATTGATTAAAGCATTTGTTTTTGCAGCATTTGCCAGATATTCAGCTTTTGTTGTATCAATAATTTCGTAATTATCATCTTTTGCAGACAAGCCTACATCATTCGGTAAAAGTGGGCCGGAAAGAGGTTGCTTCATGATGTGCTTAACTAAATCTTGTTGAGGCACATTAGCTAACATGCCCTCAGTTGTTTCCAGTTCAAGCAGATAATCCAGAAAAAGAGTTTGGGCAGGTTTGGTCAAATCCAGTTCACGGCTCCTTTGTGCATTGTGCATTGCTTTCAAACTTGCTGAAACTTGTTCTTCATCAGAATCAGATTTAGAATATGTGTTGCTTCTGCTGTCAGTATGAGATTTGTTTTTTGACATTTTTCTTGATAAATCAACGCCAGTACCATAATTAATGCCACCTGATGTTGAATAATCAGTTTGACCTTCTGCATGAACCAAAACAGCAAAATATAAAACACAAAATAATGTGATTAATATATTTCTTAAATTCATTTTGAGTTACCTCCGTCTTTTTTTTTGCAGGCGTGGGACGTAAGACGTTGGACGTTGGTTTTACAAACGCCGAACGCCGAACGCCGGTTCTCCGCCGTTTTCAATCACTAAAAGTGATTGAAAACTACATCACATATCCATCTCCACCTGCTGCCCCACCGCCCCTCTTTCGTTGCTTTTTTGATTCTCCAGCGACAGATTCTTGGTGTTGTCGCTGGAACTCAAAAAATTTTCCATATCCTTTCGCGCCCCCTCTATCATAGCGTCTGCTTTTGCACCCCATTTTTCAACCGTTGCGGGGTCGGTTATCTTTAATTCCTGCATTACCCACAGCTCGCCTTTTGAAAATTCCTTATCAGATACAATTGTTGAAGCAGGAGTTTCTTTTGTTGCGGCCGTCTGTTGTTGCAGTTGAGCGGTCTGGGCTGTTAAAGATTCTTTTGCAGCGGCATGTTTATCAAGCAGGCTTTGCTTTCTATCAGCATCGGTACCATGTACATTTTCAACAAATACTTTTAAAAATCCTTTTGACATCTTTTCTACAAGACCAGTTTCTTGTTTTTTATTTACAGATTTTACTTTGTTATTGGTTTTAATCTGTTTATCAGCTTCTTTTTCATTGTTTGTTGTATTCCACGTTGATTTATAAACATTAGAACCGAATTTAGGGTCCATTTCAAAACCAAGTCTTGTTGTCGGAACACGACCAGTTGTAACCAAGTGTGATATTCCATCAGCTAAATAATCGGCCGCATGCATTATTTTTGCAAATAAACTCATTTTCTTAGCCATTGTTGTTGCCTCCTTCTTTTGTTTAATTCAGCAGCTGGCAACTGGCATATTCGTAATTATTTTCAAAATCTTAAATCTTTTTGATTTTAGAACAGATACCAACCTGCCAGTTGCCAGAAGCCAGTTGCCAGTTGCATTTTTAATTGTCCTTGACGATTAAAAACTTGCTACATATCCATTTCATTCTCAACAGCATTAACAACATGCCCTTCTTTACTTTTACTTTTTTCTTGCGATGCAGAATTTTCAAAATGCTTTTGAATATCATTTGTCAGTCCTGCCTTATAATCAGTTGCCCTTTTTTCAAGCTTTTCCTGCATTGACATTTGATATTTTTGTTCTACATAATTCATTTGGTCTTTTTCGGCAGAAACAACATAAGCTTCATTGACAGCGTTTTGTGATTGCTTAACATCAGGATTATTTGCTAATTCTGAACCAGAAATTGCTTTGTCAAATTGAGCAATCTGCTTAACTACATCACCTGCAAAGACTAAACTTTCCTTCAATTCAGCAACAGAATCTGTGATTTTTGTAATATCCTGTACACAATCAGTCATTGAATAATCTTTTGATTCTGCTTCTTTGTATGCTTCATAATAAAGCGCACGGCTTGTTTCTTCTATCAGTGCCTCCTTCATACTCATTCCAGAGGCTTGACGCATATCAAGCCGTTGAGATGCGCTAAAATCACCTAAATTGTGGCTTTTTCCGTTGTATTCAACGGTTTCTCCCAGTGCCTGAATAGTTGTTGAAGAGTGTTGTTTATATTCCGCAGTCTCTTGAAACAGTTGTTGACTTAAAACTTTTGAATAAACTGTATTATCAGCGTGATAATCAACGTCTGTTAAACGAAGTAATTTTTCATCAGAATTATATGTTGCTATTTCAGCAGGTTCTCCAATACCTTTTGCAAAAACCTTGACTTCATTTACCGGTTCATCAGAAAATCTTGCAGTCTTAATCTTTGTGGCAGCATGAATTGAATCAACAATCCCTTCTTTTTCAGCATCTTTTCCGAATACTTTTTCAACAATTACTTTTTGTTCTACCTCTTTCAGTGCTTCCAGAGGTATTACAGGCTTGTTAGTATCAATCTGGTGAGATTTAGTATCATAGGTAGCTACATAGTCCTTTTGACGGCCTTCTTCTGATACAGATACAAAAGCAGTTTTTCCTTGTTGAAGCGAATCAACTATTTCTCTTAAATCAAAATTCTTTCTACGTTCAGAAGCGGCTGCAATTCTATTCATGGCATGCGTGGTCATGGTTGCAACTTCTTTTTCAGGTTCAGGTTGTGGCTGTGCTTCTGGTTCTTTCTTTTTGAATAAATCAAATAATCCCATTGCGATGCCCTCCGTTGATTTTATTTTATTTCAACACAACTTCTGCATCGTTAATAATCAGCACACTCACTTTATTACCGGTTTGATTGTATAATTCCTTTCTTTCAGTAGAATTGAATTTTACAACATTGTAATTAGATAATTTCTTATCCTTTATAAAAACAGTTTGCTTTTTACCAGAGCACTCAATAAAAGTTGCCAAAGTGCCTTTATCAGATAATTTAACATCTGTGATTATTCCGGCGTGTTCAGCAAATGCAGGAACAGCAACAACAATTGACAACAAAATTGAAATAAGAATTTTCATGATACTACCTCCATTGTTTTTAATTTGCAGGGTTCACCGCCTTATTTATATAGAGGGTAAAACAGAGGAAAATCTAAAAGACTACAATTCAGAAAATATAAAGAATTTGCATCGCAAGTGAATTGGAGGGTATCTTCATTTATTTCTATTTTCAGTAAATGGCATATTGATTGTTGTTTTTTAAAAGCTTTTGATTCTGAAACAGATACCGCTGTGCTATTTGCCAGTTGCCAGCCGCCAGTTGCCGCCTTTTTATCAACAAATACGGTATTTCAGCAGGCAGAACAAATTTAAGGCGATTTGACGGCTTTTTATTCCATGACCCTTCTTCTGGTATTCGCCAGAACAGGAAAACGGTTCGTACAAGACACAAAAAAGCCCCTGAAATGCAGGGGCTTGGTCTTTTTGTCTGCTGACAGATATTTACATTCCCAAAAATGCCTTTTTAACATCAGGATTATCCAACAACTCTTTTCCGGCACCTTCAAGAACAACATTTCCGGTTTCCAAAACGTAAGCGTAATTACTGATATTCAGGGATTGATACACGTTCTGCTCAACCAGTAATATAGTAACACCAGTAATATTTATTTCCATGATTGCCCCAAAAACAATCTCGGTGAACAATGGGGAGAGTCCTAGACTTGGCTCGTCCAGAAGCAACAGTTTTGGATTACCCATCAATCCTCGGCCAATAGCTAACATTTGTTGTTCACCACCTGACATAGTGCCACCAAGCTGTTTCCGGCGTTCAGCCAGTTTCGGAAAGACTTTGAAAACGTACTCCATGTTTTTTTTACGGTCTTCTTTGTGCAGGAATCCACCCATTACAAGGTTTTCCTCAACAGTCATTTCAGGGAAGATTTTTCTTCCTTCTGGAACATGAACAATCCCTTTTGAAACAATATCGTGGGGAGCCATGTTATTTATTACAGTGCCAGAATATTCAATCTCACCGGCAGCTGGCTTAATAATCCCTGAAATTGCTTTCAACATTGTTGATTTACCGGCTCCGTTGGAACCAACAACTGACACAATTTGACCATCAGGAATATTGATTGAAATATCCCTGAGAACTTGCATTTCACCGTAACCAGCGTTCAGATTCTTTATATTAAGCATGGTTTCCTCCTGTTCCCAGATAAGCATCAATAACAGCTTTATTACTTGTAATTTCAGCTGGTGTACCTTGTGCCAATAATTCACCAGAATTAAGACAAACAACATAATCACATATAGAGCAAACCGCTTTCATATCATGCTCAATAAAAACAATTGTTGTTCCGGTAGTACGAATATCACGTATTAAATTCAAAATTCCTTCTGTTTCCGTATGATTTAGACCACCACATATTTCATCAAGAAGAAGCATTTTAGGCTTTGTCGCAAGCACTCGTGCCAATTCCAATTTCTTTTTAAGTCCAATTGGTAAACTACCGGCCAATTTATCTGCACTTTCAGTTAATCCAACCATGTTTATATATTCAATTGCAGTTTGTTCAGCCTCATCTCTATTATCAGTTGCAGAAAAAGCACCAACCATAACATTTTCAAGCACAGTTAAAGAACCCAATGGCTTTACTTTTTGCCAAGTTCTCGCCATACCTAATTTACAAACCTCGTCAGGGCGGAGGTTATTAATTCTATTATTATCAAACAGGATATCTCCACTGGTTGCAGGATAATAGCCAGTGATGCAGTTGAATAAGGTTGTTTTACCGGCACCATTCGGCCCAATCAAACCGAAAATTTGACCATGTTCCACACAGAAACTTACATCTTCAACTGCGATATTTCCGCCAAAATGCTTTGATACATGATTAATTTGTAATAAATGTGTAATCATTTTTATGCTCCTTGCTTCTTAAATTTTGAAATAGTGCCAACTAAACCTTTTGGTAGATATAGGATACAAAGAACTGTAATAATGCCGTAAATTAAAACGTGAGCATGAGCCAGATTGTCCAAAACAGAGGCGTCTGTAATCAATCCAAGCTTTACCAGCATTGCACCAATTACATTAGCTCTTAACAGTTCTGCTAATGGAACTAACAGGGCTGCACCCAAAACCGGCCCCCACAAAGTCCCTACCCCGCCAATGATTGCAATCAAGATAATTTCAATACTAAAATGCAGCTCTAAAACGGCATGAGTATCAATAAATCGGATATAAACGGCATAAACACTGCCAAGAATTGAAGTTAAAACGGCAGAAATAAGAAGAGCTTTGTTTTTATACCAAGCCAAGTTGATTCCCAGACTTGCGGCCGCATCTTGGTCTTCTCTTATGGCTTGCAGGTAGTAACCAGTCTTTGATTTTTGAAGCCAAGCGCTCACTCCAAGAGCAGCGATAAGGACTGCTAACATGCCGTAATAAAAAGGAAGCTTACTATTCAAATCAAGATTGAATAATTGTACATCTGACAACATTATCCCTTGTGCTCCACCCGTAAATTCAACGTTCAAGACGCAAAGCCGGACAATCTCAGCAACGGCAATTGAAGCTAGTCCAAAGTAATGACCTTTCAGCCTGAACACGATTGAGCCAGTAAGCAGGGCAACAACACTGGCAATCACGGTACCGGCAAGAACCCCGACAAGAGGATTTGCCTGATAGGTATTAATCAGGATTGCAGTTGTATAGGCACCTGTTCCAAAATAAGCGGTATGACCGAAGCTATATTGACCAGCATAACCGCCAAGCAGATTCCAGCTGGTAGCCAGTGCAGCCATCATAACCAGAGTAATCATAATTCCGGTAAAATACGGGCTACTTGTCAGGAACAGCGGAATTGTTCCAAGAATGAGCGCCAATAATGCTATTTTAAGTATATTCTTCATGTTTTAAGCCCTTTCTGTGTTACTAAGTAATATAGATAATACCGATAATATGTATTACTGCTTCTTTCCAAAAAGTCCTTGCGGCCGGACAAGCAGCACAATGATAAACAATGTAAATACAACTACATCTTTCCAGTCAGTGCTGATATAAGCAGAAGACATTGCTTCAATTATTCCGATTGCAAGACCTCCAACTGTTGCGCCAACAACTGAACCCAGACCGCCCAGAACACAGATTGTGAAGGCTTTAAGCAGGAAGGAATGACCAGCCAGAGGATGAATATAATAGGTAGGTGCTATCAAGGCTCCGGCTGCGGCAGCAAGTGCAGTACCGATTCCAAAGGCAATTGCACTCATTTTGGCAACATTGATACCCATGAGCTGCGCCGCTTCACGGTTCTGTGAGGTTGCCCTGAGCGCCATGCCGGTAGACGTCTTAGCAAGGAATATATAGAGACAGGCGGTAATTCCACAGGTAATCAGAAAGGAAATCAAAAGTGGAACTGATACAGAAATCCCGTTTAAAATATTGAATGAAGAACTTGAATAACTTGTAGTCAATATTTTTGGGTCGCTTGTAAATGCCAAAAGTGCAGTATTACTCATAATCAAGCCCAAACCGATTGTAAGTAATATCTGGTTTTGATGTGGATGGTGAATAACCCGATTGATAAAAGTCTTTTCAAGGGCAAAACCAAATAAAAATGATACTGGAATTATCATCATCAGGCTTACATACGGGTCAACGTTCAGGAGTGTAAAAGCAAAAAATGCTAAATACATTCCAATCATCATTAAATCACCGTGAGCGAAGTTTGAAACATTCATAACTCCAAAAACCAATGACATACCAATTCCGGCGAGTGCATACACACCGCCTGTAAGTGTACCGCTGATTAACGCTTGTAGAAATAACATGGTTGTAGGCTCCTTTGTTGAATGCGGCAGCTGGCAATTAGCAACTGGCAGCTGGCACATTCGTTTTTATTTTAAGACTTTAAGCTTTCGCTTTATGAACAGATACAAACCTGCCAGAAGCCAGCTGCCAGTTGCCAGCTGCGCCTCTATATAAATAAATAGGGTAAACTGCAAATATTTCTAAAAGACTAAATGTAAAAAAAGCCCCTGAAATTAATCAGAGGCTTTTTCTTTAACTAATGTCTGTCTTTTTCAACATTTTAACGCTTAAATGGAAATACCAGTGGTGCAGTTGCTACTGATTGAGGATAAATAGTTTCGTACTTTCCATTTTGAATCTGTTGAACTAACATCTGGTGATTATTTTGATTGGTAAATCCAGAATAATCAGCAAAATCTACATCACCCATAATTCCAGACCACTTGCCTGCTTTTAAAGCCTCTGTTGTTTTTGCAGAATTACCAGCTTTTGCAGCAGTCTGACCCATGATTAACATTGCTTCATACGCGCAAGCTGCATGATAAGAAGGTGCTTTACCAAATTTAGAAGTATAACGCTTTGCAAAATCAGCTGCGCCCTTATATTTAACGTCATCAGTCCATTGTGTTGCAGAAATTACCAGATTGCTGATTTCCTTTTGTGCCGCAAACTGGGCGGTTGTGTAACCAGCTCCTGCACCCAAAAATGCTTTTGGATTCAAACCAATTTCCTTAGCCTGACGCATTAACAAAATAGCGTCTGCATCGTAGGAAACAAGGAATACCAAGTCAGGATTCTGGGCCTTTACTTTTGCAAGGGTAGCACGGTAATCAGGCTGACCTTGCTGATACTTCTCATTTGCAACTTCGGTTAATCCCATTGCCTTAGCGTTATCCTGAGCAGTTTTGACAGTGGATACCCCGAAATCGGTGGCAGCATAAACAAAAGCAATAGTTTTTGGATTATGCTTTGCTACCGCTTGCATCAACACCTTTGAATACTCATTTGCAGGAGCATTCAGACGGAACACATTTTTATAACCTTTTTTAGTGATATCTTCTTTTGCGGCCGCAGGAAGAACGATAGGAACTCCGAACTGGTCAACACGGGCGGCTACAACGGAAGCAGAACCGGAAGTATAAGGACCAACGATACCAACAACGCCGTCACGGGTTGCCAATTTCTCATAAGCAGCAAGCGCCTTTTGTGGATTACCACCGTCATCTTCTTTTACAACATCAACCTGAATGCCTTTTGCTTTCAGGTCTTCAACTGCCATCAGCATTCCGTTTGTTAAATTCTCACCAATTTGTGCCTCTTTGCCTGTGATACTGTTGATAAAACCTACTTTTACCGGTGCAGCTTGTGCAAGTGCAGGGACCATCATTACAGCTGCTGTTGCCAATGCAAATAATTTCTTCATACAAATTCTCCTTTTTCTGTTGGTTTACTTACTTTTGGTAAGTTTTTTGTTGTTTTCAGCTAATTCCTTATCCAATTCATTTAAAGCAGTTTTTGCATCCTTCACAAATTCATCAGATGTTTGTTGTCGTTTTGCAATATCTTGTCTTTTTGCTTCAATTTCTGCCCTTAACCTTTCGTTTTCTTTTTTCAGCGCCTCCCTATCTTCTTTATTTGGTGTAAAAAACGGGTCATTCAGCATTTGATTAATTGCCAAATCAGTTTTAGTTGTTTCCATGTCTATTTTTACTTCCGTTTTCTGCTGGTTCTGGGCAGTGTAGAATAGGACTATTACAGCAAATAAAGCCCCTGCACCGGCTGCACCAATCCATTTTAATAAGGTAATCATGGTTCACCTCCCCCTACTTCTTCTTTGCGATGCCAGTTTTTTCTTTTTTTTCAATATCTTTAATAATGAAAAATGCAGAAATAACTAAAACGAGTATTCCAGCAATAGCTATATCAATCATTTTTAGACCCTTTCTTTTTCTTTTTTACTGGATTAACAGCATTACTTTGAATCCAGTTGTAAAAATCGTCTCTTGCAATTACTAATTTCCCACCCATTTTAAACATAGGAATTTTGTCTTCACGCACCCAAGCATACAAAGTAATAACTGACATATTAAGTGCAGCGGCCACATCATTCGTATCCATGTATGATGCTTCTGAATTAACAAGAGACCCAGTTTTAAGATAATGCACCACTTGTTTTTCATCAAAACGAACTAAATCATTAATTTTGAAATATGGTATTTCACCATGCTCCGTTTTCCGATAAATACTTGATACTGACAGATTCAAAGCTTTTGCTAATTCATTCACATCTACGATTTTCATGGTTTGATTTCTCCTTTATTTTTATTCGGCATCTGGCAAATGGCAGATGGCACATTTGTTGTTGTTTGTTAAAGTCTTAAAAGATTTTGGTTCTGGAACTGTTACCGACCTGCCAGCTGCTAAGTGCCAGCTGCCAGTTGCTGCCGTTATATTTACTGAGGGTAAAGTGAAAACATTTCTAAAAGAACAAATTGATTATTTTTAAAATAATTTAAAAATAATCAATAATTTGTAATCTGAATAAGCAATATTGCCGTGAAACTTGGCATTTGTCATAAAATGGGGTAATCTTCTGATTTTCAGGAGGGGAACATGACCAAAGCAGAATTAGCTAATAAACTGCATACAAATCTGGGACTTAGCAAAAAAGACGCAGGAAGTTATATAGAGACAGTGCTTGATGTAATTAAAGATACTTTGGAAACAGGAGAGCAGGTAAAGATTGCCGGTTTCGGCGTGTTTCAGGTGAAGCAGAAGGAAGACCGGCGAGGGAGAAACCCCCAGACTGGTGAAGCTATCACTATTGAAGCTCGTAAGGTGCTGACCTTCAAAGTTAGCAACGTCTTAAAAGACGCCATTAACAAGTAATACATATTACCGGATAATACTGATAACTATGAAACTATGTGACCAGCACCACCACCTCCTGACCGGCGAGGGAGAATGTTTAGCCTGTAAACATGCAGATATTCTTGAATACCTTGAAACCATAAAAGCTGTGCATCGCAAGGAAATACTTGAATTAAAGGCAAGAATTGCTGAACTGGAAGACAAATCCCAATTTGTAATATCGGAGTAATTGAATGACTTCAATTTATAGTATTCTTGATGAATTCAGGGAGATGGCAACATCTAACCGTGATTTGGGAGATAAATTTGAACGTCTGATTGCCACCTACCTTGTTACCGACCCTCTTTATCAAGATAAATATAGTGATGTTTGGTTGTGGTCTGAATGGCCGGGACGTAATAAACAACCGGATACCGGTATTGATTTAGTAGCAAAAGAGCGTGCAACCGGCGATTACTGCGCCATTCAGTGCAAATTCTACCTCCCTACCTATAACCTTCAAAAAGCAGATATAGATTCTTTTTTTACTGCCTCCGGTAAAGAGCCTTTCAAAAGCCGTATCATTATTTCAACAACTGACAAGTGGAGTAAGCACGCCGAAGAAGCTTTAAGCAATCAGCAGATACCGGTATCAAGAATACGTGTTCAGGACTTGGCAGAAAGCCCCGTTGACTGGTCTGAATTTACCCTTGCACGACCACAGAATATAAAGCTTAGAGAAAAGAAGCGGCTACGTGACCACCAGAAGCTTGCTCTTGAAAACGTCATGGAAGGGTTTACAACCGCTGGCCGTGGCAAGCTTATTATGGCTTGTGGAACGGGCAAGACTTTTACAGCTTTGAAGATTGCAGAAACCTTTGCATCTGAACAGGCATTAATTCTATTTCTTGTCCCTTCAATATCGCTTATTTCACAATCCCTGCGGGAATGGACGGCAGAAGCAGTAACCCCTTTGCATAGCTTTGTTGTCTGTTCAGATACGAAGGTTGGTAAGAACACAGAAAGTGAAGATATAAGTACCCATGACCTCGCCTTTCCGGCCACCACAGACGCTAAAAGGCTTTCATATCAGGTAGGTGCTTTTAAGGATAAACGGCAATTAACGGTGATTTTTTCAACCTATCAGTCAATTCAGGTTATTTCAGACGCTCAGAAACTTGGAATACCAGAATTTGATTTGATTATTTGTGATGAAGCCCACCGGACAACAGGAGTTACCCTTGATGGTGATGACGAATCCCATTTTGTAAAAATTCATGACCAGAGCTTTATTAAGGGGAAAAAGCGTCTTTATATGACTGCTACTCCCCGTATTTACAGCGACAGCACTAAATCAAAAGCAAAAGAATCTGACGCTACCCTTTGTTCAATGGATGATGAAACTATCTTTGGTAAAGAGTTTCATAGACTTGGATTTTCAAAAGCAGTAGGAGACGGCCTTTTATCTGATTACAAGGTAATGGTGCTTGCCGTTGACGAAAAATATATCAGTAAGACTTTTCAACGTCAGATTGCAGACGAAAACAACGAAATCAAACTGGACGATGCCGTTAGAATTGTTGGTTGCTGGAATGGACTTTCAAAGAAAATGGCAAAGGATGTTGAAGGCAACGAGCTTGAAACAGATACAAGTCCAATGCGTAGAGCAGTTGCTTTTTCACGGTCAATCAAGGATTCAAAACGCATAACAGAAATGTTTTCAACAGTCATTGCTGATTATATTCAAAGCCATGAAGAAGAAAACCTTTTGTCCTGCGAAGTAAACCATGTTGACGGAACCTTTAACGCCCTTCTCCGTAATCAGAGGCTTGACTGGCTGAAAGCCCCAACAGACGAAAATATCTGCCGTATCCTTTCCAATGCACGTTGTCTTTCAGAAGGTGTTGACGTTCCGGCCCTTGACGCAGTGCTTTTCTTGAACCCCCGAAATTCAGTTGTTGACGTTGTTCAATCTGTTGGTCGTGTAATGCGAAAAGCCGAAGGGAAGAATTACGGTTATATTATTCTCCCTGTTGGTATCCCTGCCGACATGGAGCCAGAAGAAGCCCTGAAAGACAATGACAAATACAAGGTTGTCTGGCAGGTATTGCAGGCTTTACGAGCACATGACGACCGTTTCAATGCAACAGTCAACCAGATTGAGCTGAATAAATCACGTCCTGATAAGATACAGATTATAGGCGTTGGTGGAGGCAGTAAAGAAACCGAAGACAAGAGAGAAGGCACCAAAAAGCCGACACAGCAATCTTTCTTTTTTCCTAATCTTGGAGAATGGAAAGATGCAATCTATGCAAAGATTGTTCAGAAGTGCGGTGATAGACGCTACTGGGAGAACTGGGCAAAAGACGTTGCCCAGATTGCAGAACGGCACACTACACGGATAAAGGCATTACTTGAAGGTAATGAGCACCAGCACAGGGAAGCCTTTGACGAATTTCTTAAAAGCTTACAGGACAACCTGAATCCAAGCATTTCAGAAATAGATGCAATTGAAATGCTTTCACAGCATTTGATTACCAAGCCGGTATTTGATGCACTTTTTGAAGGATACCAATTTACAGAACAGAATCCGGTATCCCTTTCAATGCAGAAAATGCTTGCTCTGCTTGAAGAACAGGCTTTGGAAAAAGAAACTGAAACCCTTGATAAATTCTATCTTAGCGTCAGGGAACGGGCAAAAGGGATAGATAACGCTGCCGGTAAGCAGACCATTATCAAGGAGCTTTACGACAAATTCTTTAATACCGCTTTCCCCCGTTTGGCCGAACGTCTGGGGATAGTCTATACCCCTGTTGAAGTCGTAGACTTCATAATCAACAGTGCCGATTTTGCCCTACATGAAGAATTTGGTGTTGGTTTAAAGGATAAAGGCGTTCACGTCATAGACCCTTTCACCGGAACCGGAACTTTCATGGTCCGGCTCCTGCAAAGTGGATTAATACCACTTGAAGACCTACCACATAAATACAAGCATGAACTTCATGCAAACGAGATAGTTCTGCTTGCCTACTACGTGGCCGCAATCAACATTGAAGAAACTTACCATGACCTTGTAAGCGGCAAATACCGCCCATTTGAAGGCATAGTTTTAACTGATACTTTCCAGCTTACTGAGAACCTAGACAAACTCCCGTCAACAGGCTTTCCTGAAAACAATGCACGGGCAAAACGTCAGAATAATACTGATATTCGGGTAATTATTGGAAATCCGCCTTATTCTGTTGGACAAACTTCTGAAAATGACGCCAACAAGAACCTTAAATATCCCCAATTAGATGCACGTATCAGGGGAACCTATGCAGAACATTCAAGTGCAACCAATAAAAACAGCATTTATGACAGCTATATTCGTGCATTCAGGTGGGCAAGCGACCGGATTAAAGATAAAGGAGTTGTTTGTTTTGTAAGTAATGGTTCTTTTATTGATAGCAATGCAATGGATGGATTAAGAAAATGCTTCTATGACGAATTTTCTTCCATTTACTGCTTTAATTTAAGGGGTAATGCGAGAACATCAGGCGAACAACGCAGGATGGAAAAAGGAAACGTCTTTGGTGAAGGAAGCAGAACACCTGTAGCTATTACTTTACTTATCAAAAACCCAAATAAAAAAGAAAAGTGCAGACTTTATTACCATGACATAGGCGATTATCTGAGCCGTGAACAGAAGCTTGATAAAATAAGAAGCTTTGGTGGAATACACGGTATTCAATGGAAACAGCTTTATCCAAACAGTAGCCATGACTGGATAAACATGCGTGACCCTGCTTTTGATAAATTTATGCCTATCGGTGATAAAAATTCTTCACAAAGACTTTTCTTTGATGTTTTTTCACCGGGCATTCAAACAAATAGGGATATTTGGGCTTATAATTATTCAGAAACAACTCTTGGCAAAAACATATCAAATATGATTGAAGTATATAATAGTCAGCTTATTAAATACAATAAATTACCTTCAAAACCAGACATTGAATCTTTTATAGAAACAGATAGCAGGTTAATTAAATGGTCAAGTAGTCTTAAATTGCATTTTGAAAGAAATAAATCTCTAACATACAACAGTAAAAATATTATAAATGGTATATATAGACCATATTGTAAGCAATATATATACTATGATAATTACTTGAATCACAGGATTTATCAAACAAAGAAATTTCATAGTAATATAGATGTAAGCGAAATTATATGTATAAGTGGAACTGGTGTAACAAAAGATTTTTCAGCTTTAATTGTTAATGTTTTACCTGATGTCCAGATTCAAGCAAATGGTCAATGCTTTCCTCTTTATACTTACGAAAAATTAGAATCAGAGCAACAAGACCTTTACAGTTCAAGCACTGACGAATACACCAAGAAAGAGAATATTCCTGACAGCACTTTGAAGGAATTTCAAGGCAAGTATGGTTCTGACATAACGAAAGAAGATATTTTTTATTATGTCTATGGAATATTGCATTCAGCAGAATACAAATCCAGATTTGAAGCAGATTTAAAGAAAATGTTGCCCCGTGTTCCTTTTGCTCAGGACTTCTGGGCATTCAGTAAAGCAGGACGTGACCTTGCTTATTGGCATTTGAATTATGAAACTATTGAACCATACCCATTACATGAATCAGAAGGCTCTCTGGGGCTTAATCCGAAAGAGCATTACAAAGTCTATAAAATGGCTTTTGGGAAGAAGAATAAAGCCGTTGATAAGACCACTATTGTTTATAACAACAATGTAACCCTTACCGGTATTCCACTTGAAGCCTATGAATATGTTGTTAATGGCAAACCTGCGCTTGAATGGATAATGGAGCGGTATAAATTCACAAAGGATGAAGACAGCCAGATTACCAATGACCCTAACGACTGGTCTGACGACCCCCGTTATATCATTGACCTTGTAAAGCGGATTGTCAGGGTAAGTCTTGAAACCATGAAGATTGTTAATTCCTTACCACCATTAAACGAAATCCAGTAATATGAAAATACTTATTATTGGTATTGCTTTATTACTATCAGTTCCAGTATGGTCTGAACCACTTCCAGCAACAGGAACCATTGAAGTCTTTTTTTCCCCCAGAGGTGGAGCAACGGCCGCAATAGTCTCTGAAATCAATAGAGCAAATAAAGAAGTTTTAGTTCAGGCGTATAGCTTTACCAGCACTCCTATTGCAAAAGCCCTTCTGGAAGCTCATAAGCGGGGAGTTAAAGTAGAAGTAGTACTGGATAAGAGCCAGAAGACGGCCAAATATTCATCAAGCACTTTTTTTATTAATGCAGGAATACCAACATATATTGATGATAAACATGCAATAGCACATAATAAAATAATAATTATAGATAAATCAGTGTTAATTACAGGAAGCTTCAATTTTACCAAAGCAGCAGAAGAGAAGAATGCTGAAAATCTACTTATTTTAAAAGGAAATAAGCCTCTGATTAATCAATATTTGCAGAACTTTGAAGAACATAAGACACATTCGGAAAAGCAGTAAAGATTGGCATCGCAAGGGAAATCTATTCAAACAGATTCTTTAAGTCTTTTTAAGTCAAATTCAGACGGCCTTTTTCCAATGAAATCATATTAAATCTATGACATTACCATCTATGAAAACAGCACGTTCTCCAATCCGATACCCCGGTGGCAAGGGTAAAGCTATCAAATTTCTTGATGCCTATCTTCCTTCATGGTTTGACAGAGGTATCTGCTCACCGTTTGCCGGAGGCTTAAACTTTGAACTTTACATCGCAAGTCGGGGAACGCCCGTTTTTGCCTATGACGTTTACAAGCCCCTTCTGGCGCTTTGGAAGGAGCTGAAGAACGGGAACAGGGCAGAACTACTGGCAGCAGTAAAACAGTATCTGCCGATGGATAAGCAGAAATTCCACGATATAAAGGCTAATCTTGATAATCTTGAAGGCACAGAGCTTGCGGCCGCTTTTTACATCCTGTCCAGAACCGCCCACTCAGGTAATACCAGTAACGGTGGATACGTTGAAGGACGCCTGACAGAAGGCAATCTCAGAAAACTTGAAAAGTTTGTAATGCCGGAAAATTTGCAGATTGAAGAAGCACCGTTCTGGGAATCAATACCTTTGCATCCAGAATTAGCCCTTTATCTTGACCCGCCTTATTTATTGAAGGAAAAGCTTGATAGCAAGATGTCAAAAGGGTTGTATGGCAGTAAAGGCAGCACTCATAACGATTTTGACCACCTGAAATTGAAAGAGTTGCTTGATAAACGTGATAATTGGATAATGAGCTACGACAATCACCCTGAAATAATTGATTTATACCGTGATTACTTCATTTTTTATCCAAGCTGGCAGTATGGAATGACCACAGAGAGAAGCGGGAAAGCACGGGAAATCTTGATTGTATCAAGTCATGCAGTAATTGATATGAGAGACAACTTTCAAGAGGGCTGGACAGATTTTATCAGAGATAACTGCACTTTTCCACACAATCACCCATTATCAAGGATATAACCGGCTGTATAACGCTTCATTTCATTATCATTTCATTATCATTTCATTATCATTTCATTATCATTTCATTATCATTTTATTATCATTTTATTACTCGTAATCCTGCCTGATAATATTTATTACCCCGTAATACTTGTGTCAGCCGTTTTTTTTCACCGCTGACAGATTCCATTCCGGCCTTTCACTGCACGCCAATTTACTACATTTCTGCCAATATTTTTTCAGGTACCCCCAATTTACGTGTAAATTCGGCTCCCCCTGTAAAAATACCACTACGTTTTGTCATTCATTCCATAATTTGTCATTTGTTCCAGTTCTGCATTTGGATAAAGCCATACATATTTTGATTTCGTTTCATTTTTAATCCTTTTGTTTTTTTACCTCTGATTGTGAAGGTAAAAACAATCAAAAGGAGCTACAAAATGGAAACCAACGAAACCAAAATCAAAGAAATACAGGCTAAAATAGATAATCTTTTGAGAGCACATCATGAGCGTCTGCTTCTTAAAGAGGAAGCTCGCTACCATTATGATAAATACAATGCAGAAATTAAGGCATTACAGGCATAATAAATAAAAAAGCCTCTGAGAAATCAGGGGCTTTTTAATGTCCTGCACAGGACAAGACGTTTTTAATTCAATAATTGCACGTTTCGTGTCTGCTTTTAATCCTTCATTTCACTTCATTACGGACTTCCACCGCACGCCAATCTGCTTCATTCCCGCCAATAAAATTCAGGTTCCCCCAAATTTACGTGTAAATTCGGCTCCCCCATAATTTTAACGCTTTGCTTTGTCAGTCATTCTCAGACCGCCCTCTGGGGCTTTTGTCATTTGTTCCAGTCCTACATTTTCGTTTCATGCCGGTAATGCCTTTCTTTGGTTGATTGTATGCCAATGTCCCTCCTTCAAAGCCCTACACTCCTTGTTTATCCCTTACCCGTTGCCAAGTGAGGGTAAGGGAACTCAATGAGCAAGTAGGGCAAAAACCACGAAGGAGGAACAAAAATGAGTGCATACAAATCAACAGATAAAGCAAAAAAAGCCCAATTCGAGGGGTTTCAGGAATCTAACGAGCAAGTTTTGCACAAGGAACTTTACCGCCTTGACCTTCAAATTATTGATTTTCAACGGAAACTTTCAGCCAGCAACATGATGCAGAATATAGCCATTATTGAATTAGCCACCGCCAGAAGTTTTATTGCAAAAGCATTGAATCACCTCAGCAACTAACGCCCAACGTCTAACGTCCAACGCCAGCAAAAAGAAAAGGAGCCTGAAAATGAACATCTACGAAATTATCACCGCTAAGATTGTTGAAAAATTGGAAGCCGGTTTTATCCCTTGGCACAAGCCTTGGAGCGGTTCAGCAGCCCAAAACGCCCCCAAGAATTTGATTACTGGCAAACAATATAGGGGTGTAAACGTGTTCCTGTTGAGCATGGCCGGATATTCAAGCCCCTACTTTGCCACATTCAAGCAAATCAGCGAAAAAGGCGGCAGCGTGAAAAAAGGGGAGCAGGGACAGATGGTCGTATACTATGGCACCGCAGAACTGGAAGACCGTGAAACCGGCGACCCCAAAGTCGTTCCATTTTTGAAATATTACAAGGTGTTTAACGTCCAGCAGTGCGAAGGTATTGAAGCCCCCGCCATTGACGAGGATGCAGAAGAAAAGGTTTTCTCCCCGGTTGAGCAAGCAGAAGCAATCTTTTCAGCCATGCCACAACGCCCTGAAGTTCATTATGGTGGGAACCGTGCTTATTATTCACCAAGCCTTGATTATGTTCAAATGCCGGTAAAAGAGAGCTTTGACAGCCCTGACGCTTATTATAATACGCTTTTCCATGAGCTGGCACACAGCACGGGACACAGCAACCGCATCGCCCGTAAAGGCGTTATTGAAGCAAGCTATTTTGGCTCCCATGAATACAGCAAGGAAGAACTGGTGGCAGAAATGACCGCAAGTTTCCTTAGCGCAGAAGCAGGGATTGAAAGCACCTTTGATAATTCCGTTGCATATCTTCAATCATGGATGCGTGCCCTGAAAAATGATAAAACTATGCTTGTCCGTGCCGCTTCAATGGCACAGAAAGCAAGTGATTTTATCCTGAGCCGCCAAGCAACGGCAGCAGTAGCGGAACCGGACAAACTCGCAGCCTAACCAGGCCGGACAGGGGGGGAAGGGAACCACCCTCCCCCTAAAAAACAAATTTAATTGTTTACCGGCAAACAATAATAATATATATTGCTGATATTACTGGATAATACTTATTTTTAGATAATACCCAAAGGAAAAACGACCATGAAAATTATCACCATTGGAAACAGTAAAGGCGGAGTTGGTAAAAGCACCCTGACCTGCAATCTTGCAGTAACCGCCGCCAGAGCAGGCAAAAAAGTTGTGATTGTTGACGCCGATGTGCAGGGCAGCTCCCTTGCTTTCCGTGAAATCAGGGAACA
>Ga0067045_1003007_pt1 | contig 33522 bp, 26 predicted proteins | sample TerdegcTABiofilm_FD_59184 | JGI IMG/M metagenome (GOLD analysis project Ga0067045, IMG submission 59184) | Combined Assembly of (Gp0054472, Gp0054536) Wastewater bioreactor microbial communities from Singapore -Terephthalate degrading...
CACCTGCCGCATTTGTAAAATTAATCCTCAAGGATCTCTTGGGGGGTTTCTTAAGGGAACCTTAAAAATACCCCATTATCGTTTTATATTAAAGGGAAGCTCTCACCCCTCCCCGGCCCTCCCCTTATCAGGGGAGGAGATAAACTCCCTTTGCCGTTATATTCGTCACTGTACAAACTTCCCCCCTGATAAGGGGGGATTGAGGGGGGTTGTTTTTGATTCTAACTCATAGCTGTTATACGCTCACCAATCACCATTGGGCTACATGGGGTGGATCACCGCTTCGATGTAGGAGATTTCTTTTAACCCCTCCCCGGCCCTCCCCTTATCAGGGGAGGGGGATAACCCACTAAACCCACCCATTGTCAGGGGAGGGCAATAACCTACCAATCACAAAGGAGAATTGAGAGGGTAAGGCAATTTTTCGAGGTCCCCTCAAGTTGTTATTCTACCGTCACAAGAGAGGAAAGGCAAAAAGATATTTGGTGCAATTCACTGCATTCATAATGGAGTTTTCATGGTTTTGTATTATAGTAGTTAAAATTATCCCAACTGCTCAGGAGACATCATGGACAACAACAAGATATCCTCTCTGCTGGAACAACTCCAGGCAGAGGTAAAAAACAATCCCAACTCCGTCATAGCCCTTCATCGCCTCGGTCTTGCCTATTGGAGGGCCGAACGCTTCGACGAGGCAGCGGAGGCCTTTCAAAAGGCGCTGAAACTCGACCCGCACTCATTTGAAATCCGCTCCAACCTGGGGGTGCTCTATCTTCAGACAGGCAGGCTTGAGGAAGGCATCGCAGAGAACAAAAAGGCGCTGGAGATCTATCCAGAGGCAGCGGAGGCCATGGTCAATATCGGGTCGGCATATCTACAACAAGAGAAATGGGAGGATGCCTTGAAATATCTGCAAATGGCCGTGGAGACCAAACCTGATATGGTACCTGCCCTGACGAACCTGACCACTGTATTGATAGCCCTTGACCGCATAGACGAGGCAGTGGAGACAGGGCGAAAGGCCGTATCCCTCGCCCCCACATTCGGCCTGGCCCGAAACAATCTGGCCGTGGCCCTGTACAACAAAGGGGACAAGGCAGGGGCATTGGAGCAGGCCATGAAGGCCAGGGCCGCAGGCCATGCGGTCTCCGATGATTTTCTGGCCAAACTGGGGGCCAAGACCTAACATGACCAGGCATATCAACAAGACACAGGCGTTTTCGCCCAGATGCCCATTCTGTGACAGTCTCATAGACCGGCCCAAGGACTTCGAGCCCAAACGTCTCGGGGATTTTGAGACAGGTTTCTGTTCATGCGGTGCCATTTATGTGCATGATATAACAGGGCACAACCTGGGGGCCGCCATTATAGAGGCCATGGGCGTGGCCACAGACGATGACTGGGAAATGGCCTGGAGCCTCATGCCCGGCGAGGACTATACAGACAACTTTATCTCCGATTACGATATAGAGACACACCTCATACACCCCACAGGCAGAACACCTGACGGCAAGCGAGTCAGGGGCACATTGACCTTCATCAGGCTCTCAGACGACATTCAGGAAGCTGTCAAGGGCAGGCCCGAAAAAAGGCTCCGGATCATAGAAAGGCCTGCTGCAAAGGAGACCCAACAGCCTTCAATCCGCCGGCGTTTCTCGAGACCGGAGGTCACACGTATTGTACAGGACATGGATCTCCCGGCGCTGAAGCTCATGTCAGCCCAGGATCCGCTGGCCATACGCAACGTGCAGCGCCTGCTCTGCTCTGCGGACATAGAACTGCGGTGGCGTTCGGTACTGGCCATCGGCATAATCACCAAAGAGATCTCCAAAACCAAGCCGGGCGTTGTAGGCGATTTTATCAGGACACTCCTCTTCATTGCAAACGATTCAGCCCAGGCCGGCTGGGGCAGCATAGAAAGTCTCGGCGAGATAATCCGCAACAACCCCAAGATATTCGGCACATTCGTTCAGCACATCCTTGGATTCATGGCATCCGACCCCGGCCACATCCCCGCTGTATTATGGGCCATTGGAAGGATTGGAGAGGCACATCCGCAATTAGTGAGAGCCAGCTCCTTTTTTGTCATATTCGATCTGCTGAGCCATTCCGATCCCATCATCAGAGGCCATGCCGTATGGGCACTGGGCAGGATACAGGCAAAGGAAGCGGAAAAGGCCATCGCCGCCCTGCAAGACGACAGCACAGAGATAGGCCTTTTCGATGGCGAAAAATTCGATTATGTAACTGTGGGCAAGCTGGCCCAACAGGCAGGCCAGCGCCTGAAAGAAATGAAAAACCACTTGCATTTTGAGGAAAAGAGCATGGAATCAGAAGAATTACAGAACAACCCTGAGATACAAGCCGCTAAAAAAGACTTCCAGGAAGGTATGATGTGCTACAATCGAGGCATGTCACTGGATGCCATCAAATATTTTGAGAAGGCCCTGACTGTATTTGAAACCTATAAACTTGACGCAGACATAGCCAATACATGCGAAAAATTGGGGGACCTGCACCTTCAACGGGGGAATCTCAACCCAGCCGTTCCTCTGTATCAAAGGGCCATGGCCATCTGCGAAAAATACAACGACCCAGTAAGCGAAGTGCTATTGTGCGAAAAGATCATAGACATCTACAAGGCCCAGAACGCCAAACAAAAGGCGTATCCATACTTCATGCAAGCCCTTGAGCTGGTGGAACGACTGGGAGACAGCGGAAAGGCAGCCTTTTATCTGACCGGCATAGGAGACATCTTCGAGGAACGGGGCGAGTTGGAAAAGGCGCTGGATGCCTATGAAATCGCCCTCAAGATATACAAGGGTATGGGTTCGCGCGGCAGGGCCGAGGTGCTTGAAAACGGCATCAGGCAGCTCAAGACGCGTATGACAGGGCCTGCTGTTTAGAGACAAACCCAATTGCAGAGATACACGCCATGAATCTTCTACAGTTAGCGGCTGTGGGCGCTGGTGGCTTTATCGGCGCGATCACACGGTATCTACTTGCGGTCTGGATAGGCCAAAAATGGGGCCGAAGCTTTCCTTTAGGCACCTTTGTCATAAATGTAAGCGGCAGCTTTCTCATCGGTCTTTTCATGTACCTGCTCACTGAAAGACTGATGGTGAATCCCTTGTGGCGTCTGTTGCTGGTGGTGGGCTTTCTGGGCGCATACACCACCTTTTCCACATTTGAATATGAGACCGGCAGACTGGTGCAGGATGGTGAATGGCTCCTGGCAGCGGCCAATGTGATATTCAGTGTCCTTGCCGGATTTGCGGCGTTGAAGACAGGGGAGACGATAGCCCGAATGCTATGAGGAAACAGCTATGGTAAAACAGGGATCGGCAAAAAAACTCACAATCTATCTGGACGAAACCGACCGGTTCGGGGGGAAACCCGTTTATGAGGCCCTGCTGAACCTCTTTCATAAAAAAGGCATCGGAGGCGTCAGCGTCTTTCGGGGCGTGGCCGGTTATGGTGGAGATGGAGTGTTTCATACCTCTAAGATGCTGGAACTCTCCACAAACCTGCCTGTGAAGCTGGAGATTGTGGATGCGGAGGATGTCATAAACCGCATTCTGCCCGATGTGTATCAGATGGTTGAAAAGGGCCTTGTGGAGCTTTCCGATACAAATGTCCTGAAATGCTCCGCCAAGACTGTTGAGACGAAAAGAGAGGTGCAACAACACATGAAACTGGAAGGCAAGGCAAAGATGCTGCGAGTGATCGTGAGCGAGGACGACAAATGGGAGGGAGAACCCCTGTATGAGGCCATTGTAAAACGGTTTATTCTGATGGACATAGCAGGCGCTACGGTTTACAAGGCTGTGGCGGGCTATGGGCCTCACAGAAGGTTTCACAAAAAAAAGACCCTTACCAGCACAGGGGAACTCCCCATGCTGATTACGGTGATAGATTCCGATGAGAACATCAACAAGGTCCTTCCGATTCTGGACGACATGCTGAAAGAGGGAATCGTCATACTTTCAGATGTCACTGTGGTGAAATATACACACAGGGACATAGATCCTGAAACCATATGAGAAAAAAGGGAAAAGAACAGTCGAAGGCAAAAGACAGCCAGCAGGGTTCAAGTGCACTTTTTGCTTGACACACATGGCGCCTCCTGCTATTTAAATATGTCTTTTTGAACAGACATGAGGCCCTTGCCATATAATTCAACACCAAGTATATATTTATGGTGTGAACACAAGGGCCGTTAACTCAGAGGTAGAGTATCTGCCTTTTAAGCAGAGAGTCGCTGGTTCGATCCCAGCACGGCCCACCACAATTTTATACAAGCGTCCCCGTCGTCTAGCCAGGTCCAGGACACAAGCCTTTCACGCTTGCGACACGGGTTCAAATCCCGTCGGGGACGCCAACCCTCCTAAAATAAATTAACTCCCAGACTTCACTCATCCTTAAGCTTTCAAGGAAATTTCAAGGCAAAACTACCTTTGATCGAACAGCATGGTTCTCAAATGGTATTGAATGATGCCGACTTTAGCTGCGACTTTCTACTTTTTTATTGACAAAATTCAAATTAAACTTTATAAAATATTTTATCAAAATTCATAAAGGAGGTTTTCACCATGAAAGCAAAAACAATCAAGGCTGCATTATTATCCATGCTTCTTACATCAATGCCATTGCTTGCCCATGCCACTGACATAAATCTATCCGTGCCGTGCAAGGATTCAGGCTCCTTAAACATAACCGGCAACTATGACGACATGTCCGGCACAGTAAATTTCACTCTAACGCCTCAAGATTGCAAAGAAAACGGCTACAGCATAACTGGTAGCGGTTCGGTCAAGGGCACCTTCAAATTCTCTATGACCGACCCTGGGAAATTCGACACAGACTTAAAGACCACTATGGATGCCATGTTCATGAAGGATTCCAACCACATCCATGCGGTCTATAACCTGACTGCAAAGGGCGCCTATGACTTGGCCACATCAACATTCGATAACAACGCCCACCTTACCTCCTCCATAGATGCAACAGGGCCGTTAAAGGTAAACATCATCGACCTGCTCACCATAGATTGGTCTGCCATCACCGGCTGATGGCACAGTCTTATGGCAACACCCAAAAGATAGTTGGAAGTGTTTCACATCCTTAAAAAACAAGAAAAGCGCCTAATTAGGCGCTTTTCTTGTTTAAACACGAATTAAACAGGAACAGACAGGGGTGAATTTCGCCCCTGTCTGTCTCTAACAGGTTATTTCATAAAGGCCTTCCAAAGATCCAGGTTGGCCCCTGTGATTCGAGTGCTGTCAATGCACACGAACTCGCCTGGATGGTTGACCTTCGCCACGATATAGGCACTGTTGTAGTCCAGAATGACAGCGGAGGTATCCTTGCTAAAGCCTGCATCACCCGGCTGTTTTGTCCAGATCTCCGGGGCAGCACCCGTAAACGGCAGGGATATCACCATGGCCTTGCGCTCGCTTGTATTCAAACCAAGCCTCAACACATAGCCTTCAGCCATACCAGCGCCGCTCAACAGGACAGGCTCGCTCTGTGGCTGGAATCCGCACTCGGACAGCTCATCCTTCAAGTCCTTGGGAATATAGAAGTAGAGCTTGTCTGACCACGGCCCGTTCACCACCTGTTTCGCATACTCAGTGCTCAATTCCTCTGAAGTGAAGTCAGAGAGATAGCCCAGATCACTGCCACGCACCGTACCTTCACTGGTAATGTAGAAGAGATCCTCTGCATGGTGTTTGCTTAGGGCAAGGACATCCTTGGCCTGTGCACCCAGCACGCCGAGGCCGTTGGCCTGAATGGGCTTGATGTAATCCACCTCGCCATCCACTATGAAGAAGCCGTTTGGATTGGCTGGCACCATGCCCTTTGCAGGATCATACTTCATGGCGCGATTTTCATCCCTGAACCATGGCGGGGCCCAAGGCATATACACAACCACCTTGTCAGTGATGCGATGAGAACCTGGGTCCTTGGTGTAATCACCATGGCAGTCATAGCAGGACTTGGCCCCCAGGGCCTTCTCCGCAGGCTGAACACCATGGGAATCCGAGAAGTAGTGAGCGGCCATGAAGAGCATGGGCATTGGATTTTTCTCACCCTCGGCCTTCAACACCTTTATCAGGGCCTGCTGCATGGCACGTACATCCTCATCCCACCAGAGTTCAGGATACATATCGCCGGTGTGATCGAAGATGACATAACCACTGTCTTTCAAAATGATCTTGCCCACATAGGGGTTTTTGGCCCATGTCGGATCATTGGGCGGAATCTTGGCGAGGTCCATGGGGCTCACCTTGCCCAACTCAATGGGCGGAATATAGGACTGAATAGCCGCGTTGAGTTCACGTATATACAGCACCTTTGCTCCGCCATAAGCAATATCGCTCATGTCATGACCAGGCTCCGGATTGGCATCCACCCATGTAAAGATGGTGATGGGGTTGCCACTTACAATCTGTGGATAGCCGTTCTTGGAGTTGGCGTAATAAAGCGGAACGACCGACTCGTTGTCATGCTCTGGGTCGTAATTGATGGGCACACCCATGGCCTTATAGTTGTTCAGGAACATCTGGTAGAAATAGTGCCAGAAGTCGAACTGCATATTTGTGGGCATACCATTTACGACCTTGCCTGGGTCGGCAGAGCTGCTCATATTGAAGTAATCCACCATCTGGGACACAAAATCCATGGGCACCACACCCTTGCCGTCTGCATCTATGTGATTGGCAGCCATGTGGAAATGGGGTATGCCGTAACCTGGGGATGTGGCATAGACAGGTGGCAAGGCGTATTCGGCAGGATAGGCTGCCATTCTGGCATCTCCACCCGGCAGGACATTATAGCCCATACGGTTGTCGAAGTTGCCGTAATATCCCATGGTATCATCGAAGGTACGGAATCTCCATGTGCGTCTGTAGGGGATATGACAGACCTCACAGGTGATCTCGGCCATGTGCCGGCCTGTGTTTTCGCCGAACTTCTCCTCGTGTGCCCGTGTGGGATTGGGTGCCCTCGTGCTGCCACCAGCCAGGTGACAATACTCACAGGTCTTGGGCTTGGGGTTGTTGTCCAACTCATTGGCCACCATGTGGGCGGTATCGGTTCCCTTCAGGAAATTGTGCTTATCTTCAATGTTCCCGGCTGTCCTCAAATGACAGGTACCGCACCCCATCTTTCTGCCTGAAAGATGCACGTCATAACCGGATGCCTCTTCATCATCGGTGAAGTTCACATACACACCGTTTTTGACCCAATCCGCCGGCATACCGAGGTTGTATGTACGGGCGTAGTTCCACTCGCTGTTTCCATGGTCCTTGGTCATTACATGACACTGACCGCAGACATTGACCCATTTATAGGAGTTGATGTCGTCAGGGCCGCCGAACATGGGCATATTCAGATAACCGTCCTTCAGGTCTGCCACATTCCAATAGGCCTTGGCCTGCCACTCATTTCCAGCCCTGTCTATGCGAACATAAGAGATAGGCGCACCGTCCTGATTGAAATCCAGGCCCATGAGCTCTGCTGTGGGCATCATATAGAAGAAGCTGGGCAGGAAATCATGCAGGGTGACCTGAATATCCTGAGGCTTCACCACACCCTTCTGCATGTCCGCCATCACTGCCGCCACATCAGGCATACCAGCGGCATTCATATAACGCATATCGCCCTGCATGGCCTTTTGAATGGCATACATGGCAGCACCCCAGCCCATACCGACCTTGCCGGAATAGGCGATACCCTCGCCTTCTATGAGGGGTGCCCGCATATAATCCCTAAGGGATGCATGATTGGTATCCCAATCCGTATAGAACTTGCCTGGCTCATAGGCGCGCAGGGGCACAGGAATGGGCAAGAGATTGCCCATCTGGTCCTTAATTTTATAGGCATAGATGAAGTCGTTGAAGAACATGCCCATCATGTCGTTCATGGTGGCGTTTGCAGGCATCAAGCCCTTTGACTTCATGTAGCTCATCATGCCAGAAAACAACTGGTTGATGGCAGGGGCTGCGTTCATCAGACGGTTCATCTCGTCCGCTGCTCCAGCCGGATTGGCGCAATAAGCCGGATTGATGCCGTTTTGTGTCCAGATCTTGGTCACATTCTGGCCATAAAGGGCATAGGGCAGCCTTACCCCCTGCTTTTCCATGTTCTTCAGGGCATCCACCCACATCTGCATCATCTCGCCCACAACCTCCTTGGGCAGTTGAGCCAATGCGAAGAGCTTGGTTGGCCTGGACATGCGCTGTGGGTCATTGGTGTAAGAAAGGGCCGATTCATTGGCCAAACCGGTCTTGAGCGGCATTCCCAAAGAGATACTTTGCACCTTGCCACCCTGACGATCAGCAAAGATCATCATGCGTGGCTTAAAGGGCTGAGCCTTCAGACCATCCGCGGCCTTCAGGGCATAAGGGCTCTGTGGATCCGTATGACAGAGCATACAGTCCGCCTCCATCACACCTGACTTGTGCCAATCATGGGGCTTGGGGTCTCCCATAGCCTGCATGGTCTCAGCGATAGATGCCAGGCTGTTCAGAGTCTGTGTTGTGAGATTGCCGCTATAGGCATAAAAATCACGATCATAGGTATGTGTTGGCTTGAGGGATGGGTCTGTATAGGGTTTTACCGTACCATCCGCCTGCACAATACCCTCTGCAGGCCCGCCGCCTGGGTGACAAGAGTAACAGACAGCCATGTGGTCTGCCGTGCCCTGATCAAAGAAATACCTCTTACCTTCTGAGGAGAAGGGGTCCTTCAGTCCACCACGTTCCTTCTTAGCCGCCAACTGGCGGTAAGAAGGCGGTCACCACGCGCCGAACTGACCAGGACTCAGCAGGTGGCCATAGGCGTTGGCAAGATAGCGATACAGACTGCCGTCTTTATTTTTGGCAGACCAATGGTCATCCACCCCTTCACCGTTCCTGCCTGCGCCCTCACGGAAGTGATAGCCGCGTGTAACTGCCTGATAATCATGGCATTTACCACAGGTCTGCTTTGGACTATAGGCAGGACCTCTCATATAGACCGTACCATTTGCGGCCTGGACCGTATCAGATGGATCCAACTGGTCCTTAATAGGCCTTCCCTGTTCATCCAGCAGCTGTACCGCTGGATGGGCGGAGGCCATGGCAGGCAGCAATAGAGCCGCCAACAGCCCCAACAAGACATACTTCTTACCCTTAACTTTCACTTTCACACCTCCTGATATTTAATCTCTATTTCATCCTTCTGAGTGCAATGGTCTGATGACACTGCATACACTCAGAGGTGGTATGACACACATTACAGCTTCTGAAATTCCGTTTCGCCTCTTCGGCATGGCCGTTTTCACGGGTATAGGCCATCCAGTTGCCACGGGCATGGGAGATGGGCTTTTGAGAGCGATGGCAGTCAGAACAGTAGGCAGCGGTATGGCAGGTGGCGCAGAGCCTTCTGTCGTGCGTGGCCTCCTCACCATGGCCGCTGGTCTTCCAGCTCAGAATGTGATCCTTGGGCTTCTGCGTCCTGTGGCAATCCTGGCAGAAACGCTCCTGGTTGTCATGACAGAACTGGCATGACCTGTCAAAGCGGCTCTCCAGACCATGGTGCATGGCCCAATCGCCATTGTGGCTCTCCGGCTTGATCTCCTTTCTCACCTCTGTATGGCACATCTCACAATCTATGGGCACATCCTTGCCGTTGTGGCACTTCTTACACACAAACATATCAGGCCACTCTATCTGAGAAAGGGAATTCTGCCCACAGATACCCTTATGACACGTGCCGCACTCGGCAACCCCTTCATGGGCCTCATGCTTAAAGATCAAGTCCCTGTAACCCTTGGGTTTCTCAGGGATAGCCCCTTCGGTTTTATAGTCGTTGGCAGCGGCCTTCACAGAATGGCACTGCAGACACTTCTCCGAAGGATGGTCCATATCTATCTCATGGCACTCCTGGCACTTGTCCATGCCCGGGTTTGTGAGCTTGCCGTCCTTGCCCTTGGCATGACAGCTGTCACACGAAAGGGAATTGTCCATCACATGCAGCTTGTGATCAAATTTCAGGCTGGTATCTTCCTTTTTACATCCATAGACTCCAAGAACCAGCACAAGCACCAAGGATACGAATATAATTTTATACGAGATTTGTATCTTCATCTTTCCACTCCCTCAATTAAAAGTTGGCATGGAGGGTCAGGGTCAATACATTGATATCCCCTACTCCAAACTCTTTATAATAATCATCCCGTTCATATTCGTATTTGACCTCTGTCCACTTGTCTTTGGCGAACTTGTACTTCAATGCACCGTAGTAGTGGGCTGCTCCTTCGCCTTCTATCAGGGAGTTCACATCCTCATCCTTGTAATAGAAGCCGCCTGACAGCTCCAGTTTATATGGCAATTCCTGACGTGCATCCAGAAACACGGACCTGGATTCAGCCTCATACATGCGATTGCGGTCCTCCCACCACCAGGTGACACCGGTACTCAGATGGAAACCCTTGAGACCAAGCCACTCATCCACATTGATGCCGCCTGTAAGGCTGTAAAAGTCCGTTGTGTACAGGGTCTCTGCATCGTCGTGATCCAGGTCGCGCACCGTCCCTCTTACGAATACAGACAGCCCCTTTTGATGGGGGATGGGCTGGGATACAGAAAGGGTGTACTGCGTATAGGCCTCTTCCCGTGACAGATACAACCGCTTGATATTATTTATAGTATCCAGAGAAGAGGTATAGTCGAACAGGAAATCCTCAGGGGTGTGCTGGGCAATTTTGAACCTCTTGAAGACATTTACGCCCACCGTGGTATCCGTGGCATGTATATCACCGATGACATCAAACGAGGCCTCCCGATTACGGGTATTTAACAGCTCCCATCGGCCGTTGACCTTCAGCCACTCCATGGGACGCCAATAGGCCTGTGCCTCAAAGGAGTTTTCCACATAAAAGACGCTGTTCAGATACAGGGCCAGCTCCTTCATGGGGTAATAACCCACATTTATGCCACCCACTTCATTCTTGTTGAGATCCGAATACATCTGAACAATCTGGCCGCCGAAGGCCTCCACACTAAAGCGATTGTCCAGCAGCCTGTCGGCCTTCATCCACAGACCGTCGAAGTGCACCACCTCCGCACCATAGACATACTGACGGCCCAGACGCATATCCAACCCAGGCACGATGTCCCTCTTTTCGGCATAGGCATAATAGGCATCCAGGCGCTGACGCTCCTTGCTGCTCACATCCAGATAGTCCTGAAACACGGAACCCTCGGCCGTGCCGTCCAGGTCCTTGGAATACTTGCCCAAAAACGAAAAGGACAGGCCGTCTATCTTGGAGGATGTGTACTGAACCCCCAGAAGCTCTGAAAAATCCTGGTCGCTGGTCTCGTTGGGGAGGAGTTTTTTGTCGGGCGAGCCTGCCCATTGGAGTTGATACCGCGTGGTGGAACTGATGTCCACCTCACCAGCGGATGTCTCCATGGCCGAGGCGGACGATACCAAGCAACCCGTCAGAAGGGTCGCAAACAACAGACTCCCGCAACCGAGAGGCCGCAACCTCCAATAACTACAATCTTTATTCATTCCATTTAAACCCTCCTCTCTTGAACTTTATGAATGGCGATTCATTGTTACATCTATCACTTGACGACAGCCTCGTCAATGCCTTTTTTCTATGTTTTTTGTAAAGACCATCAGAAAAGACTATAAATAAAAAATATTAACTACTTGTAATTCCTGATGTTTTGTTTCTTTTTGAAACACCTCATTTTTTAATGCCATGCTTGGCCATCTTGTAACGCAGCACGCGCTCACTGATGCCAAGGGCCTCAGCCGCCCTGGTCTGCACCCAGTCATGCCGTTCCAGGGCATCCCGTATCATTTGCAGTTCCATGAACTCCAGTCTCTGCACAAGGGGACCGTTCATTTCCGCTGAAGTGCTGCGCAACTCAGCAGGCAGGTCCACGGGCCTGATTACACCTCCTCTACTCATGGTCACCACCCTCTGCAGCACATGCTCCAGCTCCCGGACATTACCTGGATAGGAATACTTGACCAGCAGGTCCATGGCCTCAGGTGATATCTGAACAGGCCTTGAGGCATATCTGGACAGAAAAAATTCCACCAGCGCCGGAATATCCTCCCTGCGTTCCCTGAGCGGAGGAATCTCGATCTCCAGGACATTCAAACGATAATACAGGTCTTCCCTGAACCTTCCATCAGCCGCCATTCCCTTGAGATTCCGGTTGGTGGCGGAGAGGATGCGAATATCAACGGCCATGTCCTTCTCGCTTCCCACTCGGGCAATACGGCCTTCCTGAATGGCCCGAAGCAGTTTGGGCTGTAAAAACAGGGGCAACTCACCCACCTCATCCAGAAAAAGGGAGCCGCCATTGGCCAATTCAAAACGGCCCTTTCTCTGGTTTATTGCGCCGGTGAACGCCCCTTTTTCATGGCCGAACAACTCACTTTCAAAGAGATTTTCAGGAATCGCAGCACAGTTGACCTCTATAAACGGGCCCTGGCTCCGTGGGCTCAAGGAGTGAATGAGCCTTGCTATAAGCTCCTTACCCGTACCTGTCTCGCCTCGAATGAGCACAGGCCATGGGCTTTGGGCCACGCGCCTTGCCATGGAAATGACCTCCTGCATGGCCCTGCTCTTGGCCGACATACGAATGGGAAGCCCTGATTCACTTACCTGCTCCACCACCTCCTGCACATCCTGTTCAACCTCCAGCGCACCCTCTATCTCCTGTATCTTCTGTAAAAGCAGGCTCAGGTCCACAGGCTTTTCCAGAAAGTCCACTGCCCCTAACTGCATCACGCGTACAGCCGTACCCACCTCGCCATAGGCCGTAATCATGATGGCCTTTATCAGGGGATTTATGGCCATTATGCGCTCCAACACCTCGTCGCCGGTCATTCCGGGCATTCTGTGATCCAGTAAGACCACTGACACCGGCGAATCCTTCACGATCCTCAGGGCAGCCTGACCGTCACAGGCCGTAACAACCTCATAACCCTGATGTTTCAAAAAACCTGCAAGCATATCAAGCTGTTCCTGTTCGTCATCCACCACGAGTATATTCATTGTCTCACTCCATCTTTTTTATAAAGGGAACTCCTCCGGCTGAACTTCCGGATATGCAATTCATAAAAGCGGCAGGTAACAGACCAACTCAAAAACGCCTTCCTTCGCAAATGCCTCGACCCTGCCTCCATGCACAAAGATAATCCTCTTCACGATGGCAAGACCAAGCCCTGTGCCCTGAATTCGAGTGGTATAATAGGGTTCAAAGACGCGCTGTACCTCATCTTCGGACAAGGCGCAGCCGGCATTCTGAATGCACAGCCTGGCCTCACCGTCTGCACGATGAACACTTATGCGCAAAAAACCGCCTTCCGGCTGGGCATCCATGGCATTTTTAATGAGATTGTCCATAACCTGCCCCAAAAGATTCACATCAGCCCCGACTCTCAGACCATCTTCCATTTCCAGTTGCAATGTTATCCCAAGCTCCTCCAACCGCCCGCGATAGGGTTGCAGGCTGTCCTCTATAAAACCCTTGAGGTCCATTTCCGTTTTCTGCATTTGAATGGGCCGGGCATAGTGCAGCAACGAGGAGATAATCCTGTTGGCCCTTCCCACAGCGGAAAGGGATACATCGAGCAATTTCCTGTGCTCGCCGGAAAGCCCCTGCACCTCCATGATCAGACGCTGCATGGCCATGGCAATGGCGTTCAAGGGGTTCCTGATCTCATGGGCGATAGCCGCCGTGGCCCTTCCCAGCGCAGCATCCTCCCTCTGGGCGGAGAGACTCTGCTCAAAGGTCCTGGCCGCCTGAAGATATCTCTTCTGCATGCCGTATAACAGCCAGGACAGCAATGAACCCACGAGCGCAAGTAGCAGACTGAATATGGTGAAATCCCTGACCAATCTATGAGTCATCTCATGGAAAAGCGTGGCGTCTATCCCCACTACCAGCAAACCGCCGGTCTCAAGAGGCACCCTCTCCTCCACCACGTGCCCCAAATCCGATGGCTCGTTCATTAAATCTTCGTGGCTGCCGCGAAACACCGAATCGTCCAGCAGCGCGCCTTCCAGCCTGACATACCGAATCCCTTCGATTTGATACAGCTTGGACAACGTCTTTTTAAGCCCGACCTCTGAAAGCATGGCATCTATCTGACTGGTGCCCACCGCCAAAACAATACAGCCGGCGTGCATACCTGTGATAGTCAAAACCGTGAGGTGCCTGTCAGCCATATAATTGAGGCTCGGAGTCCGGCCGCACGACGCATTCAGACCCTCGGTCCAATGGCCGGGCCCTTCCACTGACGCACCGCTGGAACGCACTATTCTGATGCCGGCCAAACCTGATTCCCTGGCAAAGGCTGTCAACTCCTCTGCTGTAAACGGCTGAACCGTGTCAAGATAATCAATAAATCTGGCGGTATTGCTCAAAAAACGGCCGAATACCTCTTCCACTACATCCCCAGCCAGGACAGCGCCCCTCGCATTGAGGCTCACCACCTCTGCAACCAGCCTGCCATGGGCATTCACATCCTTCAAAAAGGCATTTCGGGCCGCTGCCATCTGATAGAAAAAAAACGACAGCACCATGCAGAAAAGCAAAAAGAAAAACAGTAGATTAGCCGCCCAGATGGGGAATCTCTCTGCAGGCGCCTCTTTTATTCCTTTGAAAAATTCTTTAAGGTTCCTTGAAAAATAAACCATTACCGTTTTACATTACAGGGAACCCTGAAAAATTAGAATGTTCCCACTCACTCCCTGCCTGCCTGTGCCTTGCACGCAGACAGGAGTAGGGGCATTTTTCGCCGTGAGCAACGCAGTTATCGGGCAAAAAGGCAATTTTTCGAGGTTCCATTTATATTTCAATACAAATGCCATCATAACGATGCTATAATCCACAACACATTGAGAGGCAAGCCATGATTAAAACCATACAGACCACCCCTTTCGACGACCAAAAACCTGGCACATCCGGACTGCGCAAAAGAACTCGCGTCTTCATGCAGCCAAATTACCTGGAAAACTTCGTGCAATCCATTCTACTGGAGCTGAAAGAAACCGGCGGCAACAGCCTGGTAATCGGGGGCGACGGCAGGTATTACAACCATAAAGCCATACAGACCATCATCAAAATGGCCCTGGCCAACGGCATCGAACACATTCATGTGGCAAAAAACGGACTGCTCTCCACGCCTGCCGCCTCTCATTTCATCAGGAAATACGGCATCTCCGGCGGCATCATCCTTTCCGCCAGCCACAATCCGGGGGGCATCGACGAGGACTTCGGCGTAAAATTCAACACGGCAAACGGCGGGCCCGCCCCTGAGTCTGTCACCAACTCCATTTACTATAAAACCCGCAACATCACGCACTATTTAATAGCTGACATCCCTGATATAGACATGGATTCCATGGGCACGGCACAGGTCCTTCAAGGCACGATTCATGTGTTTGATGGAATATACGACTATGTGCAGCTCATGGAGGCCCTGTTTGACCTTGCACGCATTAAGGAACTGCTGGAAAACGGCTTTTCACTGCGTTTGGATGCCATGAATGCGGCCACAGGCCCGTATCTCAAGGCCATCTTTCAAGACAGGCTGAACATGGGCGAAGAGACGCTGCTGCGGTGCATACCCCTGGAAGACTTCGGCGGCATACACCCCGACCCAAACCTGAAATATGCGGCCAGCCTGGTGAAAAGCGTAGTGGAAGGACACAGCGCCTCCTCACCTGACTTTGCCGCTGCCTTTGACGGCGATGGAGACCGCAACATGATATTGGGCAGGGAGATATTTGTCACGCCCAGCGACAGCCTGGCCATTTTAGCGGCCAATGCCACTCTGGCGCCGGGCTATCGTGCGGGCCTCAAGGGCATTGCCCGCTCCATGCCCACCAGCCAGGCCGCCGACAAGGTAGCTGAACAACTGGGCATCCCCTGTTTTGAAACCCCTACGGGCTGGAAATTCTTTGGCAATCTCTTGGATGCAGACCTGGTCACTCTGTGTGGAGAGGAGAGCTTCGGCACAGGCTCTAATCACGTGCGGGAAAAAGACGGGGTCTGGGCCGCCTTGTTCTGGCTCAACATACTGGCTGTGACACGAAAGTCTGTAAAGGAGCTGGTGCAGGGACACTGGAGGCGCTTCGGCAGAAACTACTACTCCAGACACGACTATGAGGCGGTGGACACCAGCCTGGCACAGGCATTCATGAAGCGCTCGGAGGAACTCCTGCCCTCCCTGAACGGCAACACCGTCTTCGGCCTTGCGGTGAAAACAACCGACAACTTTTCCTACGTGGACCCGGTGGACCACAGCATGACACAACGGCAGGGCATTCGAATCGTGTTTGAAGACGGCTCTCGTGTGGTGTTTCGGCCATCCGGCACCGGCACACAGGGCGTCACCATCAGACTGTATCTGGAACGCTACGAAACGCCTAACGGCAACCTGTCCCTACACACACAAGAGGCTGTTCAGGCCCTCGTGAACTGGACGGAACATGTATTTGATTTGCGCAAATCCCTGCACAAGACAGCACCTGATGTAATAACCTGATCAAAAGGCAAAGTTACCAAGGCAATGCCAAGAGGGAACCCTACATTCTGGAGGCTCACATGCACATAATGATTGTTATTTTCCTGTTCTGCATCTTCTGCAACGCCGTATCCTCCGCCGGTGAACCGGCCGCCATATCTTTGGACATATCTGTAAACTTAAAAGAAGCAACCCTCACCGGCGAGGCCCGCTTGACGATTCCGGCAAAACAGCGCTTAAGCATCTCCACTTCGGGCATATCCGTTACAGATGTCCTCATAAACGGAGAAAAAAACAACCTCAAACCCATCGACGACGAACTCGCATTAGGCCCGTTCAACACCGCCTCACAAGCAGTTGTAAGCTACAGAAAGGATATCTCCAGGCTGCGGATACAGGCAGCGCCCATGCAGGGCCTTGAACACGGTGTTCATGCCAACACATTTTTACAGGATACACTGGTGCTCACAGAGGAATGGCATCCTCGGCTCAAGGATTATGCGGTCTATGACCTGACGGTCACAGCACCAAAGGACCTGACCCCTGTCTCAGAGGCAGACTCGGTGGATGTGAACTCTGATGGCGATCAGCGACGCTGGCGTTTTCACTTCGCTCACTTGCGAAAGGATGTCTCTCTGGCGATAGGCCCCTATGAAATCCATCGCATTCAACATGAGGATGTGGAACTGGCCTGCTATCTGTATGCAGAGGACAGGCAGCTGGCCCGCACCTATCTGGACAAAATGACCTATTACCTGGAGCTTTACAGGCCCATTTTGGGCGATTATCCCTTCAAGCGCTTTGCGGTGGTGGAGAATCGCGCACCCACAGGCCTGGGATTCGCCACATTTACGCTTTTAGGCCAGCAGGTCATGAGACTGCCGTTTATTCCGGACACATCCCTGGGGCATGAGTTTGTTCACTCCTGGTTCGGCAATTCAGTATATGTGGATTTTGAAAAAGGCAACTGGTGCGAAGGCCTCACCAGCTACCTGGCCGATTATCTCTACAAGGAAAAGGCCGGCAAAGGGCCTCAATACCGCAAGGAACTGCTTGTCAACTATCAGAGCTATGCAAAAGACGCCGACATCGCCGTAACCGGCTTTCGATGGGGCCGGGACAAGACACAGCGGGCGGTGGGCTACGGGAAAACCGCCATGCTCTTTCACATGCTGCGAAATGAGGTGGGCGACGAGGCGTTTTACAAGGCGTTACGCTCCTTTTACATGCAAAACCGCTTCAGGGCCGCTTCATGGAACGACATTCAAAAGGCATTTGAAAACGCATCCTCCAGGGACATGACGGCCTTTTGGAATCAATGGCTTACGCGAAAAGACATCCCTGTCCTGACAGCCGCTCTGGAGCAGAAAGGCGAGGACATCTTTCTTGTGGTCACACAAAAGGATAACCCGCCCTATACCCTTACGCTTCCGGTGCTGCTCAAAACCAAGGGAGAGGACATTAAGTGGCAGGCCTCTGTAACACAGAAGCAGGAACGCATACGGCTGCCGCGAAATGATGTGGAGGCAGTGGCCGTCGATTCAGACTTCGAGATCATGCGTTCCCTCACGGCCGCGGAGTTTCCTCCCGTGCTGTCCCGTATCCTTGGGGCGCAGAACAGATATTTTGTCCGGACCTCCTCCATCTACGACCGGCTTGCCGAGACATTGAAGGCGGATGGTTTTGTAGAGCTGCCGGCCAGACATGCTGCTGAATGGAGCAAGGGTTCCATTTTATGGCTTGGGGAACCCACTGTTGAGTTTGCAAGGATCTTTGGGGAATCGTCTTTGCCCAAAAATCAGGATAAGACCAGAACAGGCGCCTCAATAGAGGTAAAAAACAACCCATTGGCCCATTCCTTTTGCCTGGGTCTGATTCAGGCATCCTCTGCCCGCCACGTTGACCTACTGCTGCCCAGACTCTCACACCTCGGGCAGTACAGCACCATTCTCATGGACAATGACGGCAAACTGACCATGAAGGAAACGCGGGCTACAGAAAACGGCATAATATCCTCAATAAATAACGACATCGATGTGGTTGAAACCAGAACGGTCATGAATCTGCATCAGGCCCTGAATCGCATCCTGCCCGGCCAGGTGGTCTATGTGGGTGAAAAACATGATGAATTTGCGGATCACATGGCCCAGTTGAAAGTCATCGAAGAGCTGCACAAAAAAGGCTATCGGCTCGCCGTTGGCATGGAGATGTTTCAAAGACCATTTCAGGACGTGATCGATGCATACCTCAAGGGAGAGATGGATGAACGGGCCTTTGTGGAAAAGACCGAGTATTTCAAGCGCTGGGGCTACGACTATCACCTCTACCGGCCTATCATTCGCTTTTGCAAGGAAAACAACATACCCATCGCAGCCCTGAATCTGGAGATGGAGATCTCGCAAAAGGTGGCCAGAGAGGGCATAAACAGCCTTTCCGAAGAGGAATTGAGGCGCATTCCCGCAAACATCGACTGGAATGACGAGACCTATAAAAAGCTGTTGAGGCGCATCTTCACAGCCCATGCCGAGGGGCCTGTGCAGAACTTCGACAACTTCTATCAGGCCCAGCTCCTCTGGGACGAGACCATGGCCCTGTCAGCGGCCCAATACCTTGAAAAGAATCCTCAGCAGACGCTGGTCGTGCTGGCAGGCACAGGACACATAGCCCATCGGCACGGCATTCCAAAACGGCTGAAACGCCTCACAGGCAGGGATGACTGGGTCATAATCTGCCTTCATGATGACCTGGATGCAACCGCGGCTGACCTGCTGCTCTCATGTCCATACCTGACCCCGCCGTTTTCCGCCAAGCTCGGCGTAATGCTGGAGGAGCAGGAAAACGGCCTTGCAATCAAGGAGGTCTCCCCTCATGGCGCGGCAAAGACAGCCGGCATAGAGGCAGGAGACATCATTCGCACAGTGGACGGGACTCCGGTCAAAAAGATACCTGACCTCAAACTGGCCCTGCTCTTCAAACAGGAAAACGATTCCATTGAACTGGAACTCATAGACAAAAACAAAAAGGCTCAACGAAAGACCCTTAACCTGACCTCCATGACCGGGCCGTTGGGCATGGCCTCCGCAGTAATGCAGCACCCGACTCACCTGCAACAGACGGTTCAGCCCAAGGCAGGGCAGACAGGGGCCAAGCCATCCTCAGCTGCTGGCAAGGCGAAATGAGAGCGGTCAAGGCGGCCATCACCGCAAACATCACGGTCTTTGCCCTGAAATTGGCCATCGCTGTCACAGGAGGCAGCGCCTCCATGCTGGCGGAGGCCGTGCACTCCCTGGCGGACACACTGAATCAGGCCCTGCTCTGGGTGGGCATTCACCGCAGTCTCATAGGGCCTTCGGAGGAATTCCCGTTTGGAAGGGGCAAGGAACGCTTTGTATGGGGCCTCATCTCAGCCTGCGGCATCTTCTTTCTGGGCGCTGGGGTCACCATATATCATGGAGTAATGGGGCTTTATAGCCACACCATACCGACCATAACGCACTGGACATGGGTGGTCTTGTTAGTATCCCTGCTGGCCGAAGGCATTTCGTTTATGGTGGCCTTTTTCGAGATGCGAAAAGGCGACACCACCACCCTGGCCGTACTCATGGAGGATGGCGCAGCGGTACTGGGCGTGTTTATCGCAGCGGTCTCCATATGGCGGGCACAGAGCACGGGCGACTACCGCTGGGATGCAGTGGGCTCCATTCTCGTTGGCTTGCTTTTGGGCATCATCGCCCTGGTGCTCATCAAAAAGAACCTGGAATACCTGCTGGAAAAGACATCGCCTGAGACTCTAAGAGAAGAGGTGCGAGAGGCCCTGCAGGAGATGCCATTGGTGGAGGACATCAAAGACATTCGCATGATCGTGCTCACCCCTGAAAGCCACCGAATTCGAGCAGAGGTGGAGATAAACGGCTATCTTCTGGTAAAGGACATGGAGGACACGCTCAGAGAGGAATATGAAGAGATAAAGACCTTTGGGGATTTTCTACAGTTCTGCGCATCATTTGCCAACCGCATCACACGCATAGTGGGCAGCCGCATAGACGGCATGGAAAAACAGCTTCAAAAACGGCTGCCCTACCTGAAAAGCGTGGATATAAAACCATCCTAATCAGACTTAAAGGACCACCGTGAATTCCAACACCCTGACACGAGTTGAGATAGACCTCTCGGCCATTAGGCACAACATCGCCGCCATTAAAGGTCTTTTGGCCCGCCACAATGCCCATCCGCCTGGCATTCTGGCAGTGGTCAAGTCCGATGCCTACGGCCATGGCATGAAGGAGGTAAGCCAGGCCATCTCGAATTTGGTCTGGGGCCTTGCGGTCTTTGACATAGACGAGGCCATCACATTGAGGGCCCTGGGCATTTCATGCCCCATTGTACTCATCTCCGGCATGTCTGTGGAGAATGCAGAGGCAGTCTGTGCCCACAACCTCACACCAGGCATTACTCATGTACAGGCCTTAAACGCCCTGGAGGCCGCCTGCGCCCGGCAGAATCGCACATGCACAGTGCACTTAAAGGTGGACACCGGCATGTCCCGCATGGGCCTTACCAGAACTGCGCTTCTGAAGATCTTACAGGCCTACATAACTAACTCATGGCCACATCTGCGCATCACCGGCATCTTTTCCCACCTCTGCTGCGCCGATGAGCCGGAACACCCAATGAACCGCCTGCAGATACAGGCATTTGAGGCCATAAGAGGGTCAGTGCTTTCCCTGGGCATTTCCAATATTCGATTTCACTTGGCCAATTCTGCGGGGATTCTGCATTTACCTCAGACACATTATGACCTGGTGAGGCCAGGTCTGGCCATCTATGGTGGGTATTGTAATGAACAGGCAAGGGCATTGATAAATTTATTGCCTGCTATGAATTTCAAGAGTAAGGTGGTAGAGGTGCGCACTGTAAACAAAGGGGATGCGGTGAGCTATGGAGCCACCTATGTGGCACAGGGCCATGAACACATCGCAGTGATACCCGTAGGCTATGACAACGGCTATCTACGCAGCCTTTCCAACAAGGCACAGGTCCTGATTCAGGGACAAAGGGCGCCTGTGGTGGGCCGCATCTGCATGAGGTCTCTGATGGTAAATGTAACCCATTTGTCGCAAAGAATGCCCGAAGGGCTCATGGGCCAGGAGGTGGTTTTGCTTGGCAGGCAGGGAAACGATGCCATCACATGGGAAGAGATGGCAAAGTGGGCAGGCACCATCAATTATGAGCTCATGTGCTCCATAGGCGCTAAAAATTTCAGGGTCTTCTGTCATGGTAAGCCCAGCGAAGCAATACCCTGATTTACGATGGCATTGCTTCGGCTATCGCCGCCTCGCAATGATGATAAGAATAGACCATACTAAATAAAGGAGGGTGATTGTGTATTTCCCAACGGCCAACATAGAGATCAACCCCTTGATTCCACCACTGGTGGCCTTTGTAATCTCATTTTTTACCTCCATGGGCGGGGTTTCGGGCGCATTTCTCATTCTGCCCTTTCAAATGAGCTTTTTAGGCTATAACACCCCTTCTGTCAGTGCCACCAACCAATTGTTCAACATCATAGCCATTCCCAGCGGCGTGTACAGGTATATCAAGGAAGGCCGCATGGTCTGGCCTTTGGTGCGAGTGGTGGTAGTGGGTACATTACCAGGGGTTTTTATAGGTGCCATTGTGCGCATTCGATACCTGCCTGACCCAAGGCATTTTAAGATATTTGCAGGCCTTGTGCTGCTCTACATCGCCATTCGCATATTAAAGGAGCTGCTTTTCACTCAAAAAAAACAGCAATCTGATGCACTCAAGACGCCTGCACAGCCTCAAAAAGAGGCGGCCTGCAAGACAGGAACTACCTTTGAAGTGCGTATCCTGAAAGACTCCTGGCGCACTCTCAGCTATGAATTCTGCGGCGAGGTGCACACAGTAAACGGCCTGGCCCTCATGGCCTTGAGTGCCATCGTGGGCATAGTAGGCGGCATATACGGCATAGGCGGCGGCGCCATACTCTCGCCATTCTTCGTAACCTTCTTTGGCCTGCCTGTGCACAGCATAGCAGGTGCCGCTCTAATGGGCACCTTTGTCACCTCGGTGGCAGGTGTGATCTTCTACCAGGCCATTGCCTTCATCTATCCCCATCTGGTGGTGGCCCCTGACTGGATACTGGGCCTGCTCTTCGGCATGGGCGGCATGGCGGGCATGTATTTGGGCGCCAGGTGTCAGAGGTTTGTGCCTTCACGCATCATCAAGTGGATACTGGTCTTTTGCCTTCTGGTGCCGGCCATTCGATATATCTTCAATCTGTAGGCAAAGGGCTAAAAAGGGGGACGGCCATGAGAACTCAAAACCGTATGCGAGCTTTCAAGACCTGTTACGACTCATGCAGGCAGTCCTGCAAATCAGCGCTTTTCCATCTGCTGTTCCTGTTTTTCATGTCTTTCTTGCCATTGACCTCCGCAGCAGAGGACCTCAAACAGGTGGTGATTATTCGCTACCCCATAGAGTTTGACCAATTTCGAAATGCCATAGGGGAATTCAAGGCAGTTCTGGCGCAAAATGGGTTTGTCGAAGGAGTCAACATTCAATATGTGGACATCCTGACACGCACTTCAGACGAATCCTCTGTGCCTGAGATAAAAGAGGCCGTGCAACGCTATAAAAACACCGCAAGCCTGTTTGTGACCTGTGGATGGGTCTCTTTGTATGTAAGAGAGAGCTTGAAATCCTCAGACACTCCGCAGATCTTTCTGCCCGTACTGGACTCAGTGGCATTGAAACTGGTGCCATCCCTCACAATGCCGCCCAATACCAACATCACAGGCGTCTATCTCAGGTATCCTCCCGAAAAGGTGACTCGATTGGCGGTCAATCTCATGCCTCGTATCAAAAACTTTGCATATGTCTATGACTCCAGGATACCGGCGGACGCGGTATATAAGGCCTCCTTTGAAGGCATGAAAGAGGGCCGTGGCGGTTTGACTCTGCATTACATAGACCTGGCAAAGGGCATAGATGCTGCCATTCAGGAACTTAAAGACAGACACATCGAGGCCATGTGTTTCATGGTGGGTGGCTTTCAACTCCTTAAAACCCTTAAAAAGGCAGGCATTCCCATCGTAAGTGCCTTTACCCTTGACATGGATGAGCAGTCCCTGAAGGTCTTTCTCGCTAACGATGACTCCATTCTGGCAGGGCTGTTCAATCCATTTTCTGTATGTGGCCGTGAGGCAGGAGAAATGGCCGTCTCCATCTTAAAAGGGGCCGAAATTCAAAAAATTTCACCGGTTCCGGCCAAACAAAAGGCCTTTATAAATCTTAAGGCTGCCCATCGTTTCAGCCTTAAAATCCCCATGGAGATTCTGGAAACAGTGGACTATGTCATTAAATAATCTGACCAAATACCTCAACTCCATTAGGGCACTTGGTTTTTTCACCCCTATTTTGCTGGCTGCTGTCATAGCGATTCCCCTTTATTTAACGGGAAATCGCGCCATCGAAGAGCTTTCCATAAGCCTTACAAGGGAACTGCTTTTAAATGAACTCCAAAACATGACAGAGCAAATAAACAATAAATACGAACGGCTGAAACTCGTGGGTCTGGAGGACAGCGAAGAACATTTGGCAGCCATCAAGACAAGGGCAATGGAGGGCTTCAGGACATATAAATACAGGTCCACAGGGGTAATGTTCGTAGCGACCAGGGAAGGGGCACTGATTCTGGACGCAGGCGTTTCAAACCAAGGCCCTGAGTATGAGGAGTTCAAAAGGTCACTGCACGGCCAGCAGGGCGTCATCACATACACCAAGGACGGCAAGGCCCGCTGGGGCGTTTTCATGCTTTACGAGCCCTGGCAATACTATCTGGGCATTACCCTGGAGAATGCCGAGCTTTTTAGATATCGTGAGCAGTTTCAGCGCATCAATCTGCTGATGATGGCAATCAGCATAATAATCGCCCTGATGTTCGTGCTGACGTCGCAACACCTTTTCATTCAGCCCCTCAAAAGGCTCATAGATTATGCCAATGACATAGCAGCAGGCCGCTATTCCACACAGCTTTCAGGGAGATTTTACCTGGAATTAAATGACCTGAAATGTGCCCTGAGCAAGATGGTGGTGGCCATTGTGCAGCGCATGCAGCAGATTCAAGAGCAGCTTCAAATCATTGCCCGCAGAGAGGCGGAGAGGGACGAGGCCATCAGACAGGCGGAACAGGAGGCGGAAAGACTGAATGTGACCCTCCGTTCCATCGCCGACGCAGTCATAGCCCATGACCTTGCAGGGAACATCACTCTCTTCAACAAGGCTGCGGAAAGGATGTTGGGTATTCGCCATGAAGAGGCCCTGGGACAGCCCATCTCCTCTGTGCTCTCCATGCTGTCTCCTGTCAAAAAACAGAAGAACACTTCAACAACTACAGGTAATGCCATAGAATTTATCGGTCAATATGAACTCAAGACAAGATCAGGCGAGCCCCTGCAGGTGAGCTGTACCGCCAATCTCATTCGAGACAGCAAGAGCCAACCCATAGGCACGGTTATGGTCATTCGCGATATAACCACTCACACCAAGCTGTTGAATGAGATGAATAAGGCCCAGAAGCTGGAATCCTTGGGGTTATTGGCAGGTGGCATCGCCCATGATTTCAACAACATCCTCACATCCGTGATGTCTGGAGTCAGCATGGCCTCAAAACTCCTGGAAAAGGATTCACAAAAGGCGCTGGAATTCCTGAAAAAGGCGGAAAAGGCACTGGAGAGGGCGGTTGGGCTTACCTCCCAACTCCTCACCTTTGCCAAGGGCGGAGAACCCCTGAAACAACCCCTTTCCATAAAGGAGATCGTGACGGAGTCCACGGAATTCATGCTCACAGGCTCTGGAACACGGTGTGAATATCACTTTCAGGAAGGGCTTTGGATGGCGGATGCGGACAAGAATCAAATAAGCCAAGTGGTACAAAATATCGTATTGAATGCCCGTCAGGCCATGAATGACAGCGGAACTATCTGGATTACCTGTGAAAATTTTGAAAAGTCAGAATCTCCACCCATTCAGACAAACGGCCTCGTAAACACCACCGAGGAATGGAACCGGCTCTGCCCCTTTGCCTTGCCCAAGGGCAGATACCTCAAATTATCCATCTCGGATAACGGCCCAGGCATTCCCAAAAAACTGCTGGAGCGCATCTTTGAGCCGTATTTCACCACAAAAGAACATGGAAACGGCCTGGGCCTGGCCATCTCTCACTCCATCGTCACAAAACATGGAGGCTGCACTGTGGTGGAATCAGAGGAGGGCAAAGGCACCGCCTTTACCATCTATCTGCCCGCATCCCAGGCAACAGAGGCCCCAAAGACCGCCGCTCCAACCCTTGCCCAGCCTGTCAAGCCACTTAAACTGCTGATCATGGATGATGACTCAATGATACTGGAACTGGCCGCCTTGATGCTAAAGGAACTGGGGTATGAGGTCATGACGGCCGTAAACGGAGAAGAGGCCCTGGACATCTATAAAAAATCATTGAGTTCAGAAAGACCAGTGGATATAGTCATCATGGATATCACGGTTAAAGGAGGTATGGGCGCCAAAGAGACCATGCCCATGCTTTTGGCCCTAAATCCCAATGTCAAGGCAGTGGTCTCCAGCGGCTACTCCAAGGACCCCATCATGGCCAACTACAAGGAATACGGCTTTGCAGCAGCCCTGCCCAAACCCTACCGCATACAGGAGATGACCGAGTTGCTGGAAAAACTCGCCGAAACAGTCTCAAAGGAGTGAAAAGATGTCAACAGAAGAACTGCTGCCCCACGGAGAAAAACTCAGAAACGCCATTCGTTGGATATCAGATATGTGCAAAGAACACCCTGAAAAGACCCGCACATCCCTCATATATGAGGCAGAAACCCGCTTCGACCTCACACCAAAGGAATGCGAATTCCTGAACAAGAAATTTATTTGCGAAGAGCAGATTAAAAATTAATTTTTTATGATTACAAATTAAAACAGATTGCAATTTTACTGTTTCACCACTTGACAACCCCTTATAAATCGCAGTATGAGTATTGCATTTTGCAACACTTTCTAACAAAGGGGGTTATCATGTCTCAACTCTTTTCCAAACTCGCAGGGCTGGGAACGGCTGCATTCGTTGCCACAGTTTCAAGCCCAATCTTGTCCTGGGCGGCAGAAACCATGGCGACAAACCCACAGGCTGCAAATACCACTGCGTGGTGGGTGTGGCCGTTGGTACTGCTGGTCGTAACCTTTGTCATGGGGATAGTGGCCGTTTTAGGCGGCGTGGGCGGCGGTGTGCTGTTTGTCCCCATCATCAGCGGATTTTTCCCATTTCACCTGGACTTCGTAAGAGGCGCCGGTCTTCTTGTGGCCCTGGCAGGGGCCCTGGCCGCAGGCCCCGGGCTTTTGCGCATGAACCTGGCCAGTCTCAGGCTTGCAATACCTGTGGCCCTTATCGCATCCACATGCGCCATAGCAGGCGCCATGATGGGGCTGGCCCTGCCCACCAATGTGGTCCAGACAGCCCTGGGTGCCACTATCCTGGGTATCGTGGTCATCATGCTCACCGCCAAAAAATCAGACTATCCTGATGTCAAGGAGTCAGACTCCCTATCCTCAGCCCTGCGAATATACGGGATCTATACAGAGGCCAGCACAGGCAAGGATATCAACTGGAAGATTCACCGCACACCCCTTGGCCTGGCCCTTTTCGTAATCATAGGCATTATGGCCGGCATGTTTGGTCTGGGTGCAGGATGGGCCAATGTGCCGGTTCTGAACCTGCTGATGGGCGCTCCGCTCAAGATCAGTGTTGCCACAAGTAAATTCCTGCTCTCCATCACAGACACCTCTGCAGCCTGGGTATATCTCAATAAGGGCTGCGTAATACCCATGATAGTGGTGCCTTCTCTCATAGGCATCATGTTTGGATCATTGGTGGGTGTGCGCATATTGAAAGTGGCCAAGCCTGCCTTTATTAAATGGATGGTCATCGGCCTCTTGCTCTTCTCAGGGCTCAAGGCCATCACCAAGGGCCTCGGCCTGCCGTTTTTCTTTTAATCTGACCATAACAGAAAGGAGTAACAAATCATGACTGACTCTAAATGCAGCTGCGTAACCAAAGAGGCCTCGGAAGAGCAGATGCTCTATGCAGCGCTCCTGGAAAAGGGCATGTACGCAGGTATAGGGCTTCTGTTCATCACCTTTGCCATCTATGTGTTTGGTATCGTCTCGCCAGCAGTGCCGCTGAGCGAGATCGCCAAGTACTGGAGCATGGACTCACATACCTATCTGGAGGCCATCAATCAAAATGCCCTGCATCTGCCACATCCACCCACTGGGTGGGCATGGGCTACCCTTTTACATAAATCAGACTTTATGAACTTCCTGGGAATAGCCCTGCTGGCCGGCATAACTATCTTCTGCTATGCAGCCATCATTCCAACCCTGCTCAAGAAGGGCGATAAGGCCTATGCCATCATGTGCGTAGCCGAGGTGCTGATATTGGCCCTGGCCGCCAGCGGGCTTTTGGCAGTAGGTGGGCATTGATACCTATTGTGAGAATAGAGGGGCAGGCACAGGGGCCTTGGCCTGGGAATAGAGGGGCAGGCACAGGGGCCTGCCCCTACTCATTTGGATATTAGGACTAATTTTCCTATGTTCATGACAAATGCTCACGGATTTTGCAGGTGTTGAGCTGTTTGCACGCCATAAAAAATGGAGTATCCTTTAAGGCTGATTTTTCAACACGATACCAGTTCATGTCCATGCCCAATCTGCATGGACAGCCCCTTTAGAGGAGAATATGCGTGCAAAGGACATCATGATACCAGTTCAGGACTTCCTCACCCCTGAAAACACACTGAAAGAGGCGGTGATTCTGCTCAAAACCGCCCGCAGAGGCGAGGCAGGCGTGGGCGTCAAGGGCCTGCCTGTCTTGGACGCAGACAGCCGAATCATAGGCATGCTCTCCATGCGGGACATCCTAAAGGCGGTCTTCCCCTTTTATATGACCATGATGGACCTGGGCGACTTCACCTGGGATGGCATGCTGGAGGACATCGCCAAACGGTCATCCCAACGAAAGGTCGGGGAGATCATGAGCAAAGAGGTGATCACAGTGCCTGCCGACGCGCCTCTGATGGAGTGTATCGACCGCATGCTCAAACACAACATCAAAAGGCTTCCAGTGATTACAGAGGAAGGCAGGCTCACTGGCATGATCTACGAAAGGGATGTCTTCTTCGTGATCACAAAGGCCATGCTGAATTAAAGGGACTGAAATTGGATTCAATGACCACAATGGAGTCATCGTCTTTTTCATTCTGGGCCGCAACGCTGATATTTCTTTCGGCCTATGGCCTCATCATCTCCGAACGCATTCACAAGACCATTGTGGCCGTCTTCGGTGCCGGCGCGGTGCTGGTCCTGGGCATTTTAGACCAACACGAGGCCTTTCACATGGAGGAGCTGGGGATCGACTGGAATGTCATCTTTCTGCTCATCTCCATGATGCTCATCATAAACATTCTACGACCCACTGGCATCTTTGAATATATCGCCATCAAAAGCGCCAAGTTTGCACGGGCCGAACCTTTTAGAATCTTGGTGGTATTTTCCATCATCACTGCGGTCCTGAGCGCCTTTTTGGACAATGTCACCACGGTCTTGCTCATCACACCTGTCACCCTGCTCATTGCCGATGCCTTGAATGTGGACCCTGTGCCCTACCTCATCTCCTGCGCCCTGGCCTCCAATATCGGCGGCACGGCCACTTTGATAGGCGATCCACCCAATATCATGATCGCATCCAAGGCCCGATTGGACTTTCTGGCATTTATTTATCACCTGACACCGGTGGTCATTATAATAATGGCCTGCTACATCGCAGCCATAAAGCTCATCTGGGGAAGACGCCTGGTCACCACACAGGAACTACAGCAAAAGATACTGAAAATGAATGAAAAGGCCGCCATAAAGGACTCAATCCTGCTCAAAAAGGCCATGTCTGTTCTGGTGCTGGTGCTGATAGGCTTTACCTTGCACTCCACTCTACACCTGGAACCAGCCACAATAGCCCTTTTCGGCGCAGGACTTCTGCTTTTGCTGTCTAAAACTCAAGACCCCCACCACCTGCTGGCTGAAGTGGAGTGGCCTACCATCTTCTTTTTTATCGGACTGTTTGTGATGGTGGGTGCGGTGGTGAAGGTGGGGCTTATTAGCTGGCTTTCCTCCCAGATGTTGCGACTCACACAGGGAAATCTCTTTGCCACCTCCATGTTGGTGCTGTGGTTTTCAGCCGTTGCCTCGGCCATAGTGGATAACATCCCCTATGTGGCCACCATGAACCCCTTGATCATAGACATGGCCCAGCAGATCTGGCCCCATGAAACAGGGTTGCAACTACTGCAACACGCAGAACTCATGCCCATCTGGTGGTCCCTGGCGCTTGGGGCGTGTCTGGGCGGAAACGCTACGGCCATAGGCGCCTCCGCCAATGTGATAGTGGTGGGGTTTGCCGAAAAGGCCGGAAGGCCCATTTCATTTTTGAGATTTATGGCCTATGGCGTGCCCATCACCATTTTGTCCGTGGCAATATCTGCGCTCTATATCTGGATCAGATACTATTTGATCAGGTTCTGAACAGCCTCTGCGATCCCCTCTGCATGCAGGCCCTGCTCTCTATAGAGGTCAATGGGCGCACCTGAGGAACCATATCGAGTGACACCCAGCATCAGGCACCTCTGAGAGACATTGTGCTGCACCAGGATGCGGGCCACCATGGCACCTAAGCCCGTCAGAGCAAGGTGGTCCTCCACTGTTATGACAGGCCCCTTGCGAGCTGCGTTCAACACGGCATTTACATCCATGGGCCTTATGGAGGCCATGTTTAGGACATCAACCCGCACACCCTGTTTCCGCAACAAGGCCTCGGCCTTCAAGACCTCAAAGAGAATGGAGCCATAGCTGAGAATGCTGGCGTGTTCTCCCTGCCGTAACAACTCCGCCTTGCCTGGCTGAAACACATAGTCTTTGCCGTAAAAAGGCTCGCCATTTTCATTCAGGATGGTTGGAAACTTGGAGCGTCCCATACCCACAAACATGTTGCCTGGCTGTCGAGCTGCATAACGGATGATGTGGTCGGTCTGATTGGCATCCGCAGGCATGAAGATGGAAAAACCCAAGAGGTTGTTCAGCAGGCCTAAATAATCAATGCTCTGGTGCGTGGGGCCGTCCTCTCCCACATCCAGGCCCAGATGTGTGGCCACCACCTTGACATTCGTCTGATTCAGGTCGTTCAAACGCTGCTGGTTATAGACCTCTGCCACGGCAAACACGCCGAATGTGCTGAAGAATGTGGAGATGCCGCACCGGCTCAGGGCACCGGCCAGGACTGCTGCATGGTGTTCCTGAATACCGCATTCAATAAAGGCATGAGGCGAGACCTTTCTCAGGCCATCCATCTTCACAGAGCCCTCCAGATCACAACTCACTCCCACCACCTTGGGCGGCCTGCCTGGCAGATTGTTCAAGGCAGCCAGGTCCTTTAGGGCATTGCCATATGCGGAACGGCAGTCGGTCTTTACATCGGCTCCATAAAGCACAGGTTCTCCAGTCTCGATCTCCGGATATGGCGCATGCAACTCCCGATGGGAAGGCACGACCACATGGCCATCCCGCCTTGCCTTCCAGGTATCGAACAGACCGGCATCCACACCTATCTCTTGCAGGGCAGCGGCAAGGGCATCCTTCGGCAGCGTGGAACCATGATATTTGGCCTTGTCCTCCATAAAGGATATGCCCTTACCCATGGTGGTTCGCATAACCACCAGAGTGGGACGCCCCGGCTCCAGATAATCCCGATACCAGGCCCGCCTAAGACCCCTGTAAACCAGTTGAAAGTCATTGCCATCAGGCACATAGACCACATTCCAGCCCGCAGCCTGATACTCCTCCTGCACACGCACAGGCATCACGTCTTCTGTGACTCCACCTATCTGCAGGTGGTTTCTGTCCACTATGGCCAAAAGGTTCTTCTGGCCGTATTTGGAGGCAAACCTGCGGGCCTCGGCTATCTGGCCCTTCTGTTGTTCTCCGTCTCCCATAAAGACTATGGTCTTACAGTCCTTGCCTGCAAGCTGAGCGGCGGCAGCAAAACCTGTCCCCACGGAAAGCCCCTGGCCAAGATTGCCGGTGTTCCATTCCACACCAGGCACAGCCATCTCCACATGACCAGCGCAGGAAGAGCCAGCCCTTCTGAACTCCGTCAGAAATTGTTCCTCTGAAAGATATCCGTGCTCTACCAACACGCTATAAACCGCTGGAGAGACATGGCCGATACTCATGACCAGTCTGTCCCTGTCCTCCCAGTCAGGCATATCGGGTCTATGCCTCATCACCGCATACAACACCAGCAGACTGTGCAGAGACGAAAGGGAACCACCCGGATGACCACTTGCAGCAAGACTCGTGGAAAGCAGAATACGGGTCGCACACCTCTTCCACATCTCCTGAAACCCTGCCAGTTGTTCAGAAGTCAAATTGACCTGTTGTTCCATATCCACGCGAATCATGCCTTGCTCCTTAAAATAGAAATCTGTTTGACAGCCCTTCAAAAACATGCGGCGCAAAAACGCCTTCAAAAAATTATCCCAGCAGGTAACCCCATAAAAAAACCCATGGGCAAGCGCAATCAAGCCTGCCTATGGGCGAAAAACAAAACACAAAGAGGACAAAAAGTCTTGCTACTTACCACTCCGGGCCGGAGCGCCACCGCTTGACTTTGAAGCATCTTCGTCATAGGCCTTGATAACCGCATCGGTTATATCCACAGTAGGCGCCACATAATACATGCCTGGCATATCGTGCTCCAATATCATGGTGTAACCATTGGTCTCACCGATACGGTTGATGATGTTCTCCAGGACCTTGAGTATGGGCTCCATGATCTTTGCCTCGGCCTGACGCATCTCGAACTGTGCGTCATCGCTCTGCTCTTTGAACTCCCGCAGAAGCTTTCTGTACTCACGCTCTTTGTCTGCCTTCGCCTCTTCGCTCATAAGAGGGGCCTTTTTCTCTGCATCATCCTTGAATGCCTTGATGGCATCCTGTTTGGTCTGCAATGTCCGTTGGAGCGTTTCGAATTTTCTGTTCAATTCCTCTGTGGCCTTCTGGCCGGCCTTGGACTGCCTGACGACCTTACGCATATTTATAACAGCGATCTTGGCCTGACCGTCAGCGGCCTGGGTCTCGCAAACAACACCAAACGAAACGGCAAACAGCAACGCCCCCATCAATAAAGCGAACAACCTCATATTGTTACCCCTTCTTGAAAGAAAAGCGCCACGAAGGTATTGGCACCACATGGCGCTTCTCAAAAATAACCACCGGCAATCAACAGGAATATGCCGAAAATATAAAAATATAATTGACAGCCGGAATTACTTCTTTACGATTACAAAGTCGTCACGGCGATTCTTGGCCCATGCGGCCTCATTGTGACCGGGATCCAACGGCTGCTCCTTACCAAGGCTCACCACATCCATTCTGTTGGGGGCAATGCCCATCTTGCTTAGATAATCTTTGGCTGCCTTCGCCCTTCTCTCACCCAGACCCAGGTTGTACTCGTTGGTGCCGCGCTCATCGCAGTTGCCCTGAATCTCGATTCTCACCTGAGGATTATCGGCGAGGAACTTGGCATCCGTCTGCATTCTGGCCTTCATGTCTGCGCGAACATTATACTTGTCGAAATCAAAGTAAATTGGCAGCATGGGCGCGCTGGTTCTACCCTCGGAAATGGCATCCGGCATACGGATACCCTCACCCATATCGGTCCTGCTTGGAGCAGGCGGTGGTGGGGCCGGAGCTGCGCTCACTGTAGGAGCGGCTGGCTTGGACTCAACAGGCTTCTTGGCACAACCAGACATGGAACCGACAACCATCCCAACAGTCAACAGACCC
>Ga0067045_1028436_pt1 | contig 33477 bp, 42 predicted proteins | sample TerdegcTABiofilm_FD_59184 | JGI IMG/M metagenome (GOLD analysis project Ga0067045, IMG submission 59184) | Combined Assembly of (Gp0054472, Gp0054536) Wastewater bioreactor microbial communities from Singapore -Terephthalate degrading...
CAACAAGAAGAAAGAAAAAAATTCGTAGAAATCATATTGAAAAATCTAAACAAAAAATTTGGTGAGGACCTAACGGATGAACTAAAAGAGAAGATACAAAAGGCCGATGAGAAGACGATAGACTACATCGGTGAGAATTTGTTGGATATAACCCTTGAGCAACTAAAAGAAGTACTAAAATGATGATGAGTGTGCAAAACTTTAAAAAGCTGTGAGGCGATTATGTCAGTAGCTGAAAAGTTAAGAAGTGAGGGTGAGGCTAAAGGCAGACTGGAAGGCAGACTGGAAGGTAAAAGAGAATTCGCGCTAAAGAATCTGAGCAAAAAATTTGGCAGAAGATTTACCAAAGAACTAAAAGAGAAGATACAAAAAGCCGATGAGAAGACGATAGACTACATCGGTGAGAACTTGTTGGAAATAACCCTTGAACAACTAAAAGAAGTACTAAAATAGAATCACCCCCGCAATAGACGGGGGTGATTAAATACTATAGATAGCTCAGAATTTGACACTTGGAAACTTTGAAAAAGTTATAAATGAGTATAAGTTGTAGAAAAAATATGGGGAGTTTGTTCTTTCTGCTCCCCATGTTTTTTGTGATGAAATAAGCGAAAACAAGTTCTACGATTCATCTTAAACGTGGTATAATTGAGATGCAAATAAAGAAGGAGCAGTTAGATGACTCAAGGGGGCGAGGTTATGGAATTTGTCAACACAAAGACCGTTAAAAAGTCTGTCCCAATATTCATAGATGGCGGAAACAGAGCCATTTTATTCGTCCACGGCTTTACAGGCTCACCTCACGATTTCGAATACATGGCAAAAGAGGCAAATAGAGAAGGATTCACCGTTTCCGTGCCGCGTCTACCTGGACATGGTACATGTGGGGAAGACTTTCTGAAAACAACATCGAGAGACTGGCTGAGAAGAGCTTTCGATGCATACTATGATCTAAAAGCAACGCACGATGACGTAGCCATAGTGGGACTTTCGATGGGCGGGGTCATAGCGCTGATAATGGCAGCTCAGTTGAAACCAAAGAAACTCGTCACATTGGCAGCCGCAACACACGTGTTTGACAAGAGAATTCAATTAACACCATTCATATCACTGTTCACAAAAAAGATGAATAGAGAAAACGACGAGAAATTCGATGATCCAGATTTACAGTATCTAAAAGAGGAATACTGGTCGTACAACTGGCCAAAACAATCCGCACAGCTCTACAAGCTCATGAAAATGTCAAGGAAGGCTGTGCCGGAAATAGTATCCGAGACTTTAGTTGTAGCAGCGAGAAAGGATGATACAGTTCCCATGGAAGCAGCGGATTTTATATATAAAAACATCAGATCAGAGAAACGAAAAATGCTCGTCTTTGAAAGATCAGGCCATGTCTTGAGCAACGACGTTGAAAAGGAAGATGTTGCGAAAGCAGTCATTGAATGGCTCGTCTAAGGAATATGGACAAGTTTTGTCCAAATTTAACATTTAGGTAACCCTAATTTATAATAGAAGAGTTATAATATTTTCGAAATTGAATGTATGTATATATGGAGGTGTACTTATGAGTTTGTTAGCAGAAAAGGATGTAAAGTATTTACGAGAATTGTTTGGAAAAGAATTGGAGAACAAAGTGAAGTTGATATTCTTCTACGGGGATGACTGTGAATATTGCGAATTGGAAGGCCAGTTACTCGATGAAGTTGAGGCACTTTCGGATAAGATATTGGTTGAAAGATATCACAAAGATAGTGAAAAAGGCAAGGAATACAACGTTGAATTCGCGCCTGCGTTGATTATAACACTCGAGGATGGCAAGGACAGAGGTGTAAGATTCTACGGAGTTCCTTCGGGTCATGAGTTTGGTACGCTTATCCAAGATATAGTACTATTTGGCAAGAATGCAAAGCCGCAACTCTCACCAGAAACGATAGAGCAACTCAATCAACTTGATAAGCCAGTGAAAATCAGTGTCTTTGTTACACCTACGTGCCCATATTGTCCAAAGGCTGCCCTTACAGCACACAACATGGCACTTGCTAGTGATAAAGTGACTGCCGAAGTTGTTGAAGCAGGTGAGTTCTTCGATTTAAGTGATCAATTTGGCGTTTCTTCGGTGCCACACATAGCAATAAACAGAAATCCAGATAAGTTCTTCATAGGCGCATATCCAGAACCACAATTTTTGCAACAAGTTTTAGACTTGTCAGAGTGAGAGACATTAATAGACAAAAATAGACAAAGATAAGTGAATATTTAATGCTTATAGAAACTCGACTTGAAGAAAGATGAAAAAACGGTATCTAAACGGTCAACCATCCACCCCATCTTTCTTTCACACGTATCTTAGGGCACAATTGTGCCCTAAGTTTTTAAAAGAATGGATTAACGATAGAATTGGCAGAAAGGAGTGACGAAAATGGGACTATTTGACATCGGACCTTTGAGTAGTGATATAAAAGAATACTACGATTTTGTGATAATAGGTGCTGGTCCAGCTGGATTAACGGCGGCGATATACGCAAGAAGGGCTGGATTAACGGCACTCGTCATTGAAAAAGCACTGGAGGGCGGTGCTGTCACTCAAACTCACGTAGTTGAGAATTGGCCTGGAGAAATAAGTATTGAAGGTCAAGCGCTTGGCCAGAAATTTGCAGATCACGCAAAACACTTTGGCGCTGAATTCCATTATGCGTATGCACAAAAAGTAACTATCGATGGTGAGTACAAAATTGTTGAGTTAGATGATGGCCATTCTATCAGATGCAAAGTCTTGATAGTGGCAACTGGTACTCAACCGAGGAAACTTGGCGTACCTGGTGAGGCGGAATTCAGAGGTAAAGGTGTAACCTACTGTGCTGCGTGCGATGGATATCTTTTTAAAGATAAAGATGTCGTAGTCATTGGCGGTGGAGATAGTGCTTGCGACGAATCACATTTCTTGGCAAAAGTTGTAAAGAGCATCACAATGGTTCAGAATCTTCCTTACCTAACTGCAGCAAAAATCTTGCAAGATAGAATACTCAGCGACCCGAAGATCACCGTAATCACAAATCATGTGGTCAAGGAAATACGCGGAACTAGCAAAGTAGAAGAAGTAGTTATAATTGACAACGATACGAAAGAGGAAAAGACTATAAAAACCGATGGTGTCTTCATTTACGTTGGTCTGTCACCAATGACCGAAGTAGTTAAGGGATTGGTTGCATTGAATGAACAAGGTTACGTGATAACAGACCAGCATATGGAGACAAATATTCCCGGCATATACGCTGTCGGAGATATCAGAATCAAAGGGCTAAGACAAATCGTAACGGCAGCAGCGGATGGTGCAATTGCTGTTGAACATGCTGCGAGAAAATACTTCTGAATTTTCAATGCGGCAAGGATCATAAAGAACGATAAAAACGACAAATTAGTTTGGAGGTGAGTTATATGGCTGACGTAAGGATCAAGATATACACAACACCAACTTGTCCATGGTGCAAAAGGGCAAAAGACTATTTTAGACAACTTGGACTACCTTACACAGAAGTAGACGTTTCAAAAGACCAAAAAGGTGCCGAAGAAATGGTTCGCAAATCTGGTCAAATGGGCGTGCCAGTCATTGAAATAGGCAATCAAATCATAGTTGGCTTCGACAAAGCAAAGATCGATAGAATACTTGGAACAAACTGAAAATCGAAACATCCAAGGAAGGGGTTATGCCCCCTTCCTTTTGATTTATCTTCGACACAATCTTAACATACCACGGAGGATGACAAATCCAAATAAGGAGGTGTGCAGGATGAGATTCAGTTGTCCATTGATGAGATTTTTCTCAAAGCTATTCATGAAGAGATTCAGAGTACCCAGAGTTTAATGTGATTGGAGTGATGATAAGTGAGACACAGAAAAGTCTATGCGATACTCTTTCTTGCAATCAGCATCTTCGCATTTTCGTACGACTATGAATTCAAAGATTTAGGTAGTGCACAAAAAGTTGCTACTATCGAAAAGAAGATGACGATTGCCATGTTCTCCGCACAATCTTGCTACTATTGCAAATTGTTCGATAAAGATACACTCTCCGACAAAGCCGTTCAAGATTTTATGAGAGCGAACTACGTATTCGTTCGCTTGGAAGAATCAAATTACAAGACAACATTCATGGGAAAGACGTATACGAACAGTCAATTATTCAGTCTATTTGGCATTAGAGGTACACCTACTTTCATATTCCTTTTAGGGAACAGTTTAGTAACGCAAGTACCTGGCTACATGCCATCAACCGATTTCTTGAAAGCATTGAAATACTTGATAAGAGTAACGGAAGAGAACTACAAAGAAACTTTTGACAACTACGTGAAAAAGGCAGACAACCTCACCGGAAAGCCAAAAGTTATCAACGTAAGCAAGACAGATGCAGATTACATCATCAAGTACGATAAAAATTCAGAACAGGTAGACAAAGTACCGGAAAAAATAGATATAAATAGAGTGTACGTAACCTATTCTGAAGATGTTGCGAAAAAACTGAACAAAGCTGGCGTGATAAGGGTATTACTTGTGAAATAAGAAAATACCGAATTACAACAATGCAAACTCTTTGAGATCCATTGAGCATTGCCATCATATCCTTTTTTATTATTCAACTTATATCTATAATACCAATCGCACAGATTCATAGATTTTTGTTAAAAACATCAACGTAAACTCGGGAGTTGATAGAGTGGTAACATTAACTCAGACAGATATATCCGTATGGCTTGCCATTTTCCATGGCTTATTGGCGTTTTTCAGCCCGTGTGTTCTACCTCTAATACCAGGATTCATTGGAATTATACTATTCAAGGAAAAAAGGATTCAAAGGCTCTTCGGATTCTTCATAGGTTTCTCTTTCATGTTTGCGCTGTTAGGTGCAGTATCATCCACCATAGGTGGATTCCTACTGTCGTTCGGCAGTATAATAGAGAAAATAATAGGAATTGGTATGCTCCTCTTTGGTTTTGCGTACATCTTTGAACTGCAGATTTTCAAAGGTAAAAGCATAAACGTTTGGCGATTCAAAGGGTCAGGCTTTGTAGGTGGATTGATGTTAGGTGCGGCAATCGGCTTTATCTGGATTCCATGCAGCAGTCCAGTTTTAGGCTCTATGTTACTCATTGCAGCTCAACAAAGCATTTTAAAAGGTATGTGGTTGCTCTTTGTCTACTCACTTGGTATCTCGATACCATTTTTGACACTTGGAACACTCATTTCAAAAGTGCTTTCAAAGAGTTTTGGAAAGCCAAAATGGGAGAAGTGGACTAAAACCATAGGTGGCAGTTTCATCATGTTGCTTGGCATATTAATCTTATTTGGTAAAATGAAATTCTAAAATACATTCCAATTCAAGTGCAAAGGGGATGGGTTAACATGGGAGTAGCACGGTTAGATTATTATTCCAAAATGCTTTTTCATGCAAAGACAATATCAGGACATGATTTGGTGATAGACGCTGATCCGGCAACTGGCGGAATGGATGCAGGTATGAGACCAAAGGAACTCATGTTGTATTCACTCATGGGATGTACTGGCATGGATATAGTCTCACTGTTAAGGAAAATGAAGGTTATAGAGAATATGGAAACATTCAAGATGGAAATTGAGTACGAGCAATCTCAAGAGCATCCAAAGGTATACACGAAGATTCATCTCAAGTACATATTGAAATTCAACGGAGAGCCACCAAGAGAGCAAGTGGAAAAGGCAGTCTCGCTTTCGCAAAATAAATACTGTGGCGTATCAGCAATGCTCAAGAAAGCGGTACCAGACTTCACGTGGGAAATCATATACGAATAAACGTAAAAAGCCAAAATCTCTCTTGAAAAATCGTCATTATATGGTATCATATTCAACGGTATTGTGAATAATTTAAAAGCTGGTTCCTGTTGTGGTCTGTGAAAAAATGTAACAATAATAAACTACATGAAATGTTGACAAATGGCCACACATCGGTTATAATAAAATTCGCATATGTGAGCCAACGTAGCTCAGTCGGCTAGAGCGGCTGATTTGTAATCAGCAGGTTGAGGGTTCAAGTCCCTCCGTTGGCTCCAATTGTGTGGTGAGGTGCCCGAGCGGCCAAAGGGGGCGGACTGTAAATCCGCTGGCAGAATGCCTTCGAAGGTTCAAATCCTTCCCTCACCACCAAATATTTTTTTATAGGAGGCTGAACGAAGATGAGAGTTCAAGTAGGGCTCAAATGTGAAGAATGTGGAAACAGAAATTACTACACGACAAAAGAAAAGAGCAAGAAAGATAAGCTCAGAATTAAGAAATACTGTCCAAAATGTAATAAGCATACGTTTCACGCAGAAACGAAGGTCTGATTTCGAATTTTTTTATTCCCTACCTTCTCATTGTTTGTATTCGATGATTATGATTAACACAATGTGGTACAACTGAACTGTAATTGTATTGGTTTTATTCTGTTTGCAGGGGCGTAGCTCAATTGGCAGAGCACCGGTCTCCAAAATCGGGTGCTGCAGGTTCAAGTCCTGCCGCCCCTGCCAAGTTTGTTTGTATGAATTTGATGATTTTTTTGTCATTACAATTTGTCATTACAGGAAGATAAATGGAAATGTTCGATGCAAAATGAGATAGTTACTAAATGCTGTAACGGGGGAGAGCAAATATGGAAAAGATCAAAAAGTTCTTTGCTGAAATAAGAGCAGAAGCAAGAAAAACAAGTTGGCCAAACAGGCAAGAACTCCTTGCATCTACAGGAGTTGTTTTAATCATATTGGCAATTTCAAGTGCTTATCTCTTCCTTGTTGACCTTCTGTTCTCCGGCACTTTGGGTGCATTGATCCAAAGATTCTGAGGTGGCCAAAAGATGAAAAAAGAATGGTTCATAATTCATACCATCACGGGGTATGAAAACAAGGTTAAGGAAAACCTTGAGGCGAAAATTCAGGCCCAAGGTTATGAAAACCTTGTCTCTCATGTCGTTGTTTTGGAAGAGACGGTAATAGACACTTCTAGTAAGTCCCTTGAGAAGCACATCGTGAGTCACGAAGCAAAAATTCATGTGACCAATGCAAAGGATGTGGAGAAGGGAGATTTACTCGCGGAAGAACCAGCTATAAAGGTTAGGCGCGAGGGAACAATTACAGATGTGATAAGTTCACGCAGAATTGTCATAGAGACAACTGATCGAAAGTTCTCTAGAACGTACGTGATACAGGAGACGGCAAAGCCTGTAAGTGGACTACGTGTAGGAACGAGTGTTTTCCAAGGTACAGCTTTGGCCTCGTCGGAAGATTACATATGTGATATAGATGGTAAAATAATAATAAATGATAAAGTAAAGAAGGTCATTATTAGGACGCCACTTGGTGATGAGGATGTCTACGTTGTACATGGTGACGTATTCAACTCTTCGTCAACAAGAAAGGGTGTAACACTGAAGGCTGGGCAGATGTTAGCCGAAGGTAGAAAGATATTTGCAAAAAGCTCTGGTAGAATTAGTTTAGTTGACTTTCCAACGAGAAGAGAGATAGTCGTTCAGAGGACACGAAAAAGGAAGTTGTATCCAGGATACCTATTCGTGGAAATGGTGATGAACGATCACACGTACGATTTTGTGAGAGGCACACCGTTTGTCATGGGATTTGTCTCAGCAGGTGGTAGGCCAATTCCGCTAAAATCAAAAGAAGTGCATTACGTATTGAGAATGGCTGGAATAGAAGAAACACCGCAAGTGCAACAGCAAGTGACGAAAGTTGAGCTCGAAATCCAAGTCGGAGATTCTGTCAAAATTATTACCGGACCATTTGAAGGTTTCGTTGGAGTTGTAAGAGAAGTTGACGAAGAAAGGCAAGAACTCAAAGTCAGCGTCACAATATTTGGAAGAGAAACTCCTGTTTCAGTGCACTTAAGTGAGGTTGAAAAGGTATAAACAACGGAGTTGCAAAATGTAGATTTATTTTCTCATAGATGAAAAAGCATGTGAGAAAAGTGGGAGGGCACGAGCCCGACAAATACCACAAAGGAGGTAAGTTGTTATGTCTAAAAAGGTAGTTGCACAAGTAAGACTTGTGCTCGAAGCAGCGAAAGCAACACCAGCTCCTCCAGTAGGACCAGCACTAGGTCAAAGAGGAGTCAACTTGATGGAATTCTGTAAGAAGTTCAACGCAGTCACAGCAGATAAGGCAGGGCTTCTTATCCCTGTTGTTGTTACAGTTTTCGATGATAGATCCTTTACGTTTATCACCAAAACTCCTCCTGCAAGCTTCTTATTGAAGAGAGCAGCAAAGATTAACTCTGGTTCCAGTGAGCCAAAGAAGAAGATCGCTGGTAAAGTGACAAAGCAGCAAATTAAAGAAATCGCTGAACTAAAAATGGCAGATCTCAACTCTACAGACCTTGCGGGTGCAATGAAGGTAATTGAAGGAACGGCGCGCAGCATGGGTCTGGAAGTAGTAGACTGAGGGGAGGAGGCTAGAAGATGCCTAAACACTCCAAGAGATACAACGAATTGAAAAAGCTGATAGATCCAGAAAAGGCTTACACGCTCGATGAAGCAGTTGAATTGGTAAAGAAGGTTGCCAATGCAAAGTTCGATGAAACGGTGGAAGTTCACATAAAGACAAATATCGATTACAGAAAGAGTGAACAGAACATCAGAAGCACCATTTCCCTTCCAAATGGGACGGGTAAGACTGTCAGAGTATTGGTCTTTGCAAAAGGTGACAAGGCAGACGAAGCAAAGAATGCAGGCGCAGACTACGTTGGAGCAGAAGACTTGGTAGATAAAATTACAAACGAAGCGTTCTTCGATTTCGATGTTGCAATTGCAACGCCAGATATGATGAAGGTCATAGGTAAGCTTGGTAAAGTATTAGGCCCGAGAGGTTTGATGCCAAATCCGAAGTCTGGAACGGTTACGGAAGATGTTGCATCGGCAGTCTCTGAATTCAAGAAAGGTAAAGTTGAAGTCAGAACGGATAAAACCGGTAACCTTCACTTCCCAGTTGGAAAGGCATCGTTCGACCAAGAAAAGCTCAGGGAAAATATCAAGGTAGCTTACGAGCAGATCGTTGGACTCAGGCCAGCTGGTGTAAAGGGTATATTTATAAAGAAGATGGTTGTTGCACCAACGATGGGACCTGGAATAAAGTTCGATTTGAACTCACTGAAATGATCTTTTCAGTTTAATCTACAATCACAATAATTCATGATAATTTGAGAACATCTGAAAAAAGTGGCTCCTTTGAGCCACTTTTTTTCATTATTCATCGCTTCCATCTGCTAATTATCTCTTAGTTCCAGTCAAATAGCCCACGACAATCTCGTTCAATCGTGGGTACCTTCCACCACTCTCTGCACTCTCAATTTTAATTAAGACTTCGTTTCCAACAATTCCCACAACGCCTTCTCTTGACATCAAGTCTCCCTCGCTTATAATTCTATGTCTTTCCTTTGCCTCGTCTATCGAGTCGGTGTATGTGACATCAACTTTCAAATCATTTTCCGTTATGCATTGTAAGCCTTGTCGATTATCTCACCATTATTCTTGGTTTTCTTGTTTGGCTTTATTACTTGGTTTTTCGTTAGCTTTTTTGAGTTCGTTTCTCTTCTTTCTGTATTCGAAGATCGGTGCATCTCCCGGTATCAGATTCTCGCTCATAGTAAGTTCGCTCTTTTTCGGAATTTGAGTTTCGACAACCGCTTTGTCTTGGTGAAGTACCTTCCTATTGAATGGCATACCGAGCACAGCGATTGTTTTATTCAAGAATCTTGCCTTAGTGAGCCCTACGTAGTACCTCAGATAAATCATGGTATGTTCGTCATCGATAGGTGCAAATGCTGCTGTAACGCGCATTTTATCCATTATGTGGTTTTCCCACATGTTTGGAATTTTGAATTCAAGGTAGACACTGCCTTTCTTGCTTGGGTCTATCTCCTCTGCCTTCTTTGCGGGTGTACCGTCGTCTAATCTGTTGAAAACATAGAAATAGAACATCGTATCGTTTTGCCACTTCACAACAGGTCCATCGACTACGGTCTTGTTTCCTTTACCGATCGTGTTGTAATGAACGAATGGTACGTGCACAGGGTCGAGTTGGTTCTCTATCGCCCTAGAATAATGTACGTTCCACGTTTCTTGGAACTCTTGATAGCTTAAAGAATCATCTATATCATCGAAGTACTTCGGTTCGTACGTAGGTTCACCATCACCGTACCAAACCCATATGAAATTCGCTAATTCATGCGTTTTGTAAGGCTTTACTGCAAAATTTTTTGGAATGGGAGAGACCTTACCATTTGCTGGAATAAGTTGTACTCTGCCGGAAGAGTCGTACTCAAAGCCGTGGAATGGGCACATGATGAAATCGTTCTTCACCTTCCCATGAGATATGCTCGCTCCTCTATGGCAGCATACATCGGAGATACAATGTACGACACCCTTAGTATCCCTCCAGAAAGCCAATTTTTCTCCAAATCTTGTTACACCTACTGGTTCTTCTCTCACTTCTTTGCTTGATAAAACAATGTACCATTGGTTTTTTATCATGGGCAAATCCTCCTTTACCTAATTGATGTAAATCAACAAAGAACTTACAACAGCCGTGCATTGTCATTAGAGGTACAGTACTGTTTTTCATTTCATTTTGGAGAGTCTTTCTTTGGCTAAAGTGACGTTTTCTTTGTGGGCTTTGGCGAATTCTTTCGGTGAATCCATACTCAATACCTTTTCGAACATTTCCTTTGCCTTGTCTTTATCACCCCTTTTTTCATACAAATATCCAAGTTGCAGATATCCACCAGAGTATTCTGGAACGAGTTCTACCGCTTTTGTGATGTAATCAAACGCCTTATCCAAGTTATTGAGTGGCCAAGGCGGAGTCATGTATCTGATACCAAAGCCAAGGTATGCAAGCCCTTTGTAGACTCTATCATCGAGGTATGTTATGGCTTTTGTCATGTATCCGTCGAAATCGTTGAGTAGGGATAATTTTTCAAAAACGTTGACATAATTGATAAGCGTGGCAGTTGACATCGCTGCAAAGTAATATCCGTATCCATCTTTATCATCTACGATGATTATCTTTTTAGCTACATTCAAAGACAACTCACAATAAGACTTCTTCTTTTCATCTGTTGATTGTCTATTTGAAAGTTCAAAGTACACTTCAGCTAAGAGCTCAGCGTGTTTGATATTGGATTTATCGACTTTTTGCCCAAAACCAAGTATTTCTTCAAGTTGTGTGGCAAGTGTCATTAGTGCTTTTGAATCATCGGCAATGATCCACTGTTTCAACTGGGACTTGTAGTATTCATAAGTTTGGACATTCACATTGGTTTGGTTGCCTTGGGCAAAAGAGATGCTGCAAAGTAAAGCAACAAGAACAATTACAAGCGTTTTCATTACACTATTGTGTGAAACATTACCTTGTGAATTGAATTTTCTATTCATATGCTCACCTTATCTCCGTCTCTACTACTTGTCATGTGCATTGTTATCCACATTATCTGAATTGGTTGAAACAGCTGGAGTTCTAACGTAGATCTTTTTCAATTCTTCTCTGTGTTTATATAAGGCTATTGTAAAGTTTCCAGCATAGAGTAACAACAGGTATCCATCTTTTATGTATATCGATTTTACAATTACATAAACAAGGAGTGCCATTAAACCAAGGATGTACCTTACAGCATCTTCGTATTGAGTTGTCTTCGGTTTAACGATGGAAAATATCGTGAATATCGTACCCATAAGCATGGGGGCTTCCCATTTTGTCAATACACTCCAAGCACCGAAGGTTGTAGCTATCGCCTTTCCGCCCTTAAATTTGAGCATGGGAGAAAATGCGTGACCTGCGATACCGGCAAGTGCTGCGGTGGATATTAAATAATTATTGGTAACAAGACCATTAGCAACGAAAATTGTCAATGGAAACACACCTTTAAGATAGTCAAGTGCCAATGCAACAACACCAAATTTCCAACCTGCAGCTCGCCATAGGTTCGATGAGCCTGGATTCCCATCTCTAACTTTGCTCAGATCTATCTTCAGCATCTTCGCAAAGATGTGCGAATACATTATGGAGCCGGATAAGAATTGCAATGCTATCGCCATGATTCCATATAGCAACTCTTTTTCAAACACGAATAGCCCTCCCTCTCCAAGAAACCCTTCTTAAGAATAGAGTTCTGAAGACCGATACTACAAATATCAGAAGGAAGAACAGAAAGTGTACCGGATAAAGGAAGTAATCGTACCACGCATAGTCTCCTATAGGTTTTGAAAGTATGTATATAACAAACGTAAAGGTAAGATAAATGCCAAAACGCCATAGCGAATCGAAGATAGTGAAAATTGATGAATATATGCCTACCATCCAAATGAACGATATCACGAAATTCAAAAGACCGCCAGTCATAGCTCCAGAGGACATATTCTTTGTGTATCCCTCAAATAGCTGACCTAAGCCATTTGGATACATCCTGAATTTTATCACATCCTTTCCTAGGAAGTTCGTCACATTTTTTCCTTTCTTCAAATAAAGTTGCCCGATTTTGAAATCATCGAGCACGCTATTTTTTATCACTTCGTGGCCACCTGTTTCAAAATAGTCTTTTCGAGAAGTGACTATCACAGGTCCAAACACACCTGCAGGTTTTGTATTCAAAAATCCAAAGTTCTTACTCCCGTAGGCAGACATAAGGTTTGCAGCTAATGCAAGGTGTTCGTAGAATCTTTCAAATCTTTGGTACGGCCATACGGAAATCATCCCACCATATTTGTCGTACTTGTCCAAGAGTACATCTATAGCTTCCTTACTCGGTTCAACGTCTGCATCGAATAATATCAGCAAATCACCTGAAGAATGTAATACACCATTCCACAAAGCCCAGGACTTACCTATCCAACCATCGGGCGGCTCTTGTAGTAAATTTATCAACCTCACTCTATTATCCAACTTCGAAAAGTGTTCAACTATCTTGGCAGTCTTGTCTGAAGAATTGTCGTTAACAACTATGATTTCGTTGACCTTGACACTTTGGTTCAATAGAGCTGTGAGTATCTTACCAATGTTCACTTCCTCGTTTCTTGCAGGTATGATCGCCGAGATACTGCACTTTTTCCGCAGTCCATCGAAGTTCAATTGCCCAAGAGCTTCTTTCCTTAATATACGCGGTCGTATTGAGAGGAAATACAGTATGGAAATGACAAAAGTTGCAATCGTTACTATGCAATTTATCAGAGCATGCATTCTCTCACCTCGCATCTTGAATTCAAAAATTTATTTGAAAATGTGATTTATTATACCATATATCTTATTGTAATAAATACAATTTATAGACAAAAACAAAAACTCCCCTCACAGTTTTCAATGAGGGGAGTGACTATAGAGTGATTATAAGGATAGATCTTAATCTCTATATGTTAAATGCAAGTTTGTCTCTGCATTCGTTTTACCATGATCGAATGTTGTATACGTTGCCTCTCGTCCAGACACTGAGAGAGCGATTTCTGTAATATCGCCGGTGAGTGTAAAACTAAGATCATCCCACAAAACAACCGTATATTTACCTGGATCATATTTACCAAGATAAAATATTCCTTCCTTTGCTACAGGTATCGTTTTCAGAATAGTTGGTGTTGTATCAGTACTCTCTCCCGTATATAGTGCAATGAAGAGTGGCTCGGTTGGTGTAGATTCAGTTGTACCAGACAACACTTTCACATCTCCATGAATGGCCCAAAGATTTCTTAAAGTACCCCTCCAGCGCCATCCAAATCGAGGAATAAAATGATATTTATCGACAAGTTTTATGACGCTCTTTGTAAGGTCAATTTGCAGTTCAATTCTGCCATCATCACTTATTTCCCAGTTCAAATTCTGAGTTCTGATGATCTTGCTTCCACTTGGAATTTCTAAAGGATGATCTTGACCATTTACAGTTATCGTTGCCTCATCGATTTGAAATGCAATGCCAACTATGACCGTTCCTTCCTGAACATCGAAGTTCAACCAAGTGATATCCGTTGATGAAAGAGTCATGAGGTCTACAGTCTTATCAGTTTTTGTTGGTGTTGCCCACTCACTTTCGCCAGGTCCAGATGATAATTTGTAAGAAAAGCCACTTATGTGTACCTCAAGCTTTTCAGCATCCTCCCAGACATCGAATCTGTCACCATTGAGTGTTCCATACGACATGAGATTTGCATCGTTCGACTGTGTTGTCGGCTCATCGCTTGATCCTTCCGTTATGACAACAGAAACAGTTGCCTTCGAAGACTCTGGTGCTGTCGTGCAACTTACCACAAAAAGTATCAACAAAACAGAAGAAAAAACTACAAACATCCTCTTCATACAACTCACCTCCGCCTTATAAAATAGAATACTTATTGATGACACACAATATCGTATAATGTAATTTTACCACAAAATCATTCAATAAGCTAATGTTAAAAGGAAGCAAATAGAAGAGAGCAAGTGACTGGAGGTGGAAATGATGGATATAGTTTTTATTGAAGAAATCATAGGTGTTGGAGAAATAGCTATTTCAGATCATCGAGGTTCTCAACCTACGATAGAAGAGTTGACAAGATTAACTTCGGATGCAAGAGTTGACAGTATTAAATCTTCATCAGACACATTATTGACAAGTGAAAACTTTTGTTGTATAATATATATACGATTTGCATATATATGAAAGGAGGTATTATATGCCTTATTCAGACAGGACTGGACCCTGGGGTTTAGGCCCAATGACAGGTAGAGGTTTAGGTAGATGTGGAAGAGGATTGGGTTATGGTGCAAGAGGATATGGCTTTCGTGGTTATGGTAGAGGTTTTGGTTATGGCTTAGGAGCATATGGCGGATGGAAAGGAGCATATCATCCTTCATTTTCTTCGCTAAGAGATGATAAAGCTTTTTTAGAAGAACAGAGAGAGTATTTAAGAGACGAACTAAACTATATAGAAAAGATGCTAAAAGAGACCGATGATACTGAGAAAAAAGAAGAGTAAGTTTATCATTGTGGCACAACTCACTTTTATTCAAAAAGTGAGTTGTGCAAGTTTTTTACAATTCAACGTTTAAAGGAGAGATCAATTTGCCACTAAAGATTGCAGTTTTAAGTGGAAAGGGTGGAACTGGAAAAACAACTGTTTCTACAAATTTAGCTAAAGTACTTTCAAAAAATAGAAAAGTTTTGCTCTTAGACGCGGATGTTGAGGAACCGAACGATCACTTATTTTATAACTTTACATTCGAAAAAGAAAAATCTGTGGATGTACTTATTCCCAAAGTAAACAAAGAGACTTGTATTTTGTGCGGTTTATGTGCAAAAGAGTGTCAATTTGGTGCTATAAATGTTTTTGAAAAGGGTGTTTTTATTTTTCAACACTTATGCCATGGTTGTGGAGTCTGTTCAGAAATTTGTCCAGTAAACGCAATTGATGAAGTAGCGAAAAGCATTGGAAAAATAAAATTTGGAAAATCCGATCTTTTTGATTTTGGTATGGGACTTATGAATATAGGAGAACCTTCAGGCGTAAAAATAATCAGAGAATTAAAAAAACACGTTTCTAGTGAGTATGATGTAACGATAATTGATGCTCCTCCTGGAACCTCATGCCCAGTTGTGGAAGTTTTACAAAACGTAGATTTTGCAATACTGGTAACTGAGTCTTCGCCTTTTGGTTTACATGATTTAAAATTAGCTGTATCTTTGGTAAGAGAAATCAAAATCCCGTTTGGAGTTGTAATTAATCGTTATGATTCTTCCTTTACTGAGTTAGAAGAATATATTAAATCAGAAGATATCACTTTACTTATGAAAATTGAGTTCGATAAAATTATAGCTAAATGGTACTCTGAAGGGGACTTAATTGTAGATAAATCCAAAGAACTTTACAAGGATTTCGAAGTTATGTTTGAAAATATAACAGAGGTGTTAGAATGAAACAAATAGCCATGGTTAGTGGAAAAGGTGGAACTGGAAAAACAACTTTATCGGCTTCTTTAAGTTATCTTTTCGAAAATCCTGTTATGAGTGATTGCGATGTTGATGCTTCCAATTTACATTTGTTGTTATCTCCTTTAGAAATAATAGAAAGCTACGAATATTACGGAGGTAAGAAAGCAAACATAAACTATGAGAAGTGTACTAATTGCGGCATATGTAAAAATAAATGTAGGTTTGATGCAATTGATTTCAAAGAGGGCAGATACGTCATCAACGAATACGCGTGCGAAGGCTGTAAGCTATGTGTACTTACTTGCCCTGAAAAAGCAATAAATCTCAAAGAAAATCTTGCAGGTAATTATTATAAATCAAAATGTTCAAATGGAATTTTAGTTCACGGCGATTTAAAACCAGGGGAAGAAACTTCAGGGGGATTAGTAGCAGAAGTTAGAAACAAATCTTATTCAGAAGCAAAAAAATCTAAGAAAGATGTTATCATAATAGATGGAGCTCCTGGTGTAGGGTGTCCAGCAACTTCATCCGTTGCTGGAGTAAGTTTATCAATTGTAGTTACAGAACCTACTCTTTCAGGATTTCATGACCTTCGAAGGATGATTGATACATTGAAAAAAATGAGAGTAAAATTTGCTGTAGTTATAAATAAATTTGATTTAAATGAATCAGTGAGTTCTTTGTTGGAAGAGTGGTGTTTTTCTGAAAATATAGACCTTTTAGGTAAAATTCCATTTGATGAAATGGTAAATGTAGCAACAAGAGAAGCTAAACCTATAATTTTGTATGAAAATTCTCTTTCTAAAAGGTATATAAAATCTATATATTCTAAGATTGTAGAAAAAATTTTTTAAAAAATTGTTGAGGAGGTAAGAAATGAAAATAGCTATTCCAGTTAAGGAAAAAAGTTTAGAATCCGAATTAGATGAAAGATTTGCCAGACCAGTTTACTTTTTAGTTTATGATACACAAGAGGAAAGTTATGAATTTTTCTCTCCTGATAAAAGCCAAGAACATGGAGCTGGGACAAAGATTGTAAATGAACTCTCAAATAAAGGAGTAGATAATGTTATTTCAAAGAATATTGGAGAAAATGCTTTAATAGCTTTAAAAGCTGGAAATATAAAAGCTTATATGGCTTCAGATGGAAACGCAAAAGAAAATATTGATTTTTTAAAATCAAATAAACTTAAGGAATATTAAAAAAATTGTAGGAGGAGGAGAAAAATGAAAATAGCTATTCCAGTAATAGAAAACAACGGTGAAAAATCAAGGATCAGTGAACATTTTGGACATTCTCCATATTTCGCTTTTGTGGAATTAAAAGAAAATAAAGAATTCACTTTCGAAATATTGGAAAACCCTTTAGAAAATCATTCTCCAGGTGAAATTCCAGATTACATGTTAAGCAAAAACGTTAATTTAATGGTGGTACGAGGTATAGGTGACAGGGCTATCAACGCTTTTGATTCATTGGGTATCCAAGTTATAAGAGGAGCTGATGGAACTTTAAAAGAAATAATAGAAAAAATAATAATGAATATGTTAGAAGACCAGAATTATCAAGTAAAGCAAAAATATCATGAAAAGGATGAATAATGATGCGAGGTAGACCAGGAGGAAGAGGTTGGAAAGGAAGATGCGGAATTTTAACAAATGCCATTCTATTGATTATTGCTGAAAACCCTAATTATGGCTATGATATTGCTAACAAATTGGATGAGTTAGGCATTGAAAGAATCGAAGGAATAGGACAAATGGGAAAAATTTATAGAATCTTGTCAGATTTGGAAAATAACGGATATATAATATCCGAGTGGGACGTTTCTTCCAGTCCTCCTAAAAAAGTTTATAAGATTACGCCAGTAGGATTAGATTATTTAAGATATTCGCTTGAAGTCATGAAAAAAGAAGAACAATTCCTAAATAACTTTATAGAAAAATGTGAAAGAGTGTTGAAGGAAAAGGACTGATCAATCTTGTTAGAGGTGGAAAAGAAAAATAATTCCAGTAGTGTCATGTTATATTTCATTTTTACTTGGCACAGTGTTTTTTTAGCTCTAACTATGTCCATGATTGACTTAAACACGATTTTACCTACTTTGATAAATATTTTGACAGATTCAAAAATTGTTTTAGGCGCTTTATATTCTATTTTGCTAGCTGCTCCGTTGCTTTTTAACATTATTTTTTCTTATTATATGAGTTCCTTTAAATATAGAAGAAGATTTTTAATAACAGGAATTTATCTAAGAGCTATTTCCTTCCTTCTAATTGCGATCGTAGTGTATTTTTTTGCAGCTAAGTCCCCATCCATTACTCTTGGTTCATTATTCTTTTTAATATTTCTCTTTTCAACAAGCGGTGGTATGGCAGGAATTGCGTACGGTGATTTAATATCTAAGATTGTGCCAAAAAACATGAGAGCTAGATTATATTCGATAAAACAATTCGCTGGAAGTGTTGCATCATTTTTAGGAGCTGTTTTGGTTTCAAAGATATTTTCTACAGAAGGGTTCACTTTCCCAGCGAATTATTCTTTAAGTTTTTTTATAGGATTTTTAGGTTTGATGATAGCTTCAATTACATTTTGGCTCATAAAAGAACCAGCCTCAAAAGTAAATAATAATGAAAAGAGTTCGTTTGGATCTCTTATAAAAAGTATACCTAAAATTTTGAAAGATGATCCAAATTTCTTTAAATTTATTTTAGTAGAAAATTTTTCGAGTTTTAGTTTAATGGTTTTGCCATTTTACATAATTTTTGCTCAAGAATTTCTATATACAGACAGCAGTTATATAGGTAAGTTTTTGTTTTTTCAAATAATTGGAACAATATCTTCTAACGTGATGTGGGGAGTATTAGGAAATCATTTTGGTGTAAAAAATGTTGTGAGTATATGCATTCTCATCGGAGGTATTATACCTTTGATTGCGATTCTATTATCAAATTTTCCGCCAATGTATTTCTCTATTGTTTTTATTCTTATTGGATTCGTTATTAGCGGAAGAAGGATAGGTTTTGAACCATATTTGCTGGAAATTGCTCCTCCCGAACAAACTATTGTGTATTTGGGAATTAGAGGAACTTTAAATTTATTTACGGTATTGCTTCCTTTGTTAGGAGGCTTTTTTATTCAATTTTTTGGATATATCTTTACTTTTGTTTTAGTTTCAATCATGATGTTTATTTCATTTTTCTTACTCAAAAGAAAAGGAAATAAAAAACCAGCGTAAATAAGGAGGGATTAAGATATGAGTCATGAAATTGGTGGTATGGGAAGCGAAGGTTTTTGTGTTTGTATAAAGTGTGGATATAGAAAGCCTCATATTCCTGGAGTTCCTTGTAAAGATGAAAGATGCCCAAATTGTGGTGCCGTTCTATTAAGAGAAGGATCAGAACATCACAAACAAGCTCTAGAAGCTCTAAAAAAAAGAAAGGATTCGAAAGGAGGAGAAGAATAACGTTATGAACACTGAAAAAAATATAAAAATGACAATAGTGTTTGATAATAACAAATATAATAGTAGTTTGGAAACAGGATGGGGATTTTCCTGCTTTGTAAAAGGATTAGAGAAAACTATACTTTTTGATACGGGAAGTGATGGAAGGATATTACTTTCAAATATGGAGAAGTTAAACATTGATCCTAAAGAGATAGATGTTATATTTATTTCTCATGATCATTGGGATCATACTGGAGGCCTAGAAAAATTGTTACAAATAAATCCTAACGTCCAAATATTTATCCTCGATGCTTTTTCAAAAGAAACAAAAACAAAAATTGAGAATTTTCAAGTATCATTAATTAACCTAAAGCTTAGCAAAGAAATTTTTGAAGGAGTTTATTCGACTGGAGAACTCGGAACAGGTATTAAAGAACAATCTCTTGTCATCAAGTCAAACAATGGCTTAATAGTTATAACAGGTTGCGCACACCCTGGGATCGTAAATATTTTGGAAGAAGTGAAAAATATATTCAAAGAAAAGATACATCTCGTCGTAGGTGGATTTCATCTAAAAGATTTTTCTAAATCTGATATTGAAGAAATTATAATGAAAGTAAAAAAGTTTGGAGCCATAAAAGTAGCTCCAACTCATTGTAGTGGTGATTTAGCGAGAGATTTATTCAAAGCAAATTTCAAAAACAATTTTATAGAGATAGGAGCGGGATCAGAAATAGAAATTTAGTTGTGTACTGTTCTTAAAAGTTTAATTCTACCATGTTTAAGTTATTGAATGTTTTAATTAGTAAATGATTTTCTATTTGTTTTTGATTTTCAGTCAGAGAATCACTATCAAATGCCTCCAATTTCCCTTGCCCCACTTAAAAAGAGTCAAGGATATAATATCATTTCAAAGACATCTAATTATGATCTAACCAATTATTCTCACGGACAAAAAATATGATCGAACGCGTATTATTGACTTGAATAAACGAAAAGTAGTATAATAAGAAAGCTTTATCGTACTGTTTATGTCTTTCATGGGGGAAAAGCAATATTGTTGTGTATACTTCTTGTTTTCAATCCACCCTTGTACCTTACTACAATACCAAATTATTCTTCATTATTCTTCTTTCGAAATATCGTACGATATATTATCGTACCATAATGTCACCACTCAAAAGGGGGGATTTCAGTGAAAACTTCAAGTGGTAGGAAGGGTACACTTGCAGTATTAACACTCGTTTTGCTCTCGTTTTTCGTATTCACGGGTTATGCGAATCTTTTCAACAAACCGCCTGTCTGGAGTAATATTCCTGATAAGACGATTGGAAAAGGTGCAACGGTCACTCTCAATCTCAAAAGTTATGTTAGCGATCCAGAGAACGCACTGAAGTCTATCACACTAAAATCCGGTAGCGGCAGTATTTCTAACGGCGTTTACACGTGGACACCAACTGCGGAAGGTACTTACACGATAACAGTAGTTGCAGAAGATAACGTTGGTGCAAAGGCCGAAAAATCGTTTAACGTCATTGTAAATCCTTCAGCAACATTTGTGCTGTATACATTCGAATTCGATTCCGGTTCCGCTGTTGAAGTTGAAGGTGCAACTGTAGTTGTGAAAGATGCTGAAGGTACAGTGCGAGGAAGTGGTACAACAGATTCAAAAGGTAAAGCAACTGTCATTGCATGGGTAGAGGATGAGGTTGAAGAGCTAAATGCGTTTATTAGCAAGCCAGGTTACGCAAAAGATGTGATATTTGGCGTTAGACTTGTTAAAGACTAGACGTACCAACTAACAACAACACTCAGAAAAGCTATGGTTGGAGAAACGAAGACGGACGTACCAATCGATGTAGACGTAAATATCTACACAGATAGCACAAAGACAACTCCAGTCGACCTGAACAATGTGACATCTGATAGTATATACGTTGTTGTAACAGCCACACCAACTGAGTCCACCGGAGGAATCGACGCAATCTATTCAAAGGCAAACGGTATCCCTGGCTCAAGCATTTTTGTTGGTGAGAGACTGTTTGGCCAAGACGTTTCTCATGTTGAGGGGTTAGTTTTAGTCGAGGAGTTCAGCGGCATAATACCCCTTGTAACTGACGTATACGACTATAACGACAACAAAGTTGAGAAGTTAGTATGGCTCAATATTGTAAGAACTCCTACTCTCGGATATCAAGTTGAGAAGTACTCATCAAAATATAACGAAAAAGATAGAGACTACGATTTGATTGCATACACTTGCCGCAGTATTGACGAAGTAAACGGTGCCACAAACCTTTGGGTCGAAGTAAGATGGCTACCTTGGGAGGACGCTTCTCAAAAAGATACGACCACATCACCAAAATCATATAATATCTACAGGTCATTCAATGGTACCAACTACGATTTGATTGCTACTGCTTCGTCGAAGTCTCCCATTTCATCGAAGTCTCCCATAAAATCATTGGGGACGATGAGTTACAGAGATTCATCACCACTCTTGGAAGTTGGAAAAGAGACTTGGTATGCTGTCTCTGCGGTATATGATGGATATGAAGCTACAAAAACAGTCATTGGTTCTGTCACACCACTTCCTCTGGTTCAGATTGAATACACTGGTCCATTAAATGGTGCGGAAAATGTTTCAACAGACCCAACGTTCGGCTGGGAATATAAAGGGCTAGAAGCCTACCAACCATCTAACGGCGATACAACGAGGACACTGCAATATATTTGGGACATATGGCTGGTGGACCTGTACGACGAAACATACGCCGAAGCAGTAGGTAACAATGGTGGAATCTACACCTTGGGCTACGTAGACAGAGAACATGCATATTATCATTATTTCCTGACACCTGCCACTTGTGTAGAGCTGAAATTCAGTGACTTTTATTGGAAGAACTCTATTACTCAAAATCGTATATATTACTGGGTTGATTTTGCAACCGAATCACCTTATGAGTACGATACATTAGCGGAAGATAAGACATATTTCTGGTGGAATAGGCTACTCGCTGCTCAGCTTGAATACGATGGATACTCTCAAGAAGAGCCATCAAAGAAATTCAAATCAATTGCCTACTCGGTGCACGCGGATAACAAAAAGATTCTGAAAGAGTATGTTGATGTAGCGTTAGCGGAACTCAAAAGGTTCACCACTGGTGGTAATTGAGTAAGGGGTGATATATCAAATAGCAATAATTCGATAGGATGGAAGAAGAAAGACAAATCACGGAAACAGTTAACTTTACAACTGACGCAACAAAGACCTATGCGTTCAGTTCCCAGTTCAAAGTTGAATTTGACACAGAGTTGCAAGATGGAGCGGAGATAGAGCTTACTCCTTTTCTAGAGTCTGACCCAGCAACCTGTGTTTATACAGCAAATGAATTGGACTTGTCGAGAAATTCTGGATTATTCGAACTCTTCGTTTGGCTAGAAGAGCCTGTAGCGACCGATACAACAATTGATGGTACTGTAACACTGAATGATTACGAAATTCCAGTTAGTGGTACAATATCAGAAGTCAATCAAGCGGCATTTATTTCTGATGATACAAACGGTTGGTGGACGGTATTTGGAAGTATCGAATGATTATTTAGAGAACGGAAACTCGTCTTATCAAAGAAAGCCCCCATTTCGGGGGCTTTTTTGAATTAGCAAATTAGCCATGAATCAAACATGAAGAAATTCAGGCCCCTTTGGAGGGGTTTCTAACGTAATATGTATTCTTATTGACCAACTATCAATTATCAAACATTTATCGTTGTTCATTACAGGAGTCCTATTGCAAAAATCGCTCATTGCCAGTAAACGCAAGTACACCGGCATTCAGGCGTTTATCAAGTGCAAGTGCCATCGTTGCAATCATCCCACCAAAACCGAAGCCCATCAACGAAGTTGGCAATTTTGCAGATTCTGACGATGATTCTATCAAATCCATCGTCCGTCGCACATCCTTTATTGCTTGATGAAATCTCACAATACAATGTGCAGGAGACTGATGGAAGAAAGGTTCTCCACCCTCCCAGTCCGGCTTTCCTCATTAGATCACAATAGATTGTCATTGAAAGAGTGAACTGGTTGGATCATATTAATGTCATTGAACTTAGAATTGTTTTTTCCTTCTTTAAACAAATACTTCTTCTTACCTCTTTCAAACCTCTTAACAGCAGTAGCTCTTTTTACATGAGTTAATTCACAATGTTATCATCTGACTCTTTTGTTTCTTACTTGATTTTAAATACTTTTCAATCATTCTATTGGTTAGTTCCATACAAATGCTTCCAATTTCCCTTGCCCCCTTTAAAAAGAGTCAAGGATACAATATCATTTCAAAGACATCTAATTATGATCTAACCAATTATTCTCACGGACAAAAAATATGATCGAACGCGTATTATTGATGACATACAATATCGTATGATATAATTTTACTACAAAATCATTCAATATTATTCGCTAATGTTAAGAGGAAGCAGATAGAAGAGAACAAGTGGCTGGAGGTGGAAATGATGGAAAATATGGAAGAAAGAGTCATAATAATGCACAACTTCGAAAAGGCAGAGATATCCAAACTTCTAAAGGTTATCAGAGAGGCCTTTCCGGATAAGGAATTCATATTTGCAAGTACAACACCAACGAACCTAGAATGGAGAGTGCAAGATCTCATAGGAGAACTCAAGAAAGAACATGAAGAATTCAGAAAGATGAAAGGGCAAAGTCAGGAGAACAAATGAGTATTTGCTCATAATAAACTCATAATAAAAGCGGGTGATTGCCACCCGCTTTTTAGCATAGATGTTAGCAATGTTATAAAACACTACTTAAGAGAATTAGCAGAAATTACTGCTGCAAAGGCAAACTGCTTGTTCTTTACTACTTCTATTATTATATCTTTGTTTGGGTTGCCATTCGAATCAATCGTAATGATACCCGTGGCACCCTGGAAATTCTGTATACTTCTAACTGCCGCTGCAATCTTCTCTGGATCTTTTGATTTTGCTCTATCTATAGCTTCGACAAGGAGCATGTATGCATCGTAACCTAACGCTGCAAATGTGGATGGCTTAGCACCAAATTTCTTCGTGTAAGCATCGACAAATTTCTTTGAAACTGATGTTATCTGCGCGTCCGGATGGTAGTGAGCTGTAAAGTATAGGCCTTCTACCGCTTGTCCACCTATTTGGATGAGTTCTGGAGCATCCGCACCGTCACCGGTGAGTATGTAACCTTTGTAACCAAGTGATTTAGCTTGTTGAGCAACGAGTGCTATTTCGTTGTAATATCCCGTAACAACTATAGCCTCACTACCGTACGAAAGTGCCTGTGATAATTGTGCACTGAACTCTTGATCTCCCGATTTATACTGGACTTGAAGTACTTGACCACCGTACTTCTTGAATCTTTCCATGAAATAATTTGAAAGCCCTACACTGTAATCTTGTTCAACATCCGTGAAGACCGTTACTTTCTTTACCTTAAGCGTCTTGGAAGCAAATTCAGCAAGAGCTATCCCTTGGACTGGATCTATGAAACAGACCCTCGAAACGAACTTCTTGCCTTGTGTAACCAATGGATTTGTGGAAGATGGACTAATCATCGGTACTTTCTTCTTCTCAACGATCTCACCTGCTGCAAGTGAATTTCCACTGATGACCTCACCAACAATTGCGATGACTCCTTCTTTGTCTACGAGTCTTGCAGCACCGTTTGCCGCTTCCGTTTTCTCACTTCTCGTATCGAGATAGACAACCTCAATCTTCTCACCAAGTACCGTTCCCCTTTCATCATGGGCAAGCTCGATGCCTTTCTTAACGAGATCGCCAAATGCTGAAACACCACCTGTGAGTGGCAAGAGCGCACCTATCTTTACAGTTGCAAAGAGGCTAAGATAAACACAAAACAATGCTAACGTAGTAAAGGCTTTTTTCATACTTTGTTCCTCCCCTCTCAGAAGATGTAAAAACATCTTATTGATTTATAAAGTTTTTCCAACAAACGATTTGTAAAAACTTCAAATTCCAAATTCCTGCTTTTTTTAAATATATTTAGTGTTTTCAAATGTATTTCTAACTAATTAGCCAATATAGTATCTTTTCTTTGAATTCCTCTGTTTTAATGTACAATACATAAAATTAATAGTAATTCTACCATTTGAATGTTTCTAAACAAATAATGTAAGTAACTATATAATATATTTTCTGTTATGATATTATTAATATGTGTACTGTGTGGTGAGAAGGAGTTTGATACTGTTCATTCTCGATAGCAAAGCGGCTACAATGTGATTTGGCAAAAAATAAAAGCAAGTACCTCTGATTTTCGTGAGGCACTTGCTTGATACAAACGGGTACAATTAGAAATGTTTTTCATTTACCGAATTTTTCTATCTCTTCCTCTACTTCCTGAGCACCTGCTTTGTAGAATTCCTCTTCATCAGGTGCAAGTTCTTTCAAAAGTCTCAAAAATTCACCTGCATGGACCTTTTCTTCGTTTGCTATATCGATTAAGACTTCTTTTGCAAGTTTGTTATCCGTTGACTCTGCTAGTTGAGTGTAGAGTTGTATAGCTTCGTACTCTGCTGCAATCATGAAGCGAATAGATCTAACAAGTTCCTCGTGCGTTAATAGCTTTTTTTCAGAAAGTCCTGAGAATGCTGTTGAAAATTCTGGCATATCCGTCACCTCCTATACATGAACTATATTTATTGTATCACAAACTCATGCTTGAACAAAGTTTACTGGACCTATGAGTTACTTTACAAAGAAAGTTACAACATGCATATGCTTAAGTATAACTGTGTAAATATGTTTATACTTTGTGAAAACTTGTACTTGACATTGTCTATTGTTGTAGTACAATATTATTGTAATTAGATCATATATCGTAGGATATAAAGGAGGATGAACATGTCAACAGTATTATACATTAAAGCAAACCCGAAAAGCGATGAAGAATCAAGGACATTCCAGATTTCAGAACACTTTATAGAAACGTACAAAAAGAATCACCCAGAAGATCAAGTTATCACATTGGACCTCTACAAAGAGGGCATTCGTTTTTTAACGAATGAAGATATCTATGCGATTTTCGGTCCAAAGACCGAGGAGTCAAAAAATCATCCGGTGTTGAAGTACACTTACCAATTTGCGCAAGCTGACAAGTATGTCTTTGCAATACCAATGTGGAATCTTAGCGTTCCTGCAATATTGAAGGCATATTTTGACTATGTCATGGTGTCTGGAATAACCTTCAAGTACACAGAACATGGAGCAGTTGGTCTTTTGAAAAACAAGAAAGCTGTGTGTATATTGACGACCGGTGGAGAATATATGACACCTCCGATGTCAGATTTCGAAATGGCAAATCGATATGTCAATACAATATTGGCATTCATGGGTGTCGAAGATATAAAGACAATAGCCGCACAAAGGCTTGACATCCAAGGCGAAGATGTTCAAAAGATACTAAATGAGGCACTCAAAGAAGCGGAAGAGATAGCAAAATCGTTCTGAACTTTGAGATATATGCGCATTATTCTATAAGTAATGGGGCCAAGTGGCCCCATTTTTTATCAATTTTGTCATCGCGTTCCTTATTGCTACCGCTGTTTGTATAATCTCACAGTTTGAGTTTACTTATTCTGTAGTACAGTGGTTTCATTGTTTGCCACAATTCTTTGTATATATCGTTGTATATCTTTCTGTAGATGGAATGTTCATTTAAATCTGGGATGAATTGTTTTGAGATGTGTACCATACTCTTAACGGCTGTTTCTATATCTGGATATTCCTTTAGTCCAACGCATCCTGCAATTGCCGCCCCCAGCGACGATGTTTCAGATGTTTGTACCCTGTAGACAGGTACACCGAACATGTTTGAAGTGATCTGACAAATTTCATCGCTTATTGCTCCACCTCCAGAGATACCTATTTTCTTCATCTGGACCTTCGTTTTTTTCTCTATCAGCTCTTTCCCTTCTATGAGTCCGAAATTTATTCCCTCGATTAGTGCGCGATATATGTGTATTCTTGTATGCTTATCGGAAAATCCTATGATTGCACCCCTTGAAAAAGCTTTATCTAAACCTGGTGTCCATGTCGGATGCACGATCAAGCCTTCTGCCCCTGCTGGAATATTTTGCAACCTACGGTCCAAAAGGTCTTCTGCAGGAATTCCCATTTCCCTTGCCTCTATCACCTCATGTTCCGCAAGTTCATTCATAAACCACGAGATAAGCCAATATCCTCTGAATATCTCAACTTCTGGGTTGTATCTGTCTGGAACGATCGAAGGATACGGTGGCATGAATGGCAATATTTCGATATACTTTTCAAACGTTGTCTCTATAGTTGCCGTTGTTCCAAGGCTTATGCTCCCGACATCCGGCGAGAAACAACCAATTGCAAGTGTCTCGCACATTTTATCTGCACCCGCAGCTATTAGAGGCAGTCCTTCTCTTAATTTTGTCTGAGCTGCAGCTTCTTTTGTTATGTATCCGAGTAACTCAGTCGGCTTGACAAGGTCCGGCAGTTTTTCACGTTCGATGCCAAACATTCGCCATTTATAGTGCTTGGGATTTTCAAACCACGTGTTGTGTTTGTAGTCAAACGGGATGTATCCAACTTGTGAGGCAACAGAATCTACAAAGTGGTCTGTGAGTTTGTAGGTTAAAAAGCCCGATAAGAGAAGGTACTTGTCCACCTTAGACCACAGCTCTGGTTCGTGCTGTCTCATGTAATTTGCAGTGCTTCTCCTCCAAGCTTTTTCTGCCGCATCCTTCATGCCGATTATTGCGAAGCCTAAGTTTTCCAACCAAGTGAAATTAGGTTTTCCTTGTGCAAGTCTTTGGTCTAACCACAATATCGCATTTCTCACAGGTTCTCCATGTTTGTCTAACACAACTGTCGTCGCACGTTGAGTTGTCAAGGTAACTCCAATGATACTCGAGAACAATTCCGGAACCATTTCAGACAGCTGAGTTGTCGCCTTGCAAAGCGTATTCCAATAAAAATATGGGTCTTGCTCAGCGTAATCAACATCCTTTGAATAATAAGGTGGGTCATATTCAATCTTTACTTTTGCCAGCATCTCGCCATCACTTGAAAAGATTATGGTTCTCAAACTTTGTGTACCACAGTCTATACTTAATATATTCATTTAAATGCCTCCATCCGTCATCCGTTTGTTTTCTTCATTCTGTCGAGCAATTCAGTGAAAACAAATGAAAACAGGTCCTATAATTATTGTAACACATATTACTAAATTATAAGTAATACAGATATAGCTATTGATTTTTGAAATATTGTGATTTGTGGGTTATAATAATACACACATCTACACAATGTTTGTAGTTCAAGAAAAATCTACAAATATCGTAGTAAGGAGGAAGAAAGTTGAAGATTGGCGTTAAACTTTTTGTAATTCTCATCATATCTGGTCTTGTATTGACTTTTTTGCTATCGTGGTCGATAGAATACAACAAGTACAGGAAGAAATTGGTTGATCCAAATGAGATTTCCAAGACGCTGAATTATTTTCAGTCGATAGTGACAGAGGCATATCCGAAAACGGTTGAAAGCAACGATAAAGAGAGAAAATTCATCGAGGCAGTTGACTATGTAAAGAGTAAACTTTCCAAGAAGATGTCGGCAATTGACACGTTCAAAATGGTACAACCCATACTCAGCGCTTTGGAGGATCAGAATACAAGATTTTATCCACCGTACGATCCAAATTACAAAGTTCTGCCGTTTTCAACTGTAGTGATAGACAAGAGAATCATAGTAACATCAACAGCCAATGAAAAGGTACCTGCTGGTGCAGAGGTACTCGAAATAGATGGGAAAAGCGCTGAAGAATTGATAGATTCGCTCATTGATTACACATCTGGTGAAAATTACGGATTGAGAGAACAACAAATAGGTGATTTAATCCAGCTTTTGCCTGAGATATTCAGAAATCCTCATCGTCCTAAGGTCGAGGTGCTCTATCGTTCAGAACCACATACCGTTACACTGAGAATTGGTGATAAGACAGAAAAGGTCAACGTTGAAACAGTTAGCATTTTTTCTTATCCAACTTTGAGTTCATCGTACGATGTGTTGCCCAGTAGACAACCATTTGAATATCAGCAAAGTGATGAAGTTGGGATAATGAAATTTGGAACATTCTCACTTTCAGGGACTATGTACAATAGATACAGAGAGTTCCTAACTCAGAAATTCCTTGAGATGAAAGGAATGCATGATTTGCTGATAGATCTTAGAGGCTGTTCAGTAAGTGATTTTACAGTCTTCAAAGAATTCTTCGAGCATTTGATAAGTGAACCTACAACGTCACAAAGAAACGTCTCGGTCGTTTTGAGTGCTTATAACTTGAGCGTTTTGGAAAAATACGGTATTGAGTACAAATCTTCTACGAACGAACTTATAACGACACTGTACACTCAGAAATTTGTACCGAGAACCCCATCTTTCAATGGAAAATTGTGGATTCTAATCGATAGATATACTTCAGATGCAGCGCTCGATTTCGCATACATGTTGATGAAGATGAACAAGGCGCAAATCATAGGTGAGCCTACGTTAACTCCAATAAACCATACGACAGATGTGGTGTATCAATATTCCGAAGGCATGAAAATGACTTATTCATATCCAAAAGCACGATTCAGCGATAAAGAAGATAATTCGGTATTGGTACCAAGCTATGTTGTCAATGTATCTACGGAAGATAGGATAGAGTATACAAAGGGGACAAGAGACGTCATGCTTGATGAAGCTTTGGAGATCGTTAAGAAAGGCGAATAAATTCAAAAATCAGATAGACCAGAAAAAGTGGGGGCATCTATTCTCAGAAGGGAGGGATAGAAACATGAAAAGATTTCTTGTCATCATCAGTTTGATACTCGCGGTATTCATTTTTGCAGAAACAAAACAGATTGTCATTCTCCAAACAAGCGACCTACACGGTTTTATTTATCCAGTCGATTATGCAACAAACAAACCTGCCAATCAAGGCTTAGCAAAAGCTGCATCGTTCATCAAAGAGCAGAGAGAACAGTATGGTCCTGAAAATGTCATTCTTATAGACACAGGAGATATCATTCAAGGTAGTCCGATGGCCTATTTTCATGCACGATTTGAAAATGAGCCTGAAGATCCCATGATGCTTGCGATGAGCAAAATCGGTTATAATGCAGCTGTGCTTGGGAATCACGAATTCAACTATGGCCTTGATACACTAACTAAGGCGATTAACGAGGCAAGTTTCCCATTTTTGAGTGCAAACATCGTTGACGAAGATGGTAATTCTTTCGTAAACGACTGTACTTTCTTGTCCATCGATGATATAAGGATAGGGATACTTGGATTGACAACAAAATACATACCAAACTGGGAAGATCCGAGGAATATCCCTGGATTAACGTTCCTTGATCCGGTGGAAGTAGCAAAATCTTACGTCCCAATATTAAGTGATTTCTGCGATGTTGTGATAGTTGCATACCATGGTGGACTTGAAAAGGATCCAGTTACAGGTCAGCCTACGCAAGCATTAACGGGTGAAGATCAAGGATACGAAATCGCCACTGAAGTGCCCGGTATAAATGTCTTGCTGACTGGCCATCAGCACAGAGCTCTCGCAACTAAAATAGGTGATGTTGCAATTACTCAACCTTCAAATTGGGGCAAAATGGTTGGAAAAGTAACACTAACACTTGAAAAAGACGGTGATAAATGGGTTGTCAAAGATGCAAAACCAGAAGTTGTAGACGTTTCGAAATATCCAGCAGATACTGAGATACTCGATGCAACAAGAGAATACGAAGAAAAGACACAGAAATGGTTAGATACTCCAGTTGGGACGGCGATTGGTGATTTCTACGTTGAGAACCCATTCTACGGAAGAATGTGGGACAATGCACTGATAGAATTTGTGAACAAAGTGCAGATGGATTACACGGGGGCGAAAATTTCCTCAACATCCCTATTCACCGATGACGTAAAAGGCTGGAAATCAGGACCTGTTACGTTGAGAGATATAAACGCAGTGTACATATATGCAAACACACTGAAAGTGATCAAAGTTAAAGGTGCAGAAATAAAGGCAGCGTTGGAAAGAAGCGCTGATTACTTTGCATTTGAAAATGGTGTGGCAAAAGAAAATAAGTCTTGGGTAGAACCAAAAGTCCAGAGATATAATTATGATATGTGGGAAGGCATATCTTACAAAATCGTCTTGAATAGACCAACTGGTGACAGGATTGTAGACCTCATGTTTGAAGGAAAACCACTTGACATGGACGGAGAGTACGAAATAGTATTGAACAACTACCGTGGAGCAGGTGGTGGGGGATACAGTATGTTCAACAACAAGCCTGTTGTCAAAGAGGTACTTATCGAGATGGCAGAGCTTATGACCAGTTACCTAATCGAGAAGAAAGAGATAACAGCAACGGTTGATAACAACTGGGGAGCATATGTAGAGATGGTTTACAATGTTCAAAGTGGTGATACACTCGAATCAGTTGCGGCGAAACTTGGCTTTACTGTTGAAGACCTTACAAGGTGGAATAATGTTACACAGATCACAGCAGGAGATACACTCAAATACTATGTACCATACTTCGAATATCTGAATCTACAACAAAAGGCATCATAATCTTAGATCGTTAATCGTCGTAGGAAGTATCTATTCATCATATCAAATTGTTTTATCGGGCTGCACGTTCTATGTGCAGCCTCTTTGTGTTTTTAATAGATTTAACGCATTTTTATCTACAAGACGTGGTACAATGATGTTACAATGAACCTAGAATAAATATCTTATGCATTTATGGGGGTGTGAAAATGTGGTGGGGCACTTGGGGTATTGCGGGATTAGTGCTTGCTAGTTTAACCATATGGTTGAAGTGTTGGCCAAAAGCATCTACGAGACTTAGCCTAATCTCAACGATTTTCAAGGTCATGTCAACCGTTTCATTTTCGCTGCTTGCACTATCTGGAGTAACCAATAAGTACGAACTCATAATCGTCTATGGGTTGTTGATATGTGCATTGGGAGATCTCTTTATGGATTATGAGAAGATGTTCATGTTTGGCATGTTATCCTTTTTAGTAGGCCAAATTCTCTACATATCTGGCTTTCTTACCTTATATGAGATGCATGGGTGGGATAAGATAGTCTATTTAGTGCTCATCTTGGCAGGAGCACTTTGTTATTATTTCTTTGTCTTGTCCAAAAACTTGGGAAAAGACAAAGTACCCGTATTGATATACTTAATCGCTATATGCACGATGTTGTGGTCTACGATACCTTCGCGAAGTTCTGCAACTGCAGGTGCGTTGCTCTTTGTAATTTCCGATTCTCTACTTGCATATGACAAGTATGTTGGAAGAATAAAGAACAGAGACTTCTTGATATTATCGACTTACTTCGTTGGTCAATTTCTCATTGCATGGAGTGTCGTAGTAAAGTAACTGAAGTAAAGATTATCAAAAAAGCCTGGCATTGATGCCAGGCTTTGGTTGTCGTATTTTTTTGCTTAATGTGTAATTTATAACATCTATAACATCTTCATATCTTAAACATCGACATTACCTTGGTTAATTCTTCGACTGCACTTTGTAGTTTCTGACTTTCATTTGAAAGTTGCGATGCAGAATCTTCCAATCCCGTTATCGAAGACTTTACCTCTTCGAGTTGTTCTACCTCGGCTGTTAGCGTTCTTGCAGATGATTCCACGGCACTCGATATCTCTTCAGATGCTGCACTCTGCTCTTGCGCCGCTGCCGCCGTTGATTCTATCATGTCTGATATCTTCTTTATCTGTTCTTCTATCTTCTTCAGTTCTTCCATTACATCACTTGCAAGTTTTGAAGATTGGCCTATCGATTCAACCGTCTTTGTTGTCTTTTCATTGACATCCGTGGCTTGTTCCTTTATCGTACTCAATATTTGGTTTATATTCTGCGTTGCGTTCTTACTCTCTTCTGCAAGTTTCCTCGGTTAAACCCCCTGTTTTTGGAGAATAATTAAGAGAGTCTCATTTTTTGACAACCAC
>Ga0067045_1028437_pt1 | contig 33420 bp, 27 predicted proteins | sample TerdegcTABiofilm_FD_59184 | JGI IMG/M metagenome (GOLD analysis project Ga0067045, IMG submission 59184) | Combined Assembly of (Gp0054472, Gp0054536) Wastewater bioreactor microbial communities from Singapore -Terephthalate degrading...
CGCCGAACGCACCGCTTGGCTGCCATCCTTCCTGGCCTACTACAACGCCCGCAGGCCTCACTCGGCACTGGGCTACAAGCCTCCAGCATCCCGGCTCTCCGGGAACAACCTATTGCAACTCAACATCTAGCGTTCCGTTGCGCACCATCGTCATGGTGGGCTGCAAAATATTGATAAAAGCAATATCATTCAGCAATGACAACATTGAAGCAGACCGATGCTTTCCGCGCGTTCAACCGTTTCCACACCCGCCTGGTGGGGGCGCTCGACGAGTCGCTGCTCGACTCGGGCCATACCCTGCCGCAGGCGCGGGTGCTGCACGAAATTGCCAGCGCGCCGCGCGACCGGCCCCTGTCGGCGCGCGACATCGGCCAGCGGCTGCGGCTGGATACGGGCTATCTGAGCCGCCTGCTGGCGGGGTTGGAAGCCGACGGGCTGGTGGTGCGCCAGCCTTCGGACACCAATGCCCGGCGGCTTGGCTTGAGCCTGACGCCGCAGGGGCGTGACGCCTACGCGCAGCTCAGCGCGGCTTCGGCCCGGGAGATCGAGGCTTTGCTGGCCCCCTTGTCAGCGGCAGAGCGCGACGAACTGGTGGGCGCGATGGCGCGCATCCGGCGCCTGCTGGGCGATGCGCCGGAGGGCCGCACCTTCGTCCTGCGCGATCCGGTGCCGGGTGACATGGGCTGGATCGTGCACCGCCAGGCCCGGCTGTACGCGACCGAATACGGTTGGGACGCCAGCTTCGAGGCCATGGTGGCCGAGATCGCTGCCCAGTTCGTGCGTGAGTTCCGCCCGGACCGCGAACGCTGCTGGGTGGCCGAAAGCGAGGGTGAGATCGTCGGCTCGGCCTTCGTGGTGCGGCAGGACGACCAGACCGCCAAGCTGCGCATGCTGTATGTCGAACCGGGTGCGCGCGGCATGGGCCTGGGGCGGCGTCTGGTCGACGAATGCCTGCGTTTTGCCACCGAACGGGGCTATCAGCGCATGGTGCTGTGGACCAACGACATCCTGGTGTCGGCACGGCGCATCTACCAGGCGGCCGGGTTCCAACTGGTGGAGTCCTCGCCGCACGGCAGCTTCGGCAAGGACCTGGTGAGCGAGGTGTGGGAGCGGGCGCTGTAGCGCGTTCAGCCCCCTTCGATCAGAAGCCCACCGCCGCACCGTCGCGGCGCGGATCGCTGGCGGCCACGTAGCCTTCGGTACCCGGGTCACCCAGGCGCCAGATGAACTGGCCGGCGCCGAAGTCCTGATAGGGGTCGTTGATGCGGCGGGTCTGGTGGCCCAGGTCTTTCAGCCCCTGCACCGAGGCCGGGTCCATCGCCGATTCCACGTTGATGTGCAGGCCGGCGTCGTAGCGCCAGCGCGGCGCGTCGCACGCGGCCTGCAGGCTCTGGCCGTGGTCGAGCAGGCGCACCAGGGTCTGCATGTGGCCCTGGGGTTGCATGTTGGCGCCCATCACGCCGTAGCTCATGACCGGTTGCCCGTCTTTCGTGAGGAAGGCCGGGATGATGGTGTGGAAGGGCCGCTTGCGCGGGGCCACCAGGTTGGCGGCGTTGCGGCCCGGGCCGGTGCTCAGGTTGAAGCCGTGGCCGCGGTTCTGCAGGCTGATGCCGAAGGTGGGTTCCACCGTGCCGGAGCCGAAGCCCATGTAGTTGCTCTGGATGAAGCTGACCATCATCCCGTTTTCGTCGGCCGCGCTCAGGTAGACCGTGCCGCCCTTGGCCGGATTGCCGGCGCCGAAGTCCTGCGCCTTTTTCATGTCGATCAGCGCGGCGCGCTGGCGCAGGTAGGCGGGGTCGAGCATCTGCGCGGGCGTGAGGTCCATGGCGCCGGGTTCGGCCACGTAGCGGTAGACGTCGGCAAAGGCGAGTTTCATGGCTTCGATCTGCAGGTGCTGCGCGGGCACGCTGTCGACCTTGAGCGCCGCCACGTCGAAGTTCGAGAGGATGCCCAGCGCGATCAGTGCCGCGATGCCCTGGCCATTGGGCGGGATTTCGTGCAGCGTGTAGCCCCGGTAGTCCTGGCTGATCGGCGTCACCCATTCGGGCTGGTAGGCGGCCAGGTCGGCCCCGGTCAGCGCGCCGCCGTGTTGTGCGGCAAAGCGGGCCAGCGCCTGCGCGATGGCGCCGCGGTAGAAGGCCTCGCCCTTGCTTTCGGCAATCGCGCGCAGACCCTGTGCGGCGGCTGGAAACCGAAAGCGTTCGCCCACCTGCGGCGCGCGGCCCCAGGGCAGGAAGGCCTGCGCAAAGCCGGGCAGCGATTGCAGCTCGGACGTGGCTGCGGCCCATTTCTGCTGCACCACGAAGGGCACGGCGTAGCCGCGTTCGGCCAGCTCGATGGCCGGCTGCATCAGATCGGCAAAGGGCAGCTTGCCGAAACGCTCGCTCAGCGCCACCCAGCCGGCCACGGCGCCGGGCACGGTCACGGTGTCGATGCCGCGTTTGGGCGGGGTCAGCGCGTCGGCGCCGTATTTGTGGTGGAAGTAGGCCGGCGTCCAGGCCTGGGGGGCATGGCCGCTGGCGTTCAGGCCGTGCAGTTGCTGCCCATCCCACAGGATGCAGAAGGCGTCCGAACCCAGGCCGTTGCTCACGGGCTCGGTGATGGTCAGGGCGGCCGCGGCCGCAATCGCGGCGTCCACCGCATTGCCGCCGGCCAGCAGCATGCGCAGCCCCGCCTGCGCGGCCAGCGGGTGCGAGGTGCTGACCACGTTGCGCGCAAACAGGGGCAGGCGGGTGCTGGGATAGGGGTTGGGCGTGTGCAGGTGCATGGCCGCATTCTGCCGCCTTGACCTGAGTCAAGCCATCGGGGCAGGGGCCTTCCTACGATGGCGGCGGACCGCACCGATCCCCTCCACCCCAGGCCGCCATGCCTGTGCTGGCCCAACCGGCCAGCCGGCGCAGCCCGGTGTTTGGGTTCATCACTTCAGGACAGGAAAAAGACCCCATGGCACTCGCCCCCCAGACTTTCGGATTCTTTTCGCCCACCGTTGCCCTCATGGGCGTGGGCTGTGCCCAGGACACCGGCACCCAGGCCAAGGCGCTGGGCGCCAGCCACGTGTTCCTGTGCACCGACGCGGGCATGGTCAAGCTGGGCATCGCCGACAAGGTCAGCGCCATGATCGCCGCCGCGGGCCTGCGCGTGACCGTGTTCGGTGGCTCCGAACCCAACCCCACAGACATCAATGTGCGCGACGGCGTGAAGCTCTACCGCGACAGCGGTTGCGACGCCATCGTCTCGCTCGGCGGCGGCAGCTCGCACGACTGCGCCAAGGGCATCGGCCTGGTGATCGGCAACGGCGGCGACATCCGCGACTTTGAAGGCCTGGACAAGTCCACCCAGCCGATGCCGCCGTTCCTGGCGGTCAACACCACCGCCGGCACCGCCAGCGAGATGACGCGTTTCTGCATCATCACCAACACCAGCACGCACGTGAAGATGGCCATCGTGGACTGGCGCTGCACGCCCGACGTGGCCATCAACGACCCGTTGCTGATGGTCGACATGCCGCCCGCGCTCACGGCCGCCACCGGCATGGACGCGCTGACCCACGCGGTGGAGGCCTATGTCTCGACCATTGCGACGCCCATCACCGATGCCTGCGCGCTGCAGGCCATCAAGCTGATCGCGCGCTGGCTGCGCCCGGCCGTGGCCAACGGCGGCAACGTGGAAGCACGCGACCGCATGGCCTATGCCGAGTACCTGGCCGGCATGGCGTTCAACAACGCCAGCCTGGGCTACGTGCACGCCATGGCGCACCAACTGGGCGGCTTCTACAACCTGCCGCACGGGGTGTGCAATGCCGTGCTGCTGCCCGAGGTCTGCGCCTACAACCTGATCGCCTGCCCCGAGCGTTATGCCGACATCGCCGTGGCGCTGGGCGAAAACGTGCGTGGCCTGTCGACGGTGGAAGCGGCGGAGAAGGCCATCGCCGCCATCCGCCGCCTGGCGCGCGACGTGGGCATTCCGAAGAACCTGGCGGTGCTGGGCGTGAAAGCCGAAGACCTGGAGGTCATGGCCGGCAACGCCCAGAAAGACGCCTGCCAGCTCACCAACCCGCGCACTGCCACGCTGGCGCAGGTGGTCGGCATCTTCGAGGCGGCGCTGGCGGCCTGATCGGTCTCAGGCGTAGTCGTAGTGGCCGCCTTTTTTCAAGGCGGCCTGGTAGGCCGGCCGGGCGTGGATCTTTTTCAGCCAGGCCATGGTGGCCGGGCGCGACGGGCCCAGGCCGGCGCGCGCCACGGCGGCCTCGACCGGGAAGCTCATCATGATGTCGGCCGCGGTCAGCGCATCGCCCGCGAACCAGGGGCGAGCGGCGAGCACCTGCTCGATGTAGTCCAGGTGCACGTCGACCATGGGCTGCACTTTCTTGAGCGCGACCCGGCCCAGCAGCGGCACCTTGCCCATGGCCAGCATCAGCAGCAGCGTGGGCATGACCGAGCCTTCGGCGTAGTGCAGGAACTGGCGGTACTGGCGCAGGCCTTCGTCGCGGTCGGTGGGCCCCAGGCGGCCGGTCTTGTCGACCAGGTATTCGCAGATGGCGCCGGTTTCCACCAGCTTGATGCCGCCGTCGTCCAGCACCGGCGACTTGCCCAGCGGGTGCACTTGCTTCAATTCGGGCGGCGCGAGCATGGTGGCCTTGTCGCGTTCGTAGAAGCGGATCTCGTAGGGCAGTTCCAGCTCTTCGAGCATCCACAGCAGGCGCTGCGAGCGGGAGTTGTTCAGGTGGTGGACGGTGAGCGGCATGGTATCGGCACGGTGGGGTGAACAGGGCCGCATTGTGGCGGCTGCGCGGGTTTTCTGCAGCCGCTTGCGCCTGGTGTGCCGCCGGCTCTCACGGGCGTGGCCGCACCACCCACCAGGCCGAGGCCACGATCAGGCTGCCACCGATCCAGCCTGGCAGCGTGAGCTGCTCGCCCAGCCAGAGCGCGGCGATCAGTGCGCCCCACAGCGGCTCGCTGCCCATGAGCAGCGCCACCCGCGACGGGCTGGTGCGCGCGGCGGCGTGGTTTTGCACGAAGAAGGCCAGCACCGTGCACAGCAGCACCAGAAAGGCCATGGCGCCCCAGAACGGCAGGCTGGTCGGCAGCGGTGCCCATACCGGGCCGTGCACCGCCAGCGACAGCAGGGCCGCGCCCAGCGTCATCACGCCCATTTGCACCGCGGTCACCGTCAAGGCTGGCAGACCGTGGCGCTGGCCGTGCCGCCGTGTCAGGCACACCATCACGCCACGCAGAAAGGCCGCTGCGACCACCAGCGCATCGCCCCAGGCGAGCGACGGCAGAGTGCCGCCGTGCTGGAACGCCAGCAGGCCGGCGCCCAGCAGCGAGACCGCAGCGGCCGCCAGCACCGTGCGCGTGGGGCGGACCTTGAGCAGCCACCATTCGCACAACGGCGTGAAGGCCACGCACAGGCTGATGAGGAAGGCCGCGTTGGACGCGGTGGTGAGCGAGACGCCAAAGGTCTCGCAAACCAGGATGGCCAGCAGGTTCACCCCGAGCAGCGCCGCGCCGCCGAGCGCGGCCCGCCACGCGGGCACGGCCAGCCCGCGCAAGGCCGGCAGCAGAAGCACGAACGTCAGGCCGAAGCGCAGCACCAGAAAGGGCAGCACGGGCACCTGGGCGGTGGCGAGCTTGGTGGCGCTGTAGCTGCCGCCCCAGATCGCGGCGACCAGGAGCAGCAGCCATTCGACGCGCAGGAAGCGGGGTGGGGCGGGGAGCGAGGGAGCCAGTGTGGTGGACATGCGGCGATTGTTCGGCGCGCACGCCGGCCCGACTAGACTGGCCGCTGGAACAGGAGTTGTGCGCCGTGGGAACCAATGACTTTCAGGACGTGATGCAGGAGCTGGTGGCCTTCGTGCGGGTGGCCGAGGCGGGCAGCTTTTCGGCCGCCGCACGGCGCCAGGGCGTCACGCCTTCGGCCATCAGCCGCCAGGTGGCGCGGCTGGAAAAAGCCCTGGGCCTGGCCCTGCTGCAACGCACCACGCGGCAACTGCGGCTGACCGACGCCGGTCTGGCCGTGCTCGAACACGGCCGCGCCATGGTGGCCGCCGCGCGCGCCACGCTGGAAGTGGCCGAAGGCCATGTGGGCACGCCGCGTGGGCGCGTGCGCATCAGCGCGCCCAAGGCCTTTGCGCGCCAGGTGCTGCACCGGCCGGTGCTGGATTTCCTGCAGCGTTTCCCCGAGGTGGACGTGCACTTTCTGGTGCAGGACCGGCCCGTGGACGCGCTGCGCGAAGGGGTCGATCTGGTGGTGCGCCTGACTGACGACCCGCCGCCTGGCATGGTGGCGCGCGCCCTGATGCCGGTGCAGCAGTGGGTGCTGGCCAGCCCGGCCTACCTGGCGGCGCACGCCCCGGTGCACACGCCCGAAGACCTGATGGCGCACAGCTGCATCGCGCTGGGCGAGCAGGAGCGCGACGGCCGCTGGCGCTTCGTGCGGGGCGACGATGTGGCCGAGGTGCCGGTCAGCGGCCGCTACACCGTCAACCACAGCGAGATGCGGCTGGCGGCGGTGGAAGCGGGCCTGGGCATCGGCTGCATGCCCGATTTCGGCGCCCGCGAGGCCCTGGCAGCAGGCCGTGTGGTGCGCCTGCTGGCCGACTGGACCTTCGACACCCATTACCAGGGCACGGCCTACCTGCTGTTCGCGGCGTCGCGCTACACCGCGCCCAAGGTGCGCGCGCTGATCGACCACCTGGTGGCCGTGCTGGCGGTGCCGGCTCAGCCCGGCTGAGCGGGGGCTCCCGGCGCAGCGGGCAGCAGCGCCGCCAGCGTCTGCAGCGAGTCGGCTTCCTCCACCGGTTTGTCCTCGCGCCAGCGCAGCATGCGCGGAAAGCGCACCGCGATGCCGCTCTTTTGGCGCGGGCTGTGCGCGATGCCTTCAAAGCCCAGCTCGAAGACCAGCGTCGGCCGCACGCTGCGCACCGGGCCGAAGCTTTCGATGGTGGTGGCGCGGATGATGGCGTCGACCCGCGCCATCTCGGCGTCGCTCAGGCCCGAATAGGCTTTGGCGAACGGCACCAGTGCGCGGCCATCGGTGCCGGGCGGTGCGTTCCACACGGCAAAGGTGTAGTCGCTGTACACGCTGGCGCGGCGGCCGTGGCCGCGCTGGGCGTAGATCAGCACCGCGTCCACGCTCATGGGGTCGATCTTCCATTTCCACCAGGTGCCCGCGGCCTTGGTGCGGCCCACGCCATAGGCGCTGCTGCGCGGCTTGAGCATGAAGCCTTCGGTGGCGCGCTCGCGCGCCTGTTCGCGCAGCGCGGCCAGCTCGGCCCAGGTGGCGCCGGCCAGCACCGGGCTGGCGATCAGCAGCGGGTGGTTGAGGTCTTGCACCAGCGCGTCCAGCGCCGCACGGCGCTCGTGCAGCGGCTGTTCGCGCAGGTCCTGCCCGGCGTGCTCGATCAGGTCGTAGGCAAGCAGGACGACCGGCAGTTCGCGCAGCAGCTTGGGGCCCAGGGTCTTGCGGGTGATGCGCTTTTGCAGCTCGGCAAAGGGTTGCGGAGTGCCCTGGCCGTCGGGGGTGGCCCCCTGCGCGGGTCGGTGCCAGACCACGATCTCGCCATCGAGCACGGTGCCATCGGGCAGGGCTTCGCCGAGGGCGGCGAGTTCGGGAAAGCGTTCGGTCACCAGTTCTTCGCCGCGGGACCACAGCCACACCTGGCCCGCGCGCTTGACGAGCTGCGCACGGATGCCGTCCCACTTCCATTCCACCTGCCAGTCGGCCGGTGGCCCCAGCAGGTCGTCGAAGCGGTCCACGGGCTCGGCCAGCGGGTGCGCGAGGAAGAACGGGTAGGGCTGGCCGCTGGTGGCGCGCTGCTGTTCGAGCGCGCTCTCCGGGGCGATCAGGGCGCGGTAGTGATCGCCGGAGGGCGTGCGTCCGGTGGTGGTGTAGCCCATCAGCCGCTGCGCCATGCGCTGGGCGTCCACGCCCGCCACGGCGGCCAGCGCCTGCGTCACCTGCAGCTTCGAGACCCCGACGCGAAAACCCCCGGTGATGAGCTTGAAGTAGACGAAGCGCTGGTCATCGGGCAGGGTGGCCCACTGCGCCTGCAGGCGCTCGGCCAGCGTCTCGGCGGGCAGGCCGCGCAGCGGCAGCAGGTGCTGCGTGAGCCATTCGGCCAGACCCCGGTCCACCGGCGTGCTGGCCGGGGGCAGCAGCAGCGACACGGTTTCGGCCAGGTCGCCCACGGTCTGGTAGCTCTCTTCGAACAGCCATTCGGGCAGGCCTGCGGCGCCTTGTGCCAGTTCGCGCAGCGCACGCGTGGGCACGGTCTGGCGCGGTTTGCCGCCGGCCAGAAAGTACACTGCCCAGGCCGCGTCTTCGGCCGGTGCCTCGCGGAAGTAGCGCTGCAGTGCGGACTGCTTGTCGCGGATGGCGGTGCTGGCGTCCAGCTCGCTGTAGAGGGCGGCGAAGCGCTGCATCAGCCAGCCCCCGTCCGGCAGGTGGTGGCGCGGCTTTCCGGGTGCGACGGTGCCGCTTTCACGGTGCGGGCGCCTCGGGTGTGGCCTGGTCGGCGGCGTCCTCGTCGCCGTAGGCGGTCTCGAAGGGCTGTGCGTCCAGACCCTGTTCGCTCAGCCAGCGCACCAGCACCGGCACGCTGCCGTGCGTCACACGGATGTGCTCGGCGCCGGTCGCCTCGATGGCGCTCATCAGGCCCTGCCAGTCGGCGTGGTCGGACATGACGAAACCCCGGTCCACGCCGCGCCGCCGGCGCGTGCCGCGCACCTGCATCCAGCCGCTGGCGAAGGCGTCCACCGCGTCGGCGCCGAAGCGCTGCATCCAGGGTGTGCCCTGCGCCGAGGGCGGGGCGAGAACCAGCGCGCGCCGCAGCGTGGTCCGGTCAAGGTCGGTCACGCGGTGCGTGGGTGGCAAGCCCACACCGGCCGCGCGGTACACCGCGTTGAGCGGCTCCACCGCACCGTGCACGACGATCGGGCCGATGCTGGCGTCCACCCCGTGCAGGAGGCGCTGGGCCTTGCCGAAGGCGTAACACAGCAGCACCGAGGCGCGGCCCTCGTCGGCATTGCGGCGCCACCAGGCGTTGATCTCCCCGAACAACACCGCTTGCCCGGGCCAGCGGTAGATCGGCAGGCCGAAGGTGCTTTCGGTGATGAAGGTGTCGCAGCGCACCGGCTCGAAGGGCGCGCAGGTGCCGTCGGCCTCGGTCTTGTAGTCGCCAGAGGCCACCCACACCCGGCCGCCATGTTCCAGCCGCACCTGGGCCGAGCCCAGCACGTGGCCGGCCGGGTGCAGCGACAGGCGCACGCCGTGGTGTTCGATCACCTCGCCGTAGTCCAGCGTCTGCAGGGGGATGTGATCGCCCAGCCGCTGGCGCAGCGTGCCGGCGCTGTGGATGTGCGCCAGGTAGTGCGCATGGCCGGTGCGCGCATGGTCCGAATGGCCGTGCGTGATCACCGCTCGATCCACCGGCCGCCAGGGGTCGATGAAGAAGTCGCCCGCCGGGCAGTAGAGGCCTTCGGGGCGGGCGACGATGAGGTCGGCAGGGGCGGCCATGGTGCCCGGCAGTGTGCCGCAAGTCCGGCAGGGCCAGGCTCAGGGCGCGCCGTAACCGTGCTGCAGGTGGGCCCAGTCGTCCTCGCGCCAGTGGAAGGGCTGGCGGCGGCCGGCTTCCTTGCGCAGCGAGCGCTGCAGGCGCGCCAGGTTCTGCGCTTTCCAGGCCGTGCCCGGGCGCAGGCCGCATTTGTCGAAGTCGACGATCCAGGGCTGGCCGTCGGCATCGAGCAGCAGGTTGTGGGCGTTCAGGTCGGCGTGGAACACCTGCCGGTCGTGCAGTTGCCGGATGGCGCGGCCCAGGGTCTGCCATTCGGCGGCCGACAGCGGGGCGTCGTCCAGCCGCTGCACCACGTTGCGGGTGCCCGGCAGCAGCCCGACCTGGATGTCGGCCCGGTAGGTCAGCGGACCCCGGCGGGTGAACAGTGCCGCGACCGGCCGGGGCACGGGCAGGCGCCAGTGGCGCAGCAGCCGCAGCAGGGCGTATTCGCGCATGGCGCGGCTGGCTTCGGGGCGTGCGCGCCAGAAGCTGTCTTCGCTCAGCCGGGCCATCAGGCCGCCGCGGCGGTAGTGGCGCAGCAACACCGGCACCCCGTCCTGCGTCAGGCGGTGCACCTGGCCGCGGCCGCTGCCGGTGGCCAGGGCATCGGCCTGGGGCGGGGGCACGAACTGCGCGGCGCCGAGGCCCTGGGGCAGCAGCACGCCGTCGTGCCAGACGACGCTGCGCACGCCGGCCTGCACCGCCACCGGGGTGAGGGCGGCCGGGTCGTCGCCGGCCCACAGCGGGGCCAGCCATTGCAGCGTGCGGTCGGTGGCGCCGCGGTGCGCGCGGGTGAAGGCGCGGGCGCGTTCACCCAGGGCGCGCATGCCGTCCGGGTCGGCCAGGCCGTGGTCGATCGCGCTCAGCAGCGCGGAACCATCGGCCACCCGGCGCCCGGCATCGGCGGCCACCACGGCCTGGTAGAGCGTGTCGAAATTGAAGGTGTGGGGCCCGAAGAACACCGGCTTGCCGGCGGCCATGGCTTCCAGCGCGTTGTGGCCACCGATGGGGGCCAGGCTGCCGCCAACGAAACACACGGCGGCCTGGGCGTACCAGTGCGGCAGTTCGCCCATGGTGTCGGCCAGCAGCACCGCGGTGTCGGGGCCGGGATGTTCGCCCCGGCTGTGGCGCACGAAGGCGATCCGGCGCGCCAGCAGATCCTGGGCCACGGCCTCGAAGCGCTGGGGATGGCGTGGCACCAGCACCAGCAGTGCGCCGGGGTGGCGCTGCGCCAGCGCCGGCCAGCCGGCCAGCAGGGCGGCTTCTTCGGCCGCGTGCGTGCTGCCGGCCACGACCACGTGGCGGCCGGCGAGCCCGGGTGCCGGGGTGGCGGCGGGCGGTTCGGGCAGGTCGAACTTGAGGTTGCCCGCGGTGTGCAGCCGCTCGGGCGGCACGCCCAGCCGGGCGAACCGGTCGCGGACCTCGTCATCGGCCGCGATCACCTGGGCCAGTTGCGGCCAGATCGGGCCGAACAGGCCCCGGGCCCTGGCGTGCCCGCGGGCCGAGCGTTCGGACAGCCGGGCATTGACCAGGGCCACCGGGATCACGCGCTGTCGGCACTGGTGCAGCAGTTCCGGCCAGATTTCGCGCTCCAGCAGGATCACCCGGCCGGGTTGCAGGCGGTCCAGAAAGCGGCGCACCGCGCCGGGCGTGTCCAGCGGCAGGTGCACGTGGCGCAAGGCGTCGCCGAAATGCCGGCGCAGCGTGTCGGTGCCGGTGGGGGTGGTGGTGCTGAGCGTGATCGTGTGGTCGGGCCACTGGCGCCGCAGCGCTTCGATCAGCGGAATGGCGGCCTGCGATTCGCCGGCCGATGCCGCGTGGATCAGCAGGCCGCCGAAGGAAGACGGCTGTGCTTCGACGAAACCCAGGCGTTCGCCGAACTGGCGCCGGTAGCCGGGCTCGCGCAGGCCGCGCCAGGCGATCCAGCCGAGCGCGGGCCACAGCGCCAGCCGCATCGCGGCGCGGTAGAGGTGGTGCTGCCAGCCGGGGCCGCTCATGAGTGCCTTGCTCAGAAAAGGCGGCCGGCGCGCCGGCCTGGCCGGGCCACGGGCGCCGCGTTGCGGCGCAGGGCCAACCCGCTCATTGCCAGTGTTCGGCGACCCAGGCGGTCGGCAAGACGCGGCGGTACCACTTGCCGCTGTCGCCCCGGATGGCGTCGGGCGGGTTGGGTTTGCCGTGGAAAGCGATCACGCGCGCGCCGTCGGGGATGATGGGCGGCTCGAACCAGCCGCGCAGCCCCGGGCGCATGCAGTGCCGCTTGAAGCTGCGGCACCAGGCGTCGGGCCAGAAACTGACTTTGCCCTGGCGGCCGAGGAAGCCGGTGATGAATTCCTGCTCGTTGCGCACGGCCTGGGTGCACTTCGGGTACTCGTTCTTCAGGTACGCCAGCGCGTCCGCGTGGGCGCCGATGGTGTACAGGTAGACCGAGGTGTTGCCGGTGCCGTCGTTCTTGTCCCATTCGCGGATCACGGTGAATTCACCGGGCGCATCGAAGAACGGGTCGAGGCTGTCGACGATGACGATGTCCAGATCCAGGAACAGCGTGCGGCCCTGCAGGTCGTACAGCGGGCTGGCGAAGCTGGTCAGCTTGAGCCAGCCGTGCGCGAAGCTCCAGGGCTGGCGCTGGTCGAACTCGTCAAAGCCGATAGCGGGGATGGGGAACACTTCGACCGCCGAGTCGATGCCGTCGGCATCGTCGGTGAGGCAGACGAAGCGGTGCGGACGCCGCAGGTGGCGGCGGACCATGCTGTGCAGTTTGTTGACGTATTCGGGGCCGTACTTCTTGCCCCATTTGATGCACAGCACGTTGACCGTTGGCTGCATGGAAACCTCTGCTGTTGGGCGGCCGCGGGCCGGAAACGGCGCGCGGCGCGGGTGGGCAGTTTAGCGCAGCCCGGGCGCTGGCCGGCGCGGGCTCAGGGCACCAGCAGGGCGTTGACGGCCTGCAGGTCTTCGCCTTTGAGCTGGCCGCTGGCCTGCTTCAGGCGCAGGCCGCCGATCAGCACGTTGTAGCGGGCGGCGGCCAGGTCGCGTTTGGTCTGGAACAGCTGGCTCTGGGCGTTGAGCACGTCGATGTTGATGCGCACACCCACCTGGTAGCCGAGCTGGTTGGCTTCGAGGGCGCTCTGGCTGGAGGCTTCGGCCGCTTCCAGGGCCTTGACCTGGCTCTGCCCCGACAGCACGCCAAAGTAGGCGCTGCGGGTGGCCTGGGCGACGCCGCGCCGAGCGGCTTCGAGGTCGGTGCGGGCCTTGTCTTCCAGCGCCAGGGTTTCCTTGATGCGGTTCTGCAGCGCACCACCGGCGTACAGCGGCAGGTTGAACTGCAGGCCCACGGTGCCGGTGTTGTTGCGCACGTAGCCGGGGATCGCGCTGCTCGACGACGGGCCGCGGGCCACCTGGTACTGGCCGATCAGGTCCAGCGTGGGCTTCTCGCCGGCCTTGGCCTTTTCGGTCTCCAGGCGGGCGATTTCCAGGCCTTGCGTGGCTTGCAGCACGCTCGGGTGCGTGGTCTCGGCCAGGCCCACCCAGGCCTGCGGATCGGCGGGTGCCAGGGCCGGCAGCGCCACCGGCACAGCCAGCGGCTTGGGCGCCACGCCACTGCGGCCGACCAACTGGTCGAGCGCGAGCTTCTTGACCCGCAGATCGTTTTCGGCGGCGATTTCCTGCGCCAGCACCAGGTCGTAGCGGGCCTGGGCTTCGCGCGAGTCGGTCACGGTGGAGGTGCCGACCTCGAAGTTGCGCTTGGCGGCCGCGAGCTGTTCGGCCACGGCGGCTTTCTGCGCCTGCACGAAGGTCACGGTGTCCTGCGCGGCCAGCACATCGAAGTAGGCCTGCGTGGTGCGCACGATCAGTTCCTGCTCGGCGGCCTGCAGCTGGGCTTCGGCCACGCTCACCGACAGCCGGCCCTGTTCGGCCGCAGCGCTGTTGGCGGGGCGGTACAGCGGCTGGCTGGCCGAGAGCGTGACGGCCTGGTTGTTGTAGCTGCCGTCCAGCACGTTGGTCGAACTGTTGCGGTCGGACCAGGTGGCGCTGCCGCCCAGGCCCACCTGCGGGCGCACGCCAGCGCGGGCCTGCTCGGCCTTGGCCAGGTTGGCGTCGTACTGGGAGCGGGCCGACAGGTAGGTGGCGTCGAAACCGCGCGCGGCTTCGTACAGGTCGACCAGGCTCTGGGCCTGTGCACCGCTGCTGCCGGCCCACGCCAGCAACGCAGCCAGCGCAAGGCGCCGGGAGGGAACAAGGCGGGGGCGGCGGGTGGGGGCGGCGGTCATGGAGAAGCGTCCTTCGGTGTCGGCGGTGCGGTTCGGGTGATCGGCAGACAGGCTCAGTACTGCGGCACCGAGCGGTCGCGCTCGTGCGACCAGGCGTCGATGCCGCCCTGCACGTTCACCACCCGGGTAAAGCCCTGATCGGCCAGGAAATAGGCCACCTGCGCGCTGCGTGCGCCGTGGTGGCACAGGCAGGCGATGGGCTGGTCGCGGTCCAGTTCGGCAAAGCGCGCGGGCACGCTGCGCATGGGCATGTGCACCAGATCGAAACCCTCGGCCGGCGGGACGCTGGCGGTCTGGAATTCCCAGGGCTCGCGCACGTCCAGCAGCACGGGGCGCGCGGCCGGCTGGTCCTGGCCGGCCTGGGCCAGCCAGTCGTCGAATTGGGCAGGGCGGATGGCGTTCATGGTCAGAAGCTGAACCGGGAGGGTTCGGGGAAGTTCCGCAGGCGGGGAGCGATGGTGTCCCAGGGCTGGGCGGTCACGAAGCTGGCGTCACCGGTGCGGGTGATGAAGGTGGCGCGCATCATCGGCTCCTGGCCGACCACGGCCGCCAGGCGGCCGCCCGGGGCGAGCAGCGACAGCAGGGCGGCGGGCACCTCGGCGACCGAGCCGCTGAGCAGGATCGCGTCCCACGGTGCTTCGGTGGCACAGGCGGCAAAACCGCTGGCAGCGGCGTCGGCCACCCGCACTTCGGCGTTGCCGATGCCGGCCTGTTGCAGGCGGGTGCGTGCCGCAGCGGCCAGGGTCTCGTTGATTTCCAGCGACACCACGCGCTGGGCCAGGCTGGCCAGCAGGGCGGCCTGGTAGCCGCTGCCGGTGCCGATTTCCAGCACCTTGTCGGTGGGTTTGATCGCCAGGTCCTGCAGCAGGCGGGCTTCGACGCGCGGCGCCAGCATCACCTCGCCGTCGACAGCGGGGCTGCCCAGGGGCAGTTCCATGTCGACATAGGCCAGGGCTTGGTACCCGTCCGGCACGAACTGGTCGCGCCGGACGCGGTCCAGCAGCGCCAGCACCACCGGGTCCAGCACATCCCAGGGGCGGATCTGCTGTTCGATCATGTTGAAGCGAGCGTGGTCCAGGCTCAGGGAAGACGAAGAAGTCATTTGATACTCCGGTGGGTATATTATGCGATGCTCAGCCATTTTAGCGGCCGGGCTCCTCAAAGCCTTGTGACAAAGGGGGTTGTGGCGCACCGGCCGGCCGCAGGCGGCGGCGCAGCCAGCCGGCCAGGTCGTCGAGGTAGCCGTAGACCACCGGCACCACCACCAGCGTGAGCAGCGACGAGGTGATGACCCCACCGATCACCGCCTGGCCCATGGGCGCGCGCTGTTCCGAGCCCTCGGACAGCGCGAAAGCCAGCGGCACCATGCCGAAGACCATGGCCAGCGTGGTCATGAGGATGGGGCGCAGCCGCACCTTGGCGGCCAGCAGCAGGGCGCTTTCACGGTCCATCGGCTGCTGCCCGTCCAGACCCTGGCGCGCACGGATGGCGAAATCCACCAGCAGGATGGCGTTTTTGGTCACCAGGCCCATGAGCAGCACGATGCCGATGACCGAGAACATGCTCATGGTGGAGCCGAACATCAGCAGGGCCAGCACCACGCCGATCAGCGTCAGCGGCAGCGAACTCATGAGCGCCAGCGGTTGCACGAAGCTCTTGAACTGGCTCGCCAGGATCATGTAGATGAAGATGATGGCCATGGCCAGCGCCGAGACGGCGTAGCCAAAGCTCTCCTGCATGTTCTTGGTGGAGCCGCTGAATTCCGTGCGGTAGCCGGGGGGCAGGGCGATGCCGTCGAGCACCTGCCGGATCTCGGTCGACACCTCACCGGCCGAGCGGCCGTAGGCGTTGGCGCTGATGCTGACCTCGCGGTTGAGGTTGCGGCGGTTGATCTGGTTCGGGCCGGTGCCCTCGATCACGTCGGCCACCTGGGCCAGCCGCACCACGCGGGCCGAGCCGTCGGTGTTGCTGCCCACGACCAGCGGCAGGCTGGCCAGATCGCTGGTGCGCTCGCGCTGGGTGGCGGCCAGGCGCACGTTCACGTCGTAGCTTTCGCCGTCCTGCGCGCGCCAGTTGCCCACGGTCTGGCCGGCGACCAGGGTGCGCAGGCTGGCGGCCAGCGCGGCGTTGTTGAGCCCGGCGTCGGAGGCCAGGTCGCGCCGAAGCACCACGTCGACCGTGGGCTTGTCGGGCTTGAGGCTGGCATCGAGGTCGACCAGGCCGGGGATGGTGCGGATGCGCTCCAGCACCAGGCTCGACAGGCGCTGGAGCTCGTCCAGATCGTCGCCCTGGATCGAAAATTCGACCTGCTTGCCGCCGCCGACCGGGTCGAGCAGGCCGGCGTGGGTGACGGTCACGCCCGGCACGCTGCGCAGGCGTTCGCGCAGCCTGGCCGCCATGGCGTCCACATTGAGCTGGCGCTGCTGGCGGTCGACCAGGCGCACATAGGTGCTGGCGTACATCTTGCCCTGCGCGTTGCCGGTGTTGATGGTGGTCAGCGTGTAGCGCACTTCGGGGAATTCGCGCAGCAGCGCCTCCACCTCGCGCGCCTTGGCCTCGGTGGCTTCGAGCGACGAACCCACCGGGGTGTGGAAGCTGATGCTGGCCTCCGAGAAGTCGGCCTTGGGCACGAATTCGGTGCCCAGCAGCGGCAGCATGAACAGGCTGCCCACCAACGTGGCGGCCGCCAGTGCCAGGGTCGCGAGCTGGTGGCGCAGCGACCAGCGCAGCGCGCCCTGGTAGGTTTCGGTCAGGTCGTCCTGCACGCGGTCGAACCAGGCTGTGACGCGGCCGATGCTGCGGTCGTAGAGGCTGCGGCGCGCACCGCCCGGCTGGCCGTGGTGTTCGATGGCCGGGTCGTGCCAGACGCTGGAGAGCATGGGGTCGAGCGTGAAGCTCACGAACATCGAGATCAGCACGGCCGCCACCATGGTGATGCCGAACTCGTGGAAGAACTTGCCGATGATGCCGCCCATGAAGCCGATGGGCAGGAACACCGCCACGATGGACAGCGTGGTCGCCAGCACCGCCAGGCCGATCTCCTGCGTGCCGTCCATGGCCGCGTCGTACGGTGTCTTGCCCATCTGCACGTGGCGCACGATGTTTTCGCGCACCACGATGGCGTCATCGATCAGCAGCCCCACCGACAGCGTCAGCGCCATCAGCGTGATCATGTTGATGCTGAAGCCGAACAGGTTCATGAAGAAGAACGTGCCGACCAGCGCAATGGGCAGCGTCAGCCCGGTGATGACCGTGGAGCGCCAGCTGTTGAGGAACAGGAAGACGATCAGCACCGTGAGGATGGCGCCTTCGATCAGGGTCTGGCGGACGTTGTTGACCGACACGCGGATCGAGCGCGAACCGTCGCCGATGGGTTCGAGCCGCACGCCGGGTGGCAGCTCGGCCTGCATCTGCGCGAGCACGGCGTTGAGGCCGTCGACCACCGCGATGGTGTTTTCGTCCTGCGCCTTCTGCACCTGCAACAGCAGCGTGCGCTGGCCGTTGTAGAGCGCCAGGCTGTCGATCTCTTCGGTGGCGTCGCTGATCCGAGCCAGTTGGCCCAGGCGCACCGGGCTGCCGCCGCGCCGCGCGACGATGATCTGCGCGAAGTCCTGCGGCTGCTGCTGGCGCGCCAGCACCTGCACGACGCGCTCGCGCTCGGCCGACTGCAGCGTGCCCACGGGCAGGTCCTGGTTCTCGCTGCGCACGGCGGCAACCACCTGGTCGGTCGTCACACCCAGAGCCTCCATGGCGGCCGGGTCGAGGTCGATGTTGATCGCCCGGCTCGTGCCGCCGACCAGGGTCACCGAACCGACGCCACGCACATTCTCCAGCCGCTTCTTGAGCGTCTGCTCGGCCCAGGTGGTCAGCGCCGCTGGCGACATCGCCGGTGCGGCGGCGTTGCCGCCAGCCGCAGGCGTGGGGGCAGCCCCCTCGGGGGGCAGCGAACCCTGCGCAGCGGGGAGCGTGGGGGCCATATCCGGCACCACCGCCACCGACCAGATGGCACGCGCCGCCGGGTCGAAGCGCAGCACCCGGGGCTCTTTCACCTCGTCGCGCAGCGTGGGCTTGAGGATGGCGATCTTCTCGCGCACGTCCTCGGCGGCCTTGCGCCCGTCGATGTGGAGCTGGAACTCGATGATCACCACCGACTGCCCCTCGTAGCTGCGCGAGCTCAGGCTGTTGATGCCGGCGATGGTGTTGACCGATTCTTCGACCTTCTTGGTTACCTCGGATTCGATGATCTCGGGCGAGGCGCCCGGGTATTCGGTGGTGACCACCACGACCGGGAAGTCGATGTTGGGGAACTGGTCCACCTTCAGGCGCTGCAGGGCGAACAGCCCGAGCACCACGAAGGCCAGCATGACCATGGTCGCGAAGACCGGATTGCGCAGGGAGACGCGGGTGAACCACATGGTGCGGCGCGGCGGTCAGCGGGGGGTACCCAGGCGCACGGTGACGCCGTTCCGGATGGCGCCCACCCCGGCGCGCAGCACCTGATCACCGACCTGGAGGCCGGGCTGGTCCTGCACCACCAGCATGGGCTCGCCGTCCAGGCTGGCCTGGCGCTCCAGCCGCACGGGCACGTGCACCACCTGCTGTTTTTCGCTGGCTTGCCGCAGCGCCTGCACGTACGGGGTGGGCTGGTCGTTGCGCACGGTGGACAGCGGCAGCGCGGCGGCGCGCAGTTTCAGGGTTTCGATCTGGCCTTGCACGAACAGGCCCTGGCGCATGCCGGCCACGGCCGGCACGTGCAGGTAGACCAGCACACTGCGGCTGCCGGCCTGCACGCTGGGGTTGATGCGGGTCACGGTGGCCGGCACCGGCTGTGCCAGGCCTTCCACGGTCAGGCGCGCCGGCTGCCCGGCCTGCACCGCGGCGGCGTCGGCGGGGGTCAGCGCGGCTTCCACCTCGAAGGCGGAGAGGTCGACGACTTCCAGCACGCGGGCGTCGACCCCCACGCGTTCGCCGTTCTGCACCAGCCGTGCGGCGATCTGGCCGGTCAGCGGCGAGCGCAGCGAGGTGTCGTCCAGCCCCTTGCGCGCGATGTCCAGCGCCGCGAGCGCGGCGCGGTGGCTGGCTTCGGCGGCGTTCAGGTTGGCGGTGGTGGTGTCGAGCGCGGTCGCCGAGATGAAGCCCTGTTTGACCAGGGCCTGGTTGTTGTCGAGGTTGCGGCGGGCGATGGCGACCTGTGCTTCGGCCGAGCGCGCCTGCTCCAGCGCCTGGCGCACGCGCGCCTGGGCTTCGGTGCTGTCGATGCGCGCCAGCACCTCGCCCGCGCGCACCGCTTCACCTTCGCGCTTGGTCAGACCCTGCACCTCGCCGGCGACCCGCGCCTTGATGGCCGCGGTTTGCACCGCCTTGAGGGCGCCGGACACGTTCACCGCCTGCACCAGGTCCAGCGTCTGCACGGCCACGGTGTCGCCAGCGGCCAGTTCGTAGGTGGGCGGCTGCTGGAGCGTGGCGGCCGCGGCCTGCGCCGATTCGCGCTGCGTGGCGCGCTTTTGCAGTGCGCGGGCTACGCCGACGGCGATGGCGGCCACCAGCAGCGCCAGCAGGGCCCATTTGAACCAGCGGGGGTATCGGGAGGGAGGGTGCGTCATGGGGCGGTGCGTTCGGTGGGGGCGTCCGGGGTGGCGAGCATGCCGCGCAGCAGCAGGTCGATCTGGCTGTCCAGGAAAGCTTTGGGGTCAAACTGTTTGTCGGCCGGGAGGCACACGGCCATGGAGTGCTTCCACATCAGCAGGAAGATCATGGGCGCGATCAGGCTGTAGACCGCGAGCTCCAGGTTCAGCGGTCGGAACTCGCCGCTGTCCATGCCATGCTGCAGCACGCGGCGCAGCAGGTGGTCGCCGGGCTCGATGACCTCTTGTTCATAGAAGGCGGCGATTTCCGGGAAGTTGCGCGCCTCGCTCATGATCAGCTTGGTGATGCCCGAGGCCGGCGTCATGCCGATGCGCTCCCACCACGAATGCAGGCCGTAGCGCAGCAGCTCGGCGCTGCTGCCTTCGAACGCGTCGAGTTCCTGGTTCCATTCGTCCAGCCGGCCGGCGATGGTTTCGCGCACCACGGCCTTGAACAGGTCTTCCTTGCTGGGGAAGTAGAGAAACAGCGTGCCTTTGGACACCCCGGCCCGCGCGGCGACTTCTTCGACGCGGGTGGCCGCAAAGCCTTTTTCGACAAACAGCGCCAGCGCGGCGTCCAGCAGTTCGCCCGGGCGGGCTTCCTTGCGGCGCTGACGGGCGGAGGGGGGCGGGAGTGTAGGCATATTAATGACCAATCAGTCATTAATATACCCCAATCCCCTCAGGGCCGGGGCTCCGCCTCTTCGAAGCGGTCGACCAGCCGCAGCGGCCGGAACGCCCAGGCCCAGGCGCCCACCACCACCAGCGTGCACAGCCCACCGGCCACCGCTGCCGGCACCACGCCCAGCCAGGCGGCGCTGGTGCCGGCGCGGAATTCGCCCAGTTCGTTGGACGAGCCAATGAACAGCATGTTCACCGAATGCACGCGGCCGCGCATGTCGTCCGGCGTGGCGAACTGCACCAGCGCGCTGCGGATGTAGACGCTGACCATGTCGGCCATGCCGGCCACCACCAGCGCCGAGAACGACAGCCAGAACCAGGGCGACAGGGCAAACACCAGATTGGCCACGCCGAACAGGCCGACGGCCACGAACATGGTGCGCCCGACGCGGCGGTTGAACGGCCGCAGGCTCAGGTACAGCCCGGCGGCCACCTCGCCCAGTGCGATCGCGCTGCGCAATGCGCCCAGGCCGGCGGGCCCCACGTGCAGCACCTCCTGCGCGTAGACCGGCAGCAGGGCGACCACGCCTCCCAGCAGCACGGCGAACAGGTCCAGCGAAATCGTGCCCAGGATGATGGGGCGCGAGCGGATGAAGCGGATGCCGGCACCGAAACGCGTCCACAGGCTGCCCGTCGCTGGGGCGGCCGCGGCCACCGGAGCGACGGCCACGCGCGCGAGCAGCAGCGTGCCCAGCAAGAAGCTGGCGAGGCAGGCGGCATAGGTCAGGCTGGCCCCGCCCAGCGCGTACAGCACGCCACCCAGCAGGGGCCCACCGATGCCGGCCACCCGCATCAGCATGCTGTTGGCCGCGATCGCCTGCGCCAGCTGCGCGCGCGGCACCACCTGCGGCAGCAGGCTTTGCAGAGCCGGCCCGGAAAATGCCCGCGCGCAACCGTAGAGCACCAGCACGGCATAGATGCCCGAGACCCCGGCCGCACCGTGCCCCGACAGCCACCACAACCCGCCGCTGCACACCGCCCCCACCGCCCAGCTGATCGCCAGGATGGGCTTGCGCGGCCAGCGGTCGATCACGTCACCGGCCGGCAGCAACAGGCACAGCATGGGGAGGAACTGGGCCAGCCCCACGTAGGCCAGCGCCATGGGGTCGCGCGTGAGGTCGTACACCTGCCAGGCCACGACCACGGCCTGCACCTGGGTGGCGAACACCGCCACCGCGCGGGCGATCAGGAAGGCCAGAAAACCGGGGTGGCTGTAGACGCTGCCCGGAGGGGCGTCTGCGGGCGCGGTGTCGGCAAGGGTGGAAGGCGGCAACGGGCGAAAGGCGGTGGTGTCCGGCGGACGGGGCGCGCCATTTCACCACGCCGGCATGTGCGGTCCGCCGGACCACTCCGCATGCCCGAGCGCTCCTGTGGGCGATTCAGTCGCGTTGAGCCGACGGGTCAGAAAGTCCGGCCGAGGCCACCGTCAGTGCCGCGCCGTCGTGCGAGGTCAGCGCGTTTTTCAGGGCGAGCGAGCCCCGGATCAGTTCGCGAACGCCGCAATCCCGGTGATCGCCCGGCCCAGGATCAGCGCGTGCACATCGTGCGTGCCCTCGTAGGTGTTGACCACTTCCAGGTTCACCAGGTGGCGAGCCACCCCGAACTCGTCGCTGATCCCGTTGCCCCCCATCATGTCCCGCGCCTGGCGCGCAATGTCCAGCGCCTTGCCGCAGCTGTTGCGCTTGAGGATGGAGGTCAGTTCCACCGGGGCGCTGCCTTCGTCCTTCAGGCGGCCCAGGCGCAGGCAGCCCTGCAGGCCCAGGCTGATCTCGGTCAGCATGTCGGCCAGCTTCTTCTGGATCAGCTGGTTGGCGGCCAGCGGGCGGCCGAACTGCTGGCGGTCCAGCACGTACTGGCGGGCACGGAAGTAGCAGTCCTCGGCGGCGCCCAGCGCACCCCAGGCGATGCCGTAGCGGGCGCTGTTCAGGCAGGTGAACGGGCCTTTCAGGCCACGCACCTCGGGGAAGGCGTTTTCTTCCGGCACGAACACCTCTTCCATGACGATCTCGCCGGTGATGGAGGCGCGCAGGCCGACCTTGCCGTGCACGGCCGGGGCGCTCAGGCCCTTCCAGCCCTTTTCCAGGATGAAGCCGCGGATCTGACCGCCCTCGTCCTTGGCCCAGACCACGAACACGTCGGCGATCGGGCTGTTGGTGATCCACATCTTGGCCCCGGACAGGCTGTAGCCGCCGTCGACCTTCTTGGCGCGGGTGATCATGCTGCCGGGGTCGCTGCCGTGGTTGGGCTCGGTCAGGCCGAAGCAGCCGATCCACTCGCCGGTGGCCAGCTTGGGCAGGTACTTTTGCTTCTGCGCTTCGGTGCCGAATTCGTTGATCGGCACCATCACCAGCGAGCTCTGCACGCTCATCATGCTGCGGTAGCCCGAGTCCACACGTTCCACCTCGCGCGCCACCAGGCCGTAGCAGACGTAGTTCAGGCCGGCGCCACCGTACTGTTCGGGGATGGTCGGGCCCAGCAGGCCCAGTTCGCCCATCTCGCGGAAGATGGCCGGATCGGTGGTTTCGTTGCGGAAGGCCATCTGCACGCGTGGCAGCAGCTTTTCCTGGCAATAGGCGCGGGCGGCTTCCTGCACCTGGCGCTCGTCGTCGGTGAGCTGGGCGCTGAGTTGGAAGGGGTCTTCCCAGCTGAATCGGGCTTGGTTCGATGCCATGGGGGTCTCCGTTGGAAATCGGGAATGTCTCGGGCTGGGCGAGATTGTGGCGGCGTCATGAATAGCTGTCTAATATGGATTGCCGATTGATCAATATGTAGAACAGATTCATGGAGTTCCGCCACCTGCGCTGTTTCACCGTGCTCGCCGAGGAGTTGCACTTCAGCCGGGCGGCCCAACGTCTGGCGATGACGCAGCCGCCGCTGTCGATGGCCATCCAGCAGCTCGAAGCCGACGTGGGCGCGCGCCTGTTCGAGCGCAACAGCCGGGGCGTGGCGCTCACGGCCGCCGGCCGGGCTTTTCTGCCGCGCGCGCAAGCGCTGCTGGGGCAGGCGGCGCTGGCCGCGCGGGAGGCGCGCGACGTGGGGCAGGGGCTGGCAGGGCAGTTGCAGATCGGTTTTGCCGGCACGGTGCTGTACCGGGGGCTGCCGCAGGTGCTGCGCGACTTTGCGGCGGCGCACCCCCGGCTGCGGCTGGCGCTGCGAGAGCTCAGCAGCAGCGAACAGCTGGTGGAACTGGTGCACGACCGGCTCGATCTGGGCTTCGTGCACACCACGCGCGTGCCGGCGGGCTTTTCGCAGATCCTTGTCTCCAGCCAGCCCTTCATGGCCTGCCTGCCGGTGGGCCATGCGCTGGCCGGCCACCAGCGTTTGCCGCTGGCTGCCTTGAAGGACGCGTCGTTTGCGATCGTGATGCGCGACGTTTCGCCCGACTACCACGACCGCATCCTCGCCGCCTGTGCCGACGCGGGGTTCGAGCCCGCGCTGGGCTTCGAGCTGCGGCACTGGCTGAGCGTGGTCTCGGTCATCGCGCAGGGCCTCGGCGTGGGCCTGGTGCCGGCGGCGCTGCAGCAGGCGGGCCTGCCGGGCGTGGTGTTTGTGCCGTTGGAGCGGCCGCTGGCCCCTTACGACACGCACTGCCTCTGGCGCACCGGGCGCGATGGCGCGGCGCAGGGCGCCCTGGGTGCGCTGGTGGCTGCGGTGCGCGAGGTGGCGGCCCGGCCCGGTTGAGCCAACGGCAGCGGGCTCAGCGCTCGGCCGCCGTTGCCGGCGACCAGCACGACCACACGCTGCGGGGCGATGCGGGCCGGGCCGGCGGCGGCGCTTCGCGCACCGTGCCCAGGCTCACGAAGCCGGCCAGGTATTCGTGGTGGCGCAGGCCCAGCGTGCGCAGCAGCACGGGGTCGTGGCAGCGTTCACCCGACAGCACGATGGCGCCGAACCCCAACTGGTGCGCGGCGTTGAGCAGGTTGCCCAGGGCCGCGCCGGCACCCAGCCACTGCTCGCGCACCGGCACCGCGCTGCGCGGCTGGGGCGCGACCACGAAACCCAGCAGCACGGGGGGCAGGATGGCGTGCTCGCGGGCGCGCCGCAGGTCCTCCGCGGGGGCCATCGGGTCGCGGCGGCGCTTTTCCTGTTCGAAGGCGTCGGCCAGCGCCGGGCGTAGTGCCGCGGGGAACTCGATCACGCGCCAGGGCCGCAGGCCGCCGTGGTCGGGCGCACGCAGGGCGGCCTGCAGCATGGCTTCGAGCGCGGCCGCATCCGGCCCGGGCGCGACCAGCCGTTTGGGCGAGACCGAGCGCCGACCGAGCAGGCCGGCCAGGGCGTCGTCCCGCAAGGCCGGTGCGGCGGTCATCGGCTGGCGGCCGTCGCCGGTTCGAGCGTGTCGCGGTGCGCGATCACCGCTTGCTTGACGATGGGCAGCAGGCCTTCACCGTCATGCGCATCGAGGTGGGCGAGCAGTTCGCGCCGCATGCGCGGTTCCCAGAACTTGCGCAGGTGCGTGGCGATCTCTTTCGACGCCTCTGCCTGGTCGGGCATGGATTCGAAGAACTGGCCGATCCGGTTGGCCATGTGCAGCAGGTTGTGGATGTCCATGGGTCAACGGGCAGAAAGGGGGCGGACGGCGGGCAGGCCGCGGCGGAAGACGCGGGCGGGGGTCATGGGCCGACCGCCTCGGTCTTGCGCCCGCGCCCCTGCGCCAGCAGGTCGAGCTGCTGGCGGTTGAAGTCGGCGTAGCGCTGCTGCCATTCCGACGGCTGGATCACCTTGGACACCTGCACCGCCGTGACCTTGTATTCGGGGCAGTTGGTGGCCCAGTCGGAGCTGTCGGTGGTGATGACGTTGGCGCCCGACTCGGGGAAGTGGAAGGTGGTGTAGACCACGCCCGGTTGCATGCGGTCGCTGACCTCGGCGCGCAGCACGGTCTGGCCGGCGCGGCTGGTCACGCCGACCCAGTCGCCGTGCGCGATGCCGCGCTCTTCGGCGTCGTGCGCGTGGATTTCCAGCCGGTCTTCGTCATGCCACTGGTTGTTGGGTGTGCGCCGCGTCTGTGCGCCCACGTTGTACTGGCTCAGGATGCGGCCGGTGGTCAGCAGCAGCGGGTAGCGACCATTGACCTTCTCTTCGCTGGGCACGTACTGCGTGTTGAAGAAGCGCCCCTTGCCGCGCACGAAGCGGTCGATGTGCATCATCGCCGTGCCGGCCTCGTCGGTGGTCTCGTTGCAGGGCCATTGCACGCTGCCCAGGCGCTCGATCTTCTCGTAGCTCACACCGGCAAAGCTGGGGGTCAGCAGCGCGATCTCGCGCATGATCTCTTCGGGGTGCGCGTAGTGCATGGGGTAGCCCAGCGCGTTGGACAGCTTCATGGTCGCTTCCCAGTCGCCCACGCCGGAGAGCGGCGGCATGACCTGGCGCACGCGGCTGATGCGGCGCTCGGCGTTGGTGAAGGTGCCGTCCTTTTCCAGGAAGGAACTGCCCGGCAGCAGCACGTGCGCGTACTTGGCGGTCTCGTTGAGGAAGATGTCCTGCACCACGATGCAGTCCATGGCCGACAACGCCGCGGCCACGTGCTGCGTGTTGGGGTCGCTCTGCACGATGTCTTCACCAACGCAGTACAAACCGCGGAAGCTGCCGGCCAGGGCGGCTTCGAACATGTTGGGGATGCGCAGGCCCGGTTCGGGGCTGATGTCCACGCCCCAGGCGGCCTCGAACTGGCTGCGCACGGTGGTGTCGCTGATGTGGCGGTAGCCCGGCAGCTCGTGCGGGAAGCTGCCCATGTCGCAACTGCCCTGCACGTTGTTCTGGCCGCGCAGCGGGTTCACGCCCACGCCTTCGCGCCCGACCATGCCGCAGGCCATGGCCAGGTTGCAGATGCCGATGACCATGGTGCTGCCCTGTGCGTGCTCGGTCACGCCCAGGCCGTAGTAGATGGCCGAATTCGGACCGCTGGCGAACAGCCGCGCGGCACACCGCACGTCGGCCGCCGGCACGCCGGTGACGGCCTCGAAGGCCTCGGGCGAGTTCTCCGGGCGTGCCACGAATTCGCGCCACTCCTGGAAGCTCTTGGTGTCGCAGCGTTCGGCCACGTAGGCCTCGTTGACCAGGCCTTCGGTCACGACCACGTGCGCCATGGCGGTGATGACCGCGACGTTGGTGCCCGGCCGCAGCGCCAGGTGGTGGTCGGCGCGGATGTGGGCAGAGTCGACCAGCTCGATGCGGCGCGGGTCGACCACGATCAACTTCGCCCCTTCGCGCAAGCGCTTCTTCATGCGCGAGCCGAACACCGGGTGGGCGTCGGTGGGGTTGGCGCCGATGACCATGATCACGTCGGCCTGCTCCACCGACTTGAAGGTCTGCGTGCCGGCCGAGGTGCCGAAGGTCTGGCCCATGCCGTAGCCGGTGGGCGAGTGGCAGACCCGGGCGCAGGTGTCGACGTTGTTGGTGTTGAAGGCGGCCCGGATCAACTTCTGGACCAGGTAGACCTCTTCGTTGGTGCAGCGGCTGGACGTGATGCCGCCCACCGAGTCCTTGCCGTGCTGCGCCTGGATGGCCTTGAAGCGCTCGGCGGCGAAGCCGATGGCTTCGTCCCAGCTCACTTCGCGCCAGGCGTCGGTGATCTTCTCGCGCACCATGGGCTTGGTGATGCGGTCCTTGTGGGTGGCGTAGCCCCAGGCGAAGCGGCCCTTCACGCAGGAATGGCCCTCGTTGGCCTTGCCGTCCTTCCACGGCACCATGCGCACCACCGTGTTGCCCTTCATCTCGGCCTTGAAGCCGCAGCCCACGCCGCAGTAGGCGCAGGTGGTGATGACGCTGTGCTCGGGCTGGCCGAGTTCGATGACGGTCTTTTCCTGCAGCGTGGCCGTGGGGCAGGCCTGCACGCAGGCGCCGCAGCTCACGCAGTCGCTGTCCATGAAGGGCTGGTCCTGGCCGGGCGAGACGCGGCTCTCGAAGCCCCGGCCCGAGATCGTCAGCGCGAAGGTGCCCTGCGTTTCTTCGCAGGCGCGCACGCAGCGGTTGCAGACGATGCACTTGCTCGCGTCGTAGGTGAAGTAGGGGTTGGACTCGTCCGGCTTCGCTTTCGTGTGGTGGGCGCCGCACACGCCGTCCACCGCCTCACCCGCGACGCCGTAGCGCACGTTGCGCAGGCCGGTCACGCCGGCCATGTCCTGCAGCTCGCAGTCGCCGTTGGCGGCGCAGGTCAGGCAGTCCAGCGGGTGGTCGCTGATGTAGAGCTCCATCACGCCCTTGCGCAACTGCTGCAGCTTGGGCGTCTGCGTGCGCACCACCATGCCGGCTTCGGCCGGTGTGGTGCAACTGGCGGGAAAGCCGCGGCGGCCGTCGATTTCCACCAGGCACAGGCGGCAGGAGCCGAACGGCTCCAGGCTGTCGGTGGCGCACAGCTTGGGCACCTGGATGCCGGCGTCCACGGCGGCGCGCATCAGCGACGTGCCCAAGGGCACGTCGACGCGGTTGCCGTCGATGGTCAGCGACACGGTCTCAAGGGAGCGGCTCGGCGGCGTGCCGTGGTCGATCTCGGGGGTGTGGTGGTGCAACATCGTGGGGCTCCTTCGGGTCGTGTCAGGCGGCTTTTTCGCTCGGTGGGGCGATGCCGAAGTCCTCGGGGTAATGGTCCAGTGCGGAGAGCACGGGGTAGGGCGTCATGCCGCCCATGGCGCAGAGGCTGCCGCCCAGCATGGTGTCGCACAGGTCGCGCAGCAGGTGCACCTGCTGGAGCTTGTTCGGGCCTTGGGTGATGCGGTCGATCACCTCGACGCCGCGCGTGCTGCCGATGCGGCAGGGTGTGCACTTGCCGCAGCTCTCCAGCGCGCAGAACTCCATGGCGTAGCGGGCCAGCGCCGCCATGTCGGCGGTGTCGTCGTGCACCACGATGCCGCCGTGGCCGACCACCGCTCCGAAGGCGGCATAGGCTTCGTAATCCAGCGGTTCGTCCCATTTCGATTCGGGCACGTAGGCGCCCAGCGGGCCGCCCACCTGCACCGCCTTGACGGGCCGGCCGCTGCGGGTGCCCGCGCCGAAACCGTAGAGCAGCTCGCGCAGCGTGAGGCCGAAGGCCTTTTCGACCAGGCCGCCCTGTTTCACGTTGCCCGCCAACTGGAAGGGCAGCGTGCCGTGCGAGCGGCCGACGCCGAAGTGGCGGTAGAAATCGGCGCCGCGCGCCAGCACCACCGGGACGGTGGCCAGCGTGATGACGTTGTTGATCACCGTCGGCTGGCCGAACAGGCCTTCCAGCGCCGGCAGGGGCGGTTTGGCGCGCACCACGCCGCGTTTGCCTTCGATGCTTTCGAGCATGGCGGTTTCTTCGCCGCACACGTAGGCGCCGGCGGCCTTGCGCACTTCCAGGCGGAAGGCGCGGCCATGGCCGCAGACGTTGTCGCCCAGGAAACCGGCGGCGGTCGCGCGCCGGATCGCTTCGCGCATGGTGGCCACCGCGTGCGGGTATTCGCTGCGGATGTAGACGTAGCCCATGGTGGCACCCACCGCCAGCCCGGCGATCGCCATGCCTTCGATCAGCATGTAGGGGTCGCCCTCCATCGTCATGCGGTCGGAGAAGGTGCCCGAATCGCCTTCGTCGGCGTTGCAGACCACGTACTTCTGCGCCGCGGTCGCACCGGCCACGGTCTTCCACTTGATGCCGGCCGGGAAGGCTGCGCCGCCGCGGCCGCGCAGGCCCGAGTGCGTGACCTCGTTGACGATGGCTTCGGGGGTCATGCCCGACGCCCGCCGCAAGCCGGCCCAGCCGTCGTGGGCTTCGTAATCGGCCAGCGACAGCGGATCGGTCACGCCCATGCGGCGGAAGGTCAGGCGCTCCTGCAGCGCCAGGAAGGGAATCTGTTCGGTGACGCCGTGGCGCAGCGCATGCGCGCCGCCATCCTGCCAGCCGGCATCGAACAGGGCGGGCACGTCTTCAGGCGCCACGGGACCATAGGCCACGCGGCCGGCCGGTGTGGCCACCTCGACCAGCGGCTCCAGCCAGAACAGGCCGCGCGAGCCGTTGCGCACGATGCTCACCGCCAGGCCGCGCTGCCGCGCTTCGGCCGCGATGGCGGCGGCCACCTCGTCGGCCCCCACGGCCAGGGCCGCAGAGTCGCAGGGCACGTAGAAGGTCACGGCCGTCATGGTGCCACCTCCGCCGTGTCGGCCACATGGGCCAGCAGGCTTTGCAGGCGCGCGGGGGTCACCCGCGCGTGCAGCTTCTCGCCGATCTGCACCGCCGGCGACGAGGCGCACAGGCCCAGGCAGTACACCGGCTCCAGCGTCACCGCGCCGTCGGCGCGGGTGCTGTGGCGTTCGCAGCCCAGCACGCGTTCGGCCAGTGCCAGCAGTTCTTCCCCGCCACAGGCCTGGCAGGCTTCGGCGCGGCATACCTGCACCACCTGCCGCCCGGGCGCTTCGCGGCGGAAGAAGTGGTAGTAGGTGATGACGCCGTGCACCTCGGCTCGCGAGAGGCCGAGCGCGCGCGCGATGGCGGGCACCACGTCGTCGGGCACGTGGCCCAGCGCGTCCTGCACCGCGTGCAGCAGGGGCAGGAGGGCGCCAGGCTGGTCGCGGTGTTCGGCGATCAGCGCGGACACCGTGGCCAGGTCTTGGGCGGAACTGGGAATGAGCTTCATGCGATGCGGGGCCTCGTGGGGCGGCCTGTGGTCGGGGTCAGTGGAAGAACTTGGCGGCGCTCAGCAGGGTGCGGTAGACGCCCCAGGCCAGCGGGACGCCGATGGCGGCCCAGGCCAGCCAGACGAACACCGGGTTGGTGGCGTGGTAGGCCGCATGGCTTTCTCCGACCTCGTTGGCGGCGGCGCGTTCCCGGGCTTTGCGGTTTTCCTGCGCGAGTTCGGCCTCGGTCATGAAATGCTTGTCGGCCACCGGGCGGATCAGCAGGTTGCAGATCAGGCCGAGCACCAGCATCCCGACCAGGATGTACATGGTCTGGTTGTAGACCTGTTCGCGGGGGATGCCCAGACCGAGCTGATAGTCGCGCATGTAGTTCACCACCACGGGGCCCAGAATGCCTGCGGTCGCCCACGCGGTCAACAGGCGACCGTGGATAGCGCCCACCATCTGCGTGCCGAACAGGTCGGCCAGGTAGGCCGGCACCGTGGCGAAGCCGCCGCCGTACATGCTCAGGATGATGCAGAACGCGGCCACGAACAGCAGCTGGCTGCCGGCACCGGCGCTGGCCGGGATGCTGAAGTACAGCAGGCCGCCGAGGACGAAGAAGATCGAATACGTCATCTTGCGGCCGAAGCGGTCGGACAGGCTGGCCCAGAAAAAGCGGCCGCCGATGTTGAACAGGCTCAGCAGCGCGGTGAAACCGGCGGCCACGCCCGCGATGGCGGTGAGCTGGGCCTTGTCGAGCTCGCCGAACTTGGCGGCCTCACCGATGAGCGAGCCGCCGAACACTTCCTGCAGCATGGGGCTGGCCATGCCGATCACGCCGATGCCGGCCGACACGTTCATGCACAGCACCATCCACACCAGCCAGAACTGCGGAATGCCCCAGACCTTCTTCACGTGCACGTGGCCGTGGGTGATCATGGCCTTGCTCTGGCCCTGCACCGGCGGCGTCCAGCCGGCGGGCTTCCAGCCGTGGGCCGGGATGCGGTAGCCGAAGGCGCCGATCAGCATCGCCACGATGTAGAGGACGCCCATGACGACGAAGGTTTCCCACACGCCGACACTGGTCGGGGTGGCAAAGTGCTTCATCAGCTCGGCCGCCAGCGGCGAGCCGATCATGGCGCCGCCGCCAAAGCCCATGATGGCCATGCCGGTGGCCATGCCGCGCTTGTCGGGGAACCACTTGATGAGGGTGCTCACCGGCGAGATGTAGCCCAGTCCGAGCCCGATGCCGCCGATGATCCCCGAGCCGAGGATCATCATCCAGAACTGGTGCAGGTACACGCCCAGGGCCGAGAACAGCATGCCGCCGCCCCAGCAGAAGGCCGCCAGCACGCCCACCTTGCGCGGACCGACCCGTTCGAGCCAGCCGCCCCAGATGGCGGCCGACAGGCCCAGGAACACGAAGAACAGGGTGTACATCCAGCCCAGGGTGGAGATGGTCCAGTCGCACTGGGTGGTGAACAACTGGCCGAAGAAGCCGACCTCCGGCCCGCACTTGATCGATTCCTTGATGCCCAGCGCCTTGGACAGCGGCAGCCAGAACACCGAAAAGCCGTAGGCCATGCCGATGCACAGGTGGATGGCCAGGGCCGCCGGCGGTACGAGCCAGCGGTTGAAGCCGGGTGCTGCGATGATGCGTTCCTTGGAAAGGAGTCCGCCATCGGGATGGTCCAGGGTGCCAGCCCCGGGGATGTTCACTGTTGACATCTTGTCTCCTGCTGAAGGGTTCGTCATTCGGGAGGGAATGCGGCCGGTATCTGCCGGCGGGCGCATATTGGCAAGGGTCGCGCGTTTGCTCAATATGAAGTCCGACGCCCTGTGCAATGGCAGTCCACTTCCTAAGTGATAACCCGGTAAGGTGCGCCAGCCCAGCAATGACACGATCCACGACTTTGACAGATAGACCCACGATGAAGCAGGTTTCCATTCGCCCGGTCTGGACCATCCAGGACCCCGACGGGCCTTCGCTGCCGTCCCGGCTCATCGAACTGCTGGTGCAGGTGTCGGAAACCGGCAGCCTGCTGCTGGCGGCGCGGCAACTGGGGCTGTCGTACCGCCGCGCCTGGGACCTGGTGCGCGACGGGGAAGCTCAATTCCACACCCCGCTGCTGCTGATGGAGCGCGGCCGGGGCTCGACCCTGACCGATCTCGGGGCCCGCATCGTCTGGGCCGACCGGCGCATCCACGCGCGTCTGCGGCCGGTGCTGGAGAGCCTGTCGTCCGAACTGGCCGAGGAGCTGCGCAGCGCCCTGCAGGAAGCGCCGGCGGCGCTGCGCCTGCACGCCAGCCACGGTTTCGCCATCGAGCGCCTGATCGAGCGGCTGGAGCACGATGGCCTCAAGCTCAACTTCAGCTACGCCAGTTGTTCCGCCGCCGCCGCCGCGCTGCGCGAAGGCGAGTGCGACATGGTGGGCATGCACCTGCCCATCGGCGCCATGGAAGCCATGGCCGTGCAGCACTACCGGCCCTGGCTGCAGGGCATGGGCCTGACGCTGGTCCACATCGCCACCCGGCGCCAGGGGCTGATGGTGCGGCCCGGCAATCCCAAGGAACTGTTTGCGCTGGCCGATCTGGCGCGGCCGCAGGTGCGCTTCATCAACCGCCAGTCCGGTTCGGGCACGCGGCTGCTGCTCGAAGGCCTGCTGCAGGCGCAGGACGTCGACCCGATGCAGATTTCGGGCTTCGAACACGGGGAATACACCCACGCGGCCGTGGCCGCCTACGTGGCCAGCGGCATGGCCGACGTGGGCTTCGGGCTGGAGCCGCCAGCGCGCCACTTCCGGCTCGACTTCGTGCCCGTGGCGACCGAGCGCTACTTTCTGCTCTGCCGCAACGATGTGGTGCCCACCGCCGCGGCGCAGAAGGTGTTTGCGGTGCTGCGCGACCCGAGCTTCCAGGCGACGCTGGCCAGCCTGCCCGGCTACGACCCCAGTGCCGCCGGCACGGCGATGCCGCTGGCCCAGGCGTATCCGGCCCTGGCCGAGCCTGTGGAGGTCGCGGAACCCGCGCTCTCGGTGGTGACTCCAAGAACTCCCTCGGCTTCAAGGAAATCGGCATGAATCCATCCACCCTGGTGCTCGGAGGCGGTTGCTTCTGGTGCACGGAAAGCGTCTACAAAGCCGTGCGCGGCGTGCTGGACGTGGAATCCGGCTATAGCAACGGGCAGGCGGCCCAGCCCAGTTACGAGGCCGTGTGCACCGGGCGCACCGGTTGCAACGAAGTGGTCAGGCTGGTGTACGACCCGGCCCAGGTCAGCACCCGCCAGTTGCTGGAAATCTTTTTCGTGGTCCACGACCCGACCACGCTCAACCGCCAGGGCAACGACGTGGGCACGCAGTACCGCAGCGGCATCTACTTCACCACCGAGGAGCAGCGCGCCACCGCGCAGGCACTGATCGACGAGCTGACGGCCGACAACGCCTTCGGCGCGCCGATCGTGACCGAGCTGCTGCCGCTGGCGAATTACTGGCCGGCCGAGGACTACCACCAGGACTTCTTCGAACGCAACCCGTACCAGGGTTACTGCATGGCGGTGGCGGCGCCCAAGGTGGCGAAATTCCGCAAGACCTTCGCGGCGCTGGCCAAGGACTGAGTAACCGTCTTGGAAGTCAAGCGCTGTGAAGCGATTTGTCCCAAGGTTTGCCAGTTCGGACCATGGCATTGAGCGTGGTCAGCAGCTTGCGCATGCAAGCGACCAAGGCGACCT
>Ga0067045_1003003_pt1 | contig 33416 bp, 24 predicted proteins | sample TerdegcTABiofilm_FD_59184 | JGI IMG/M metagenome (GOLD analysis project Ga0067045, IMG submission 59184) | Combined Assembly of (Gp0054472, Gp0054536) Wastewater bioreactor microbial communities from Singapore -Terephthalate degrading...
AGATAAAAAGACCTGTGTGTAGGGGCGGGTCTCAGACCCGCCCCTACAGAACCTTCCTCTGACTGACATCTTTCCGGATGAGCACTAGTAACAAAAGTCACCTGCGAACCATGAAAATAGAGGTTGGTCACGGGGGGACGACTGGGGCCGGCAAGGACGCCGGCCCTGCGGACTCCCCTCCTAATCTCTATGAACTATTAATTTTATTCTCCGACTAACATCTAAAATTTTCTTCAATCTTCCTATTGTCGCCGGCGACAATTTCTTGACAGTTTTGAGAAGTGGGATTATGGTATACATACCTTCCCGATAATTTCTTTATTAAGGATATCGGCTGATGGCTCGGGGCAGTATTCTGGTCGTAGACGACTCCCATGCCGTGCGCGATAACCTCAGCGAGTTACTGGCCGCCGAAGGTTATGAGGTGGACAGTTGTGCCAATGGCCGGGAAGCGCTGCAGCTCTTGCAGGATCATAGTTATGACGTCGTAGTCACTGATCTTTCCATGCCCGAAGTGGACGGCATGGGCGTCCTGGCCTATCTGGTGGAGCATTTCCCCGAGACCAGCTGTATTATCATCACCGGCTACGGCACCATAAAAACCGCGGTGGATGCCATGCGTTTGGGGGCTTATGACTACCTCTGCAAGCCCATCGAATCCCAGGAGATCCTGATGGTCATTGCCCGGGCCCTGGAGCACCAGCGCCTGTGGCGGGAAAATCTCCGTTTGAAGAAGCAGCTGCGGGAAAAGTTCGGCTTTGACAACATCATCGGCATTTCCGACCCCATGGTGCAGGTCTTCGATCTGATCCGCAAGGTGGCGGATACCGACAGCACCGTCCTGATCACCGGCGAATCGGGCACCGGCAAGGAGTTGGTGGCACGGGCCATCCACTATCACAGTCAGAGGCAGGCCAACCCCCTCATCCCCGTCAACTGTGCCGCCATTCCCGAGGACCTGCTGGAGAGCGAGCTCTTCGGACATGAAAAAGGGGCGTTCACCCATGCCATCCGGACCCGGATCGGTCGTTTTGAACAGGCCCATGGGGGGACCATCTTCCTGGACGAAATCGGCGATATGAGCCCCGCCCTCCAGGTGAAGATCTTACGGGTGCTTCAGGACCGCCAGTTCGAGCGGATCGGCGGCAACCGCACCATTAAGGTTGACATCCGCGTGGTGGCGGCCACGAACAAAGACCTGGAGCAGTTGGTACAACAGGGTAGGTTCCGGGAAGATCTCTATTATCGCCTCAATGTCATTCCCATCCATCTGCCTCCCTTACGGGAACGACAGAGCGATATCCCCATTCTGGTGAATCACTTCCTCCAGGAATTCAGCCATAAAAAGAAAAAAAGCCTGCAGCGGGTGACGCCGGCCGCCATGCGGCTTTTAACTGCCTACCATTGGCCGGGGAATGTTCGAGAACTGGAAAACCTCATGGAACGCCTGGTGATCCTCTCCGAGGGTGACACCCTGGATGTTCCAGACCTGCCCGAGCATCTGCACCAGCGCCCTGTTGAACCGGTCTGGTGGCCGGCGGAAATCCCGGCAACCGGTCTGCCCCTGCAGAAAATTCTCTCGGATTTGGAACGCCAATTGATCATCAAGGCCTTGCATCAGACCAACTGGGTGAAGAATCAGGCGGCGCAGCTGCTCCAACTCAACCGCACCACCCTGATTGAAAAGATTAAGAAACAGAAGATAACCCGGCTTTCCAAGGCGGAACCCTGAAGCCGGCGGCTGCCGGGGCCGCAGCGTGCTCCGGGCAGCAGAGGCGGCCGGTCAGATTAGGGGCCGGAGCCAGGGGCTCCCCAGGGAGGCGAGAGGTGACCATGTCGAGAGAAGAAGCCCGTCTGGCAGCAGTGGCGTCTCTGAGCCGCCATCTGCTCCATGAGGTGGCCCCCCACCAATCCAAGAGGTGGGAGCAGGACCTGGCCCTCTGGATGGCTACCCCCCAACCCTTGTCAGTAAAAGAGAGGCTGCCGGGTGAGGGCCTGGCCCTACCGGCAGAGTCCTGGCGGGGGGGGCTTCCGGGCGCCCCTAAACCCGACCTGCCCACGGAAGGGTTGGATACCACTCTGGTGGCTGGAATGTTTCTCCAGGTCATCCTGGAAGCCGAAAATCTGCCGGGCACCCCTCTGGAACGCTCCTGTTTTGTTAAACGGGCCGTGAAGAATTTTTTAGTGCAGCGACTGGCCGGCCAGATCACCCTTTCCCAGTTCTTCCGCCTGATCCAGCTCATCGAACAGGAAGTCGGTTACTATTTCCAGCGTCTGCAAGGCCAGTGGCTGGCCCCTGCATCCCTGCCCACCCAACCATCGCCGGAACCCCTGGCGGCGCCTTCTCTCGCTATCCGCCGGGCCGAGCTCCAGGCTGCCTTGGAGAAACTCCCCCTGCCCCAGCAGGCCAATCGCAAGTTGTCCCCGGAAGGGCTATTGGCCTTCTTGGTGGAAACCCGGGGCAACTGGTTCCGCCTGTTGGATTTCGAGGCCCATTTCCGCCTGAACAAAAAGACCGCCTGGTCCTATCTTACCCTCCTCTGGCAGGAAAATATTCTGCGCCACAATGATCAGAAGGCCAATAAGGTGCGGTATGCCCTGGCTGAAAGGTTTCTGGCCGCGCCTTGAGGGAGCAGACCGGCTGCATTCCCGCTTGGTCGGCTGTGTCCCGCCTTCTCCCCCAGGCCCCCCGCCCATTGGGGGCCATGTCTGGTTTCTCGTGTAGTGAACGTGGTGCTGGGGTATAATAGTTAGCGGTCGGCCGTAGAGCAAGTTTGGGACAGCCACACTGGAGGAACCGATACCCTGTCCAGGGGGCATCCGCCCGGTCTGGGCTGGCGGCCCGACTTGGCAGGATGAGGTTGTACTGCGGCACCGTTGACCATGGAAGCATGATTTTGGCACGACAGGGGGATGGCCATGCCGTTTGAATTCAAGCTGCCCGATGTGGGGGAAGGACTGACCGAGGGTGAACTCCTGGCCTGGTTGGTGGAAAAAGGGGAATTCGTCAAAGAAGGCCAGCCGCTGGCCCGGATTGAGACCGACAAGGCCATCGTCGATATCCCGGCCCCCCGGGCCGGGATCGTCCTGGAACTGAAATTTGCCCCGGGCAACATCATTCAGGTGGGGGAGGTGTTTGTGGTTTTTGGAGAGGCCGAAGAGTCCGTGGCCCCGCCCCCCCAGGTCGGGGTAGGCGTGGTGGGGGTGCTGGAGGAGGCCCCACCGGAGCCACCGACGCCAGCCCCCCACCCGGTGTTGGCCACCCCGGTGGTCCGGAAGTTGGCCAAAGAATTAGGGATTGATCTTAGCCTGGTGCAGGGCACCGGACCCGGGGGCCGTATCCTGGAGGAGGATGTCCGCCGGGCGGCCGGCGGCCCCCCCTCACCTGCCCCGCCCCCTGCCGCCACACCGTCGGAGCCCCCGGCCCCCGAAGCCAAAGCGGCGGTTCGGAAAGTGAAGAAATACGATTTTTATGGCTACATTGAACATGTGCCCTTCCGGGGCCTGCGTCGCACCGTTGCCAGGAACGTCAGCCGCTCCCACCAGACGGCCGTGACGGTGACGGCCACCGACGAAGCCGATATTACCGATCTCCTGGCCCTCAAGGCCAAAATCAAGGCCCTGCCCCAAGCCCAGGGGGTCCATCTCACCCTCCTGCCCTTTGTTATCCGGGCCGCCGTGGCGGCCCTGCAGCGCCACCCTTACCTCAACGCCACCCTGGATGAAGAGGCTGAGGAGATTATCCTAAAAAAGTATTACAACATCGGCATCGCCACGGATACGCCGGAAGGCCTCATGGTGCCGGTCATCAAGAACGCCGGGGATAAGAGCCTCCTTCAGTTGGCCCAGGAGATCCAGGCTCTGGCCGCCAAGGCCCGGGACCGGAGCATTGACCTGGCCGATCTCCAGGGCGGCACCTTCACCATCACCAATTATGGCTCCATCCGTGGCATTTTCGGCACCCCGGTCTTAAATTATCCGGAAGTGGCCATTCTGGGCATCGGCCGGAGCCAGGAACTGCCCCGGGTCCGCAGCGGCGCCGTGGAGGCCCGCCAGATCCTGCCCATCTCCCTGAGCTTCGACCATCGGGTGGTGGATGGCGGCCAGGCAGCCCGCTTCCTGAAAGAGTTTATTGGCTATATAGAGGAGCCGGCGCTGCTGTTGTTGGATTGACGGGTGTCGGCAGAGCCGCGTCAGTGACAAAAAGGCCAGCCTCGCCAGGAGGCTGGCCTGAACGCAGGTGCGGTTGTTGGTTTGGTAATTAAACCCGACGCTGCCGGCCCAGGGCCAGGCGCAGCAGGCCGGTGGTGACAAGCAGGAGGGAAGCTGGCACCGGCACCACCGATACGCCGTCAAAGGTTACTTCACTGGCAAAGACCCATTGATTTTTTCTGTACAACGTCAAGGTCAGGGTATTGCCGCTGAGACCCAGGGAGGAAAAAACCAAATCTTTGGGTGCTGAGCCGCTCAACTCTGAAATCGTGAAGGTGTTATCGTATGAACCCATTTGGATCCTGACGCTACCGGGCAGGTTGACCCCGCCGTAACCATCGGCATCATCTACATAGAGATGAACGGTGTCAATCTGTACCGTACCGGCAAAATGGAAGGTGATGGTGGGGTTTATTTGCCAACCGACGTAAGGACCAGTTCCCTGGGAATTCTCCACAAGATACCAACTTTGGGTGGCGATAAAACCATCGGTCAGATCTCCTCTACCGCCACTCAGCCAAGCCCCGTCGGTGGTGGTGGAACCAGTACCGGTGTAGAATTTGTCCCAATAGTGATACGTACCGGAAGAACCATTATACATATCATAAGTTAACGGTGAAACAGGCGCCGCCTGGACTACTCCGGCCCATGCCAGGATCAATACTAATAAACATACTGATAATACTGATTTTTTTGTTAAGGCAGACATGATCACCTCCGTTAAATAATATTGGCGGAAATCTAGTAGGTATAAAATTCGACCACTTTCTGGGCTTTGCAGACTAATCTTTTTGCAAAATATATGCCAGATAAAATTATTGACCGTTTTTTGGCACTAATATGCGAACGGCTGATAGAAAAAAACCTGTTAATTCCCTTAACTACTTAATTTTTGCTCCTCAATAGGGAAAGTGGCTTGTGACGGGGGGATTTAAGGACCTCTTCTGAGTACTTATTTGGCATAGCGGTTACGTTTCATTTTGTAAACATTATGTTTAAAATTATGAACATGGATGATAAATTCGGTCCGGGCTCAAGGCCGCACCGGAGGAGTCGGTAGGAAAGGATGGCAATCATTCCCAAGCAGGATATCCCCTGGCACTCTGGGGCCGGACGTTCAATCGACCAAGATTTCAGAAAAATGTCGAATGCAGTGATCACCATCAAAGGGGCCCGGGAACACAACCTCAAGAACATTGACCTGACGCTGCCCCGGAACAGCCTCATCGTCATTACCGGGGTGAGCGGTTCCGGCAAGTCGACGCTGGCCTTTGACACCATCTATGCCGAGGGCCAGCGCCGTTATGTGGAGTCCCTCTCGGCCTATGCCCGGCAATTTTTGGAGCTGATGGACAAGCCCGATGTGGACGTCATTGAGGGTCTATCCCCGGCCATTGCCATCGAACAGCGCAAGGCCAGTCAGAATCCCCGCTCCACAGTGGCCACGGCCACGGAAATTTATGATTACTTGCGCCTGCTCTTTGCCCGCTTGGGGACGCCCTATTGCTACCAATGCGGTCGGCCCATCGCCTCCCAGAGTGTGCCCCAGATGGTGGAGCAGATCATGGCCTTGCCGGCCGGAACCCGGTTCACCGTTCTGGCACCGGTGATCGTCAATAAGAAGGGGGAACACCAACGGCTGCTGCAGCGGCTGCGCCAGGAAGGCTACAGCCGCATCCGCATCAACGGTGAACTCTTTGATCTGGACGAACCCATCCTCCTGGATAAAAACAAGCGGCATACCCTGGAGGTGGTGATCGACCGGTTGGCGGTGAAGCCCGGGCTGGAGACCCGCCTCACCGACTCCCTGGAGCTGGCGGTGGGGCTGGCCGACGGCGTGGTCAAGATCGCCGTGCTGGACGGCGAGGAACTGCTTTTCAGCGAACGGTTTGCCTGCGATGTCTGCGGCATCAGCTATCCGGAGTTGACTCCGCAGTTGTTCTCCTTCAACAGTCCCCAGGGAGCCTGTGCCACCTGCAGCGGTCTGGGCACCCAACTGGTCCTGGATCCAGATCTCATCGTGCCCGACCCTGACCTGAGCCTGCGGGAGGGAGCCATCCTGCCCTGGGCTCACCGCCAGTCCATGTACCATCAGCAGCTCCTGGAGGCCCTGGAGCAGCACTATCATTTTTCCATCCGCACCCCCTTTGGACAGTTGCCGGAGCGGGTCCGACAGGCCCTGCTCTACGGCTCCGGTCAGGAGACCATCCACTTTCTCTTTGAGCGCAACGGCCGTCGGGTGGCGGAGGACCGGGTTTTTGAGGGGGTCATCCCCAACCTGCAGCGGCGCTATCGGGAGACGGATTCCAGTCTGATCCGGGAGGAGATCGAGCAGTTTATGAGTCGGCAGCCCTGCCCGGATTGTCAAGGGGGCCGGCTGCGGCGGGAAGCCCTGGCGGTACGCCTGGACGGCCTCAACATCAGCGACGTTACCCAGCTCACGGTGGGGGAGTGCCAACGCTGGTTCAGCCGCCTGCGCTTGACGGAGCAGCAGATGGCCATCGGCCGCCGGGTCTTGAAGGAAATCACCGAGCGGCTGAGCTTCCTGTTGGACGTCGGCTTGGATTACCTGACCCTGAACCGAACCACCGCCACCCTGTCGGGTGGGGAGAGCCAACGCATCCGGCTGGCCACCCAGATCGGTTCTAAACTCACGGGTGTGCTCTATGTCCTGGATGAGCCCAGCATCGGTTTGCATCAACGGGACAACCTGCAACTGCTGCGCACCCTTAAAACCCTGCGGGATCTGGGCAACACGGTGATCGTGGTGGAGCATGACCTGGAGACCATCCAAGCCGCAGATTTTGTGGTGGACATGGGACCCGGGGCCGGCAACCACGGCGGCCAGGTGGTGTTCAGCGGCAGCCCCCAGGCCCTGCAACAGGATGACCGGTCCCTGACGGGCCTGTACCTCTCTGGCCAGAGGCGGATCGCGGTGCCCCTGCCCCGCCGGCGCCCCCGGGACTTCCTGATCCTGGAGGGAGCCCGGGGCCATAACCTCCGCAACGTCACCCTCCGCCTCCCCCTGGGAGTAATGACCTGTGTCACCGGCGTCTCTGGTTCCGGCAAGAGCACCCTGATCATGGACACCCTCTATAAATGCCTCTGCCAGAAGTTTTATCGGGCCAAGGAGCGTCCGGAACCCTACGAACGACTGGTTGGTCAGGAAAAGATTGACAAGGTCATTCACATCGACCAGAGCCCCATCGGCCGCACCCCCCGCTCCAACCCGGCCACCTACACCGGCCTCTTTACCTTGGTCCGGGACCTCTTTGCCAAAGTGCCGGAAGCCAGGGCCCGGGGGTATAAACCGGGGCGCTTCAGCTTCAATGTCAAGGGGGGGCGCTGCCAGCATTGCGAAGGCGACGGCATCATCAAGATCGCCATGCACTTCCTGCCCGATGTCTACGTCAAATGCGAGGTCTGCCAGGGGAAGCGTTTCAATCCTTCTACTTTGGAGATCAAATACCGGGGCCGGAACATCGCCGAGGTTCTGGAGATGACCATTGACCAGGCCCTGGAGTTCTTCCAGGATGTGCCCCCCTTGAAGGCCAAGCTGAACACCCTGCAGGAGGTCGGCTTGGGCTACCTGCAGTTAGGCCAGCCGGCCACCACCCTTTCCGGCGGCGAAGCCCAACGAATCAAACTTTCCCGGGAGCTGAGCAAACGAGCCACCGGCCGGACTCTTTACATCCTGGATGAGCCCACCACCGGGCTGCACCTGGCCGATATCGAACGGTTGCTCCAGGTCCTCAATACCCTGGTGGCCGCCGGCAATACCGTGGTCGTCATTGAACACAATCTGGAAGTGATAAAAACCGCTGATTATATAATTGATCTGGGCCCGGAGGGAGGAGATCGGGGGGGGGCCATCATTGCCGCCGGCACCCCTGAAGAGGTGGTCCACGTGGCGGAATCTTATACCGGGCAATTTCTCCGGGAGGTCCTGGGTTAGACCGCCTCCATGGTAAGATGGTAGGCCAGATTGTCGAGTTTTACAGTGAAATCAACATTTTCCACAATATAACCCTCGGGCATCTGGATCTGCGAGGGGGCGAAGTTGAGGATGGCCTTGATGCCCGATTCCACCATGTGGCGGGCCGTGGCCTGGGCCTGAGAAGCAGGGGTGGCGATCACCCCGATGTCTATCTTTTTTTCCGCCACCACCTGCGGCAGTTCATCAATGTGATGGATCACCTGGCCGCTGGGTAGACGCCGGCCCACTTTTTTGGGATCTACATCAAAGACTGCCACGAATTCATAGCCCTGTTTGGGGAAGTTTTCGTGAGCCACCAGGGCCAACCCCAGATTGCCGATACCAACCAAGGCCATGCGCCAACGTCGGTTGAGGCCGAGAATCTTTTTGATCTCAAAGAGCAGTTCCTTGACAAAATAGCCCACCCCCCGGACGCCGAATTCCCCGAAATAGGCCAGGTCTTTGCGCACTTGGGCCGGATTGACGCCGCATTTGTGCGCCAACTTATCCGAAGCAATGATATTGACGTGTTCCTGCAATAATTCTTCCAAGGCGCGGGAATAAAGGGACAGGCGCGTAATCGTAGCCGAAGGTATCTTGGAGAATTTCATGGTATTTTCAGGAAAAAGAGAGTTGGCCAACCAGGTTATGTGATTGTTTGCACAAGAATTGTGGGAAAAAGAGGGGCCTGGCGGCCCCTCCCCTTCCTACAGGTACGGTTTTACATCTTCAGGCCGAGGGCACCGGCGATGGGTTTAGCCATGGGGTAAGCGTAAAGGATGATCAGGGCGACGACCAGAGCATAAATACACAGAGATTCGATCAACGCCAGACCGATCAGCATGGTAACGGTGATTTTGCCGGAAGCTTCGGGGTTGCGGGCGATGCCTTCCACAGCGCTGCGGACCGCCAAGCCCTGGCCGATACCGGTACCGAATGCGGCAATACCGATGCCGAAACCGGCTGCGGTAACGGAAGCGGCAAAGAAGCCGCCCAAACCGGCGCCGCCACCGGCAGCTTCAGCGGCCAACGCCAAGGTGGCCAAACCCAGGGTGAACAACAGGGTCATTCCGGCAATCATCAGTTTCTTCATTGCAACAAACCTCCTCGATAAGTGTATATAGTGAAGTGGCCTTCTTCCAAGATTAATGGGCTTCTTCCATGGAACCGGTGAAATACATGATGGACAACAGGGAGAAGATAAAAGCCTGGACCGTACAGGTAAAGATGGCCAGGAACATCATGGGCAGCGGCGCCAGGAAGGCACCGGCCAACATGAGCAGGATGGCCAGGACCAGGTCTTCACCCATAATATTGCCGAAAAGACGTAAGGTCAGGGACATCACCCGGGCCAGGTGGCCGACGATCTCGATGGGCAGGAACAACGGCGCCAGGGCCGGGACGGGTCCCAGGAAATGTTTGATATATTTTGCTCCGTGGTACTTGATCCCCAGGTAATGGGTATAAATAAACGTACACAGAGCCATGGATAACGTCGTATTGATATTGGCCGTGGGAGAGAAAAATCCCGGAATGAGGCCGATGAGGTTGCACACCCAGATATAAATAAACAGGGTGCCGATATACGGGAAGAAAGCCCGACCTTCCTCACCGGTGATGTCAACCATGAATTCTTCCAACCCACCGATCAACAATTCGAAGAAACTCTGCCCGCCCGAAGGCACCAGGGACAGGTTTTTGGATAACAGATAGCCCAAGCCCACCAAGAGGGCCATGATCAACCAGGCGTAGGTGACGTGCGGGGGAATGTGCAGTCCCAGCATACCGGTCAGGACATCAAGAAAGAGAATTGGATGTTCCATGAACTGCTAGCGCCTCCTTAAATAAATTCTTCTGCATCCTTAGAAAAAAAAATCTTCCGGGATTCCATGATACCTAAAATTAGCAAGGTAATGACGATGGTGGACAGACCGAGGATCAGGCCGAAAATATTGAACCAACCGCTGCGGATCAGCAGGAAGATAATGACCACCAGGGCGATGAAACGCAGGACATACCGCAGCGTCATATAGGAGACGGCTTGGCGCCCGGCAGTCTGCCACTCCTCCCGGGACCGGAGGGGCCGACCCAGGACCGAGATGAGGATATGGGCCATGAGATGGAAATTCACCACCGCCAGGAAGCCTCCCACCAGGATGCCACCGGCAACCTGAGGCCCACAGGCCAGATAACCGGCCGCAGTGAGGACGGTCAACACCAGCCAGGCTGTTATTTTCATGGTGCGCGGGGTTAAATATTCCATGCCGAACCCTGCTACATCTTGGTGCGTTTGCCCATAATATATAGGTTGCGGAAGCCGGCAATGATCCCGATGATCAGCCCCAGATAAAAGAAAAGCATGTTATTGAACTGCTGGGAAAGCCAATAGCCGATCCCGCCGCCGATGGCGATGGCGAAGACCAGGGCAAAGCCGATGGCGCTGGCTTTGTAGCCGCCGGAGAATAACTCTTTGAGAAATTTTTTGGTATCTTCCTTCAAACACCGGCCCCCGGCTTCCAGTCATCGCACTCGTGCAAAAACTCACAAAAGGGAATATCACACCGCCACCCTGAAGTCAATCTTTTTTTCCGGAAAAATCCATCGGATCAGGACCTGGGAGAAAAGATTTCCTTCTCGGGCTAATACCCCGGTATAATTGAGAATTATCCCTCATTCGTCGCTACCGGCCCCGGGTTGCCGGGGTAGCCCACCTCAGGATTTGGCCACAGGCAGTTCGATGACAAAGGTGGCACCGCCGGGAACATCGGTATCCACATAGATCCGTCCCCGATGGTGTTTAATGATGCCGTAGCTGACGGACAGGCCCAGACCGACTCCCCGGCCGGCCTCTTTGGTGGTGAAAAAAGGATCGAAGAGGCGGGGCAGATGTTCGGGGCGGATGCCGGGACCGGTGTCGCTGACGCGAATCTCCACGGCCCCCGCCGCGTTTCGCCGGCTGCGGATGGTCAGGGTGCCATGTCCGGCCATGGCTTCGCCGGCATTCATGAAAAGGTTCAGGAAGACCTGTTCCAGTTTGCTCTTATCACCATAGACGGGCGGCAGATCCGGAGCCAGGAAGGTCTCGACATCAACATTTTGAAAATCCAGATGGTTTTCTACCAGTGAGATGAGGTCCTGGATCACGGCGTTGATATCCACCGGCTGTAGGGCCGACGGGTTCTGGCGGGAAAAGTCCAACAGACCCTTGATGATCTCCTTACACCGGGTTGCCTCCCGGATGATCTTTTCCACCTGGCTCCGCTCTGGTTGCTGGGGCGACATATCCTCCAACAACAGATAACTGAAGACCAGGATGCCACCCAGGGGATTATTGATCTCATGGGCCATGCCCGCCGCCAATTGGCCCAGGGCCGCCAATTTCTCCGAGCGGGTCAACTGCTCCTCCAGGCGCTTCTTTTCGGTGATATCCCGGATATGGGTTTGGAAGAGGAAGCTGCCCATATAGCGCGTCGGCATAGAACCCACTTCGATCTCGAAGTCGGTGCCGTCCTTTTTCAATCCTTTGATCTCAAAAAAACGCGGTCTTTGAAAGCGCCGGGAGATTTCTCGCAGATGGCGGAGCAGGGCGCTGTGATAGACGGGGTGGATGAGGTTGAGGAGCGGTACCCCCTCTAGTTCCGCCATGGAGCTGTAGCCGAACATCTTCAGAAAGGCGGCGTTGGCAAAAACGATCCGGTCGCGGTTGTGCAGGGCGATGCCGTCCAAGGAGGTTTCCACCACCTGGCGGTATTTCTCTTCGGATTCCTGCAGGTGGCGCGCCAAGCGCTCCCGCTCGGTGATGTCCAACATCGCCTGCACGGCACCCATGATCTGCCCCTGATCGCTGTAAATGGGGGAGGCCACCATGAAGAGATGGCGCGCTTCCCCTTGGGCTTGGGGCAGCCGGATGGTGGCCTCATAGGCGCCGGGCAGATGGGGGGATGGCTGCAGTTTCTGATGGCGATAGAAATACTCCAGGGCCCGGATGTTCTGGTCCGCCACCAGATCGGCCAAGGTGGGCCGCTCCTCGGTAAAAAAGGGGAGCCAGGTCCTGGTGCTGCCGAGCATCTGCTGGCGGGGGTAGCCCGTCAGCTCTTCGCAGGCCCGGTTCCAATGGGTTATCTGATGCTGACGGTCTATGACGAAAACCGGTACCGGCAGGCCCTCCAGGATGCCCTCGGTGGTCTTCTTTTCCTGTAAAATGGCCCTCTCAATCCGGGTCCGTTCAGTTATGTTCTTAGCTATCACATCCAGGCCGACCAGTCGACCGGAACGGCTGCGCCGGGAGATGACACTCATGAGGACTTGAACGGTGCCCCGATCCCGCCTCTGCAGGGTAACCTCCCAGTCCTCCAAGTTGCCCTGACTCTCCAGATGCTGGCGGCAGCGTTGCCAGTCCCGGGGTTGGTAAAAACAATCCTGCAACCGGAATCCGGCCAGGGCCTGGGATTTGTTCTCAAACCCCAGCATGGCCACCCCCGCCGGGTTGATATCCTGGAGACGGCCCTCCGGGTCCACCACCAGGATCATATCATTGGAGCCTTCAAAGATGCGTCGGTAGCGCCGTTCCGACAGGCGCAGCTCCTGATTCAGCCGGGCGTTCTGAATGGCCATGCCGATCTGATTGCCCAGGATGGCTAAAAAACTCTGCCGTTCGTGGGGAAAGGGATCTGGACTGCCATGGGCCAGATTGAGAAAGCCGATGAGTTGGCGCCGGTGCCGCAGGGGAATGCTCACCAACGCCCGAAACGGCGAGGTCTCCCGGATGATCTCGGAAAAGGTTGAGGTGGCCAACCGGTGGTCCGTGGCGGCATCATGGATGATCAACGGCTTATTGGCATTCAAAAGATAGGGGCCGGCTACTTCCGCCAGATGGGTGGAATCAATCTTGGCCAGATATTCCTTGGGAAATCCCTGAGCCGCGGCGTGGGACAGACGCCCGCTCTTGGCGTCCCACAGGAGCAGCATGCCGGCATCCACTCGGAAAAATCGCATGATCTGCCGCAATAACAACTCCAGCAACTCGGCAATCTCCAGATTGCGGCTGCTGAACATGGCAATATCATTGAATAACAGCAGATCCCGGAGCGCTGCCCCTCCGGCGGTTGAAGCCACGGTCACGGCCTCGACCTGTTCAAAACTTCTCTTTTCCTCCGCCATATTCCGCCTCTACTGCTTCCTTCTGTCAGTTGCCCTCTCTCTGGTGCCTGTGCCAGCGCCACGATGGCATGAGCCCCTCAGCCAGGTCTGCCGGGCTAGTCGGCCCCTCCGGTGCCGGCCTCAGTGGGGGCCGAAGTCGCCGCCACTGGGGGCAGGACCAGGATTACCCGGGTGCCGCGGCCCGGTGCACTTTCCAGGCGGATCGCACCGCCATGGGCCGCCATGATCTGATGGCAGATAGCCAATCCCAGACCGGAACCCCGGGGTTTGGTGGAGAAAAAAGGCTGAAAGACTTTGGACAGCACCTCTGGCGGCATTCCCGGTCCGGAATCGGCAATGATCGCTTGGATAGTCCCGTCCGCCATCTGCGTGGCCAGCCGCAGTTCCCCGCCCCCCGCCATGGCCTCGATGCCGTTCTTCAGGAGGTTGAGGAGAACCTGCCGAAGATGATCGGGATCGAAGAGAGCCGGCGGTAGGTCGGATGCCAGATCAAAGACCAGGCTGATGCCGTTCTCCTGGAGGATGGGTTGCACCAGTTCGGCCGTCTCCCGCAGGAGCGCATTGAAATCGCCGGGTTGCCGGCGGGGGTCGGAAAATTTGGTGAATCGTCCCACTTCCACCAGGAATTCTTCCAAGCGTTTGGTCTCGCTGATAATAATATTGAGCTTGTCACGGTTTTTTTCCGATGAACCATTGGGATCGTCCCGTATCTGGCGGGCAAAACCACCGATGACCATCAGGGGATTCTTGATCTCATGGGAAATATGCGCCGCCATCCGCCCCAGCACCGCCAGTCGTTCGTTCTGCAGGACTTTCTCCTGGAGCAGGAGCCGCTCCCGCAGATCGCGGAAGAAGCCTACCACGGCCACCACTTTATGGTCCTCCGCCAGAAACGTCGCCGACAACTCCACCGGAATGATCTCCCCGGTTTTGCTGAGCAGCTGAGTCTCATAATTAATCAGGCGGCCGCGGCCGCCCCAGTCTCTGGAAAACAACTGGGTCAGCACAGTGTGGGCCTGATTGGGCGGGTAAAGGTCTTGCACCTGCATCTTGCCGATGACCTCATCCTGGCGGTATCCCAGGATCTTCTCCGCCCCGGCATTGAAGATCAGGATGTGGCCCTCTCGGTCGCTGGCAATGATGCCGTCGTTGGAGGTCTGGATCAGTTTGGCCTGGAACTGGTGCATCCTCTCGATTTCATGGGCCATGGCCTGTTGGGAACGCTGGCGGCGTAGATGCTGCCACATGCCCCGCAGTAACAGGGTCAACTGGCGTTGATCCCGCTCATCATAGGGTTCGGCCTTATTTGCCACTGCAGCCACCGCCACCACCTGGGCGTCATCCACCACCGGCACTACCAATAGCCGCCGCAGCTGGATATGGCCGGGGGGGATCCCTTTTTTCCCCGGTATTTCCTGAGAATAATCATTGACTAACAGGGGCCGCCCCTGTCGCACCGCCTCGGCCCACAGACCCGCGGTGGCCAAGGGGTAGATCAGGGATTTCTCCTGGACGGCACATTGGGCCATGACCTCTTTGGACCAGGAGAGTATCTCCAAACCGGCCTGGTCGGCACTGATGAGCCCTACAAAGCCCACCTCGCTTTTAGTAAGCTCCACTCCCGCATCCAAGGTGTACTGGGTAACCTCCGTCAGCGATGCCGTGGTCATCTGACTGAGCTCCCAGACTGCTGCCAATCGGGCCTCATTGAGACGGAGTGATTCCTGGGCCGCCTGGATGGCGCGGAATACCGGGGCGATGCCGGCAATGCCAACGGCCAGGAACAAGGAAACCGTCAGACCCACCAGTTCCGTGGAGAACTCCAACGGGCTGGTGCCGAACATGAAGACCTCGACCAGGGTCAGGCCCCGGCGCAGGATCATCAGCAGCAGGGCTCCGGCAATAAGAAACCAGGACCAGACCCGACCGGTGAGGTGGATGAGCCGGATGGCTGCCACCGCCGCCAAGACCTGGCAAACAATGGACAGGATTAAGAGGATGGTTGGATTCATACCGAACTCGTTGATGAAAACCGCCAGGCCCGATGCTCAGGAGCCCGTCTCGGTGTCTGTTGCCGCAGTCTCTCCGCCTTGATTGATCGCCCTGACGGCGGGCAGCTTGATGACCACCGTGGTCCCCACTCCCTCCCGGCTGTCAATGCTGATCTGGCCCCGATGTTGGCTGATGATACGGTGCACGATTGGGAGGCCCAGACCAGGACCGGTGGGTTTGGTGGAAAAGAAGGTGTCAAAAATATGGGGCATGATGGCCGCAGGAATGCCCCGGCCATTGTCAATAATGGTGATGACCACCTGACCTTCCTGAACCGCCGTGGTAATCTCCAGGGTGCCCCCCTCGGCCATGGCCTCCAGGGCATTGGCCATAACCTGCAACAGAGCCCGTTTGAGGTTGCCCACGTCCATGACCAACGGCGGCAGGTTGACGGCCAGGTTCACTTTTAATCTGATCTTCTTCTCGGTGAAGGTCTCCTTCAGGATTCCCAAAGCCCCCCGTACCACCTGGTTGGGGTCCTGCTCCTCTTCCCGGGGGATGGCCACCACGGTGGTCTCCACGATATCTCGGACCATCTGCTCCAGACGCTCGGCTTCTCTGATGATGATTTCCGCATACTGCTGAGTTACCGATCCCTGGGGCAGTTTTTTATAGAGACGATGGGCGAAACCGCCGATGGCCACCAGGGGGTTGCGGATGTGGTGGGCCACCAGTTGGGCGCTCCGCACCGCCAGACCCAGCTGGCCGGCCAGAGATTGGAAGAACTCCACGTGCTCTTTGGCGAAGTAGCCTTTCTGGCTGCTGGCCGCACTGAGAACCCCCAGGGACATGGTCTCGGTGGCAATGGGGGCCAGAACAAAGGACGCCATGGTCTCGGCCTCGTGCAAGCCCTGCAGGCGGTCCCAGACGATGGTGCTGTCTGCCACCGAGATCACCTGGGGGGTGAGCAGACACTGGCCCAGAAGCGGCCGCATATCGGGTTTGATGGCGACCTCCCGGACCACCGGCGGTAAATTTCGGTAGCTCTTGATGCGCAGGAAGCCATCGTCGTCCAGGAGACGGATGGCACACCGCTCCACCCCCAGTCGGTCCACCAGCAGGTCCAGCACCCCCTCCATGAGCTCGGGCATATACAGAGATGAAGTCAGCTTGCGCGCCGCCTCATACAGGACCGACAGCTCGGCCACCCGACGCTTCAGCTGTTCCTGGCTCTCCTCCAGGGAACTGGTCACCCGCCCGAACAGGTCAAAGACCTCCTCCATCCGGGAACCCATGGCGGAGAGGTAGCCGTCGATAATGACGCGGGCCGCGGCCGGACCGATGGAACCGGCGATGGTGCGCTCCACAAACTCGGCCAACTGGAGCTTTTCCCGATCCCCCCACTCTTCTTCGGGGAGGGCCATCCCAAAAAGAAATCGGCGGCGAGCCTCTTCCGCCCGTTCTTTGCCGATAAATTTGCCCATGAAGTTGGTCAATTGTTCCGAGGACGGCAGGTAGGTGAAGCGCATCTCTCGAGACGGGGCTGCAATACCGGTGAATACCTGTCGGAATTTCTCCACCTGTTCTTTTTCCACTTCACTGGCCGAGGTCAGCAGGGAAACACAGCCGAACAGGATGATATTGCCGCTCAGAGACCAGAAAAAAGCATGAGAGAGAGGGTCCAGGTCCGTTAGGCCCAAGAGGGCCGTGGGCTTGAGCCACGCCAGCCCCCCGGGCCCCTGGGTCAGGAGGGTCTGGGGCAGCCACCCCGCCGCCACCATGGGGGGCAGCACCAGGGTATAGAACCAGAGGATGAAGCCGCAACTCAGGCCGGCCAAGGCTCCTTTCCGGTTAGCCTCGGGCCAGTACATGGCCCCCAATACCAACGGCGCCAACTGCATCACCCCCAGAAAGGCAATGTGACCCATGTCCACCAGCATCAAGGGGCCGCCGATCAGCCGGTAACTGAGGTAACCCATGAGGATGACCAGGAGGATGCCGCAACGCTTCACCTGCAGGAGGTAGGGAGAAAGCCTGTCGGCAATCTGCAGGCGCAGGGCTAAAGGCATCAGCAGACTATTAAGGAGCATGATGCTGACCGCCACCGAGGTCACCACCACCATGGCGGTGGCGGCCGACAGGCCACCCAGAAAGGCGATCAGGGCCACCACCGGATGCCCCTGTTCCAGCGGCAACCGCAGGACAAAGGTATCAGCCTGAGACGGCGGCAGGTCCAACAACAGACCGCCGAAGGCAATGGGCAGCACAAAGAGATTGATGAGGAAAAGATACAAGGGCAACAGCCACATGGCGGTCAAGAGGTGACGCTCTCGGACATTCTCCACCACGGCCATATGGAACTGCCGGGGCAGCAGGATGATGGCCCCCATAGCCAGCATGGTCTTGACCCAAAAGACCTGATAATTATTCTCGACGCTGCCGTCAAAATGCAACAGATGGCAGAAATCGACCCGCCGACAGACCTCCTCAAAGAGGCTGCCCCAGCCGGGAAAGAGCACCCAGACCACCAGGATGCCGACGGCCAGAAAGGCCAGGAGTTTGACGATTGACTCAAAGGCAATGGCCGCCACCATACCCTCATGCCGTTCCGTGGGGTCCAGATGGCGAGCCCCGAACAGAATCCCAAAGATGGCCAGAAGGAGGGCCACATAAAAGGCCGTCTGATGGGGCGCCAACCCCAGACCGGTGACGGCGTCGTGGCCGGCCAGGATCGTGAAGGTATCGGCCACGGCCTTCAGTTGCAGGCCGATATAGGGGACCACCGCCAGCAGGATGCCCACCGTGGCCACCGCCCCCAACAGGCTGCTCTTCCCATAGCGCAATGCCAGGAAATCAGGGAGGGTCGTGATGTTATTGGCTTTGCAGAGATGGAGGAGCCGGCGCAGGCTGAACCACCAAAAGACGGCCCCCAGGGTCGGGCCCAGATAGGTGGCCAAAAAAATCACCCCGCTGGTGGCCGCCTTGCCCACACTGCCGTAAAAGGTCCAGGAGGTGCAATATACCGCCAGCGACAGGGTATATATGTAGGGGTTATCAATGAGACTCCGCCCCTGGGCCCGCCGGCGGTCCCCATAGAACGCCAGGGCGAAGAGAGCCAGGAGATAACCACAGGCCACCAGGGCCACCAACCAGGGAGAAAGCATGCTGTCCTTTTGTACGGTGATCCGGGCGCGGCAGCCTCGCCGCAGCCGTCGTCGGTAAGGAGCGCTGAATCTTTTCCTTGATCATATTACGGCAGGAGTTGTAAAACAAGGGGGTGGCTCAGCTGGGGACCGGCGGGCCACCGTCCCTTAGCCGTGCGGCGGGGAACCTTGCTGAGGAGGAAACTACCATGCCCCCCTATACCCATGCCGGAGGCATTGTCTACCGTACCCAGGCCGACCAGATATACTATCTTGTGGTCCAGGCCAAACCCAACCCGGAGCACTGGGTGATCCCCAAAGGCCATATCGAGCCCGGAGAGACCCCCGAGGCTGCGGCCAGACGGGAGATCCGGGAGGAGGCCGGCGTGGTGGCCGAGATCGTGGCCCCTTTGGGAGATCTCAACTTCACGCATCAGGGGGAAACGATCCTTACGCGGGTTTTTCTGCTGAAATTTCTCCAGGACGCAGAACCCCTGGAACAGCGCGCCTGCCGTTGGGAACCCTTTGCCGCCGCCGAGGCACTCCTCACCTTTGCCGACACCCGGGCCCTCCTGGAAGAGGCCCATCGCCTCCTCCAGCGCCAGCAAACCGCGGCCCAAGTGCAGTGACAGACCTACCCCCCCCAGGGGCAGATCTCCCTTTCAACCCCATTCTGGTGTCGTTGCTGTTGATCCCCGGTCTTACCCCCTACCCTCTGGGAGCCGGTATACTACGGCTATCCCCTCATCCTCACCTCATATCTTCCCCACACCTGTTTGCAGCCAGGCCCATGGTCCCCTGGCAGCCGGCGGTGGAGACACCACCGCTCCTCGGCAGGAGGACAACTCCAGGATCTCAAAGGAAAAAAACGGTGGGAAAGTCGGTGCGGCACTGCTTCCCGCCTGGCAGCAGGCGGGCGCGTGGCTGGGGCAGGACCTCCAGTAACAGAGGCGTCTGTCCTGAAGAGATTGCTTCCCTGATGAGCCTGAGATCCCTGGAAACCGGCCCCCTGGCCATAACGGCCGGGAACCCGGGCAACACTGCGGAATTGCGGCTGTTTTCAGCCAAACATTAACAATCTTGCCATCCCGATGTATGTATCTTTTCAGGGGGCTGTCCTCTTGTTTTTCTATCGATAGGGCGGGCCATACCCGCCGTCGGCTCCTTGCTAGTGGGGCGGGCCTGAAGTGCCCGCCCAAGTTAGCCATTGGCAATGACCGATATTTTCATGGTTCGCAGGTGCCTTTTTAAGTAATGGCAATTAGTACGCATATTGATAGGGCAAACCCGCCGGCACCGGAACCACATGGGCTTGAGCCAGGGCTTCTTCCACCTGCGGACTGATCATCTTGCCGAATTTCTTCCATTGGTACCATTGCATGGGATAGGTCCAGCACATTTCTTCCAGGATTTCCATACACTTTTCACCGATGCGCTGGCTGCTGGGCGCGGCGTCGGCAACAGTCTGGAGATGCAGGGTGTAGCCCCGCCCCTGGCGGCTGACCAAAGCCGAGACCACCGGCGAGCCGGAGCGTTTGCGCAGGATGTCCAGGGCCCGGTCATATTCCAGGGTTGCCCCTAAAAATGACAGCCGATGTTCATCCTTGGCTTTCCATTCATCGAATTCATCGGCCTCGGTGATGATGATCCGGCCTTCCTTCAACGCCTTCAAGGCCGCCAACAGGCAGTTGCCCTTTTCCGCATCAATGACCTTCAGGTCCACTTCCCTGGCCCGGGCCACCAGGGTATCCCGGAGTCGACTGGTCTGGAACCGGCAGATAATGGCCACCTTATAGCCGCTGAAGGCCAACGCCGCCGGCAGGAACTCCACCGCCCCGAAATGACCGGTGGCCAGGATGGCACCCTTGCCCGCAGCCAAGGCCTCCTGCAATGCCGCCTCACCCGCAAAACGCATTTTTTTGGCGAAAAATTTCCTCAGCCCCGGGAAAGGAGTATACGCTAAATAAAGTTTTTCGTGATAGTGGTCGAATATACCATGAAAGGTCTGACGCTTGACCCGACGCAACTCTTTGGCCGAGAGCTTTTTCCTCAAAACAAATTCTATTGTTCTTTCAATGAGTCGCTTTTCCTTGCGGTTGAAAACATAATAGAGACGGCCCAGCAGGATCAGATAGAGGCGTGATAGCCAGAAAGGCAGAAAACGGATGATCCAGCCGTTCAACCTCATCTGGAAAAACTTGCTGAGATTCAGACGCCGACGCAGATTTGCTAATTTGGGGATCAACATGACTATCTCCTTAACCCATCTTATCATCCTGATTTTTCGGTGAGGAGGGAACGATGCCCTCTGAAGGCACACTTCTCCCCCCTTTGCGCCCTTGGGGTTCAAAACCGACACTCCGGGCGCAGCCGTGGATAGTCACATCCACATGAGAATTGACTCTGCTGGGATGTGTCTAATATACCGCGTTTCAGTTTTTTTGGGAATGATTTTTTTATTATTTTTATCGGCAAAAATGAAAAAAAAATGAATGGAAAAATGACTGGCTGAAAATCTAATAAAATTAGTTATTTTAATTAATTAGAAGGTTTTTTGAAATTATTTTTCCTTTTTGATAATTTTCTAGTTAGCGTCCATCCGGAACCTCTTAACATGCCAGGGAAAGCGCCTGGATGGGCGGGATAACTCACACCCCTACAGAGAAATCCTTGCCGTTGGGTAATTCCTTCCACAAGTTGGAGCCACTTTCCGGATGGACGCAAGTCAATGCCCATCCGGAAAGGTCCTGGTTAATCGGTCACCTGTGCAGGCGGAGTTTCCGAATGAGAATGAGTTAGCGTCCATCAGAAAACTTTGCCATCCAGGAAATAATTGCTTGCCGGGCGTGATAACTCGCACCCCGCCCTGGGCCTTCCCTGCAGTGACGGAGCTCCCAAAGGCAGAAAATTAAAATAGTCTTCAATAATGTTTGACATTAACTTAGATTGATGATAACTGAGTAATATAAGGTTTGTTTTCCCGTGATGCCCAGCCTGCCTTAGTCCCCCACAGAAAGGAGTGCAACGTGTTCAAGAAGAGCGCTATCTTTCTCCTCGTCTGGATTCTCACCTTCTGTCTTACCGAAATCGCCGGGGCAGCAGGGTTTGCCATCCTGCAGCAGGGGACTGCGGCCATGGCTCAGGGCAACGCCTTTGTGGCCCAGGCTGACGATCCCTCCGCCGTCTTTTATAATCCGGCGGGTTTGACGCAGTTGCGGCGGCCCCAGTTCTATGCCCACACCGTCCTCAGTTCCACCAACCGCTCCTATATCTCCCCGGCGGGCAGCTACACCACTGCGGCCCATAAGATCTTTTTCATTCCTGCCACCTATGGCGTTCTCCCTGTCACCGACCGTCTGGTCCTGGGCTTTGGGGTTTTTTCTCCATTCGGCCTGGGCACCACCTGGCCGCCCTCCTGGGCCGGCCGTTACCTCACCACCCTCTCCGATCTGAAGACCTTTAACATCAATCCGGTGGCAGCCTATAAGATATTGGACAATCTGTCCCTGGCTGTGGGTCTTAACGTGCTCTATTCCAAGGTCAATATCCAGCGGCGGACTATGGTGGGGCCCCTCACTGAATTAAAAAGCGATTTTTCCGGGGACGGTTTCGGGTTTGGGTATAACTTCGGCCTTCTCTACGAGCCGTGGCAGGGAGTGAAATTTGGTCTGGCTTATCGCAGTGAAATCAGGGTGAACCACAAGGGCGACGTCAAGGTGGCCTGGCTGCCTGCGGTCAACGGTCAGGCGGAAGTGGTATATCCGCCCTCTCTTACCTGGGGGGTGGCCTTGGGCCTCTGGAAGCCGCTGGTAGTGGAGTTTGATGTCACCTGGACGGGCTGGTCCACCTATGACTTCCTGCGGTTGGACCTGAACCCCGCCCTGCCCCCGGCCACCACTACCATCCTCCAGGAAAAGAAGTGGCGGGATGCCTGGGCCTTCCGGTTCGGGGGCAATTATGAGATCAAGCCCGGCCTGAAGGTCCGGGCCGGTTATATTTATGATCTGACGCCGGTGCCCAGCAGCACCTTTGATCCCACCATCCCCGATGCCAACCGCCATATCTTTACTTTGGGCGGAGATTGGCAGATCAAACAGTTCACCCTGGGTTTGGCCTATAATTACATCCTTTCGGAAAACCGCTCCAAGGCCAATACCCTCACCATCAACGGCGTGCCCTTGCCGGAACCCCTCCAGGCCAACGGCAATTATAAGAGCAGCAACCATTCCTTGGGACTCTCGTTGGCCTACACCTTCTAGGGCTCGGCGGCGGCCCCCTCCGGCCGCGGTCAGGCCGCGGCTTCCTGCCCCTCCAGGGGCCGACGCCGCTCTCGCCCGGGTCGCGGCCGACTGTAAGTGTAAAAACCGCGGCCGGTCTTTTGGCCCAGATGTCCCGCAGCCAACATCGGCTCCAACCAGGCCAGGGCCCGGGGGTAGAGGGGGTTGTGGGCCTCCACCACCATGCCGAAGCGGAGAATATTGGCCACCGTGTCCAAACCGACGCTGTCCATCAGCCCGAAAGGCCCCTGGGGGGTCTCCATGACGGTCATCCAGGCCTGATCAATATCCTCGATCTTGGCCACGTCCTCCACCGCCAGCTCCAAAGCCGCGGCCAACAGCCGGACCAACATGGCGTTGCAAACATAACCCCGATGTTCCTTCCGCAACACGATGGGTTGGAGCTGCAGTCGGCGGGAAAACTCGGCCACCGCCGCCACGCAGGCCGGATCGGTGCCGGGGTGAGGCATCACATCCACCACATTTTTGACAAAGCAGAGCTGATGAAAGTGCCACCCTAAAAAACGCTGGGGCCGGCCGCTGGCATCGGCCATCTCCGAGGGAAAGATGACGGAAGAATTGGTGGTCAAGATGGCCCGGGACGGCAGTAAGGGGCCGAACTGGGCCCAGACCTGCCGTTTCACTTCCAGATCCTCGCTCACCGATTCGCTCACCAGATCAGCCTCGGCAGCCGCGGCGGCGGGGTCCTGGGTGTAGGTGATCTTCGCCAAAGCCCTGGCCGCCCAATCGGTACTGAGGTGCCCGCCTTGGACCAAATAATTGGCATAGCGCTGGAGATGGCGGCGGGCCCGGGCCATGGATATTTCCGACCGACAGAACATGGTCACCTCTACCCCGAAGAGGGCACATTGCAGGGCGATCTGCCGCCCCATCAACCCGGCTCCCAACACCAACACCTTTTTAATCTCCTGAGATTCCATCGCAGCCTCCTTTATTGCCGGTCTGCCGACCGATAATTTTCAAGCTGATATTGTTTGAACACCAGAGCGGCGTTGGTACCGCCGAAACCGAAGGAATTGGACAGAGCCGCCCGCACCGGCCGCCGCGCCGGTTGGCCGACCACCACCTGGAGGTCGGCGCATTCCGGGTCCGGCCGTTCCAGGTTCAGGGTGGCCGGGACCAGGCCGTGGTGAATGCTGAGGACGGTAAAGATTGCCTCCACCGCCCCCGCCGCTCCCAGGAGGTGTCCGGTCTGAGATTTGGTGGCGCTGATGAGGGGCTGGTGGGGGAAGAGCTGGCCGATGGCCCGGGCTTCGTTGCGGTCGCCCACCGGGGTGGAGGTGGCATGGGGATTGATGTAATCAATTTCCTGGGGCTCCAGACCGGCATCGGCCAGGGCTCGGAGCATACAGCGGCGGGCGCCGGCCAGGTCCGGGTCGGTGATATGGTGGCCGTCGCCACACATGCCGAATCCAGCCACCTCCGCCAGGATGGGGGCGCCCCGCTGCAGGGCGTGGGTCAGCTCCTCCAATACCAGGATGCCTGCCCCCTCGGCAATGACAAAGCCGGCATGCCCCTGGTCAAAAGGCCGACTCGCCGCTTCGGGAGTCTCATTGAAACCAGTGGCCAGGGCCCCCATTCGATAGAACCCGGCAATGGTCAAAGGGGTAATGGCCGCTTCGGCACCGCCGGCCAGCATGACATCAGCCTCCCCCAACTGGATGGCCCGACAGGCGGCGCCAATGGCTTGGCCCCCGGCGGCACAGGCACTGGACAGGGCGGTATTGGGCCCCTGGGCCCCGATGCTGATGGCCACATTCCCGGCCGCCAAGTTGGGCAGGAGGCGGGGCACCATGAACGGCGACACCTTCTTCACCCCTCCCTCCTCCAGACGGCGGTAGGCCTCTTCCCAACTGGCCACCCCACCCATGCCGGAGGCGATAATCGTCCCCAGGCGCTCCGGGTCGACGGCGGCAGGGTCCAGCCGGGCCTGATGCAAGGCCTCGTAACTGGCACAAAGGGCATATTGGGTAAAATTGTCGGTGTACTTCAGGAGCTTCAGGTCTTCCTTGGTGAGGTCGGGTTTGTATGCCGCCAACAGCGCTTTAAAATCAAAATCCTTCACCTCCCCGGCAATAAGGGGAAAATCCTCCGGAGCTTTGTAGCGGTCCCGGAAGGCTTCGCCCTGGGCGTCAAATTTGGTGATGCCCTTGATCCCGGAGCGACCGGCCAACAGGTTTTCCCAGGAGGTGGCTACGGTGTTGCCCAACGGCGAAACCAGGCCCAAACCGGTGACCACGACCCGCTTCAGATTGATGATCCTGCCGCTTAACATCTCTGTTTCCTCCTCTCCGATCAATGCGATGACGTCTCTCGGTTAAGCATGGGCATATTGGCCCACGGAACCCGCTGCCGGTATCAGGATGGGGGTGGCCGCCGGAGCCGGGGAGGGCCTTAGTGCGGTCACCACTTTGCCGAACTCTTTCCATTGATACCATTGCTCGGGATGGTCCCAGACGGCCTGCTCCAGACGCCGGAGACAGAGGCTGCTGAGCCTGTCCCGGAGGGGAGACCAGGCCACCGGCTCCATGGCCACGGTATAGTGCCGCCGGGGTCGGCGCTGAACCAAGGCTGTCAATACCGGGGCCTGGGCCCGCTTCTGGAGAACATCCAGGGTCCGGTCGCCGGGGATGCCAAACCCCAGGAAATTCACCCGGTCCTCCTCCCCCTGCCCTCGCCACATCTCAAACTCATCCATCTCGGTGATGAGAATGCGTCCTGCTTTCAGGGCCCGCAGAGCCGCCGGCAGCACCTTGCCGTTTTCAGGGATGATCAGATTGAGATTGACCAGGGCGGCCCTCTTGGCCATGGAGGCGGCCAACTCCGGGGTCTGGGGCCGAACGATGACCGCCACCGGATAGCCTCGCAGACTCAAGGCCGCCGGCAAAAACTCCACCGCCCCATAATGCCCGGTGACCATGAGCACCCCCCGCCCTCCCCGGAGGGCCGCCTCCAGCTCTTCCCGGCCCCTCAGTTCCAGCCGCCGGGACAGGAAGGCCTTGACCTTGGCCTCGGGGGCATAGGCCAGAAACAGTTTCTCCTGATAGTGCCGGAAGATTCCCTGGAAAATGCGGCGATGCTGCGCCTTTCTTTCCTGTGCCCCCTCCAGGCCCAATACCTGGTCCACGGTCCGGCAGATCAACTCCCGCTCCTCTGCCTGCCTCCAGTAGTAGAAACTCCCTAGGCAACTCACGAAGGCCTGGGAGACCACAAACGGACAGCGGTGGGCCAGATGGCGGCTCAGCGACATCTGGCAGAATTTACTGAGATTGCGTCTTGACTTGACCCTTGCTTCCATGGCTAACCTCCGGGGCCGGTACGCCGGCCGGTCTTGTTAGCCTGGATTCTATTGATATCTCAGGACGTTAGACAGAACAGATAGGACAGTTGTCACGGACCTGTCCCTGGGGCAGGGCTGCTGTGAAAAAACCGAAGGGTTAAGGACTACCGGCGTTCAGTCCATTGAACAGAGGCGGGGGCGAACCGGTGAGAAAATCGTTAAGAAAAATAAACTTTGTTGTTGATATCTCTTGACATTTTAAATAGATCAGATACCCTAATTAAAAATAACTCAAAAGAAATTGTCGGCAAGGCCAAGTTCTCGGCCGCCCTGCGGCGGCCGCTCTCTGCGCCGAGGCCATGGTTTCGGTTTTTTGCCTACCGGAACCCGGCCCCCAGGTGGGGGCAGGTTCTGTTGCTCCCGTTTCCGGGTCATGACTTCAAGAAGAGGATTTTCTATGTCCACTGGGCTGATCGTTTCCTGCTCCCCGGTTCCGCCGTAATCTTTCCGGTGCCGGTCCGACTGCCTTGCCAGTGGCCCGGCCTGCAGGGGTGGCACGGATGCCGTCCAGTCCGTAAGTGCATCTCTCACCAGGATGGTGATTGACATGGAAAAACACCACGGCTGTGTTAATACCAAGGTTATCATTGATTATTTCCAGGAGTATTTTCCGGACCAGCTGCCGGCTCTGCTCCAGGATCTCCACCCCGAAATTGATGCCTTGGACGACCCCCGGGAGTTTTTAACGGATAGCAATAATTGGGTCTCTAGTGACGTAGTCATTGCCCTCTTTAACAATGCCCGGCGGCTCACCCAAGATGATCAGATTGCCCGCAAGATCGGCAGTTATGCCGCCACCCACCAGAAATTCGGCTACATTCAACGCATCTTTGTCCAGATCTTCGGCACGCCTCGCCAAGCTCTGCGTCGCCTCCAGACCATCAGTGACAAATTCAACCGCAACAAGACGGTGGAGGTAATCTTTACCGGCCGGCGCCAGGCCACCATCCGTTTCCGTTATTTCCGGCACATTCCGGCGGATGCCGATTTCTGCCTCTATAACCAGGGGATTTTGGCAGCCATGCCCACCATTTGGCATCTCCCCCCGGGCACTGTCGAGGAAACCCGCTGCTTTTTCCGGGGGGATGATTATTGTGAATATCACTGTAGTTGGGAGCAACGAGGCGGTCTCAGAAAGTGGTTGCTGCGGTTTTTTCTCCCATGGCGGCTGCTGCGGGACACCGTTCAGGAACTGGAGCGGGACAAAGACCTGCTGAAAAAGAAATACGATGAAGTGCACCATCTCAATCTACAGTTGAAGGAGAAGATTGACCAGCTCATGACCCTCCCCGAGACCTGCATGGCCGCCCTGACCGCCGTGGATGTCCGGGGTCTGCTCAATGTCACCCTCAGCTTCCTCATCCGTTTTGTCAAACTGGACCGGGCCGGTGTCTTCCTGCTCAACGAAGAGACCAATCACCTGGAGATCCATTGCGGGGTCGGCATTGACCCCCAGTTGTATGAAAAGGTGAAGGACTACCGGATTCCCGTTACCAAGGTGGATAATATCGTGGCCCGGGTGGCCATCAACGGCATCCCCCTGGTGATCAATGATGTGGCCCACAGCCGCATTAATAAGGACAACCCCCTCATCCGCCTGTTTCAGCCCAAAGCCTTCATCCTGGCCCCCATCTCGGTCCGGGGCAAGGTCATCGGCGTCATTCTGGCCGACCGCATCCATCATGATCCCAAGATCAGCGATATTGACAAGGAAATGGTCATGAATTTCGCCCACCAGATCGCCATGGCCCTGGACAGCGCCCTGCTGCACCGCAAACTGGAGGTCACCGAACGCCGCTTTCAGGAGATGGTGGAGAATGCCTACGAAGGGATTTGGATCATTGATGAACAGGGGATCATCAAGTTTGCCAACCACCGACTCCGGGAAATCCTCGGCATCGAACCGCTGGAAGGCAAAGAGGTGTTTGCCTTTTTCGAGGGGGAAAATCGTAAAATTCTGGCCAATCTCCTGGCCCAGAACCGCAAGGGGCAGGTGGCCCAACAGGAACTGGAGCTCTTCACCCCGGAGCGGCGGACCGTAGCCGTGATCATGAGTTCCGTGCCCATCTTCGAGGAAGGCCGCTATGTAGGAGCCTTTGCCATGCTCAACGATATCACCGCCTTGAAGAAGATGGAACATCAACTCCTGCAGCAGCAACACCTGGAGGCGGTGGGCACCCTGGCCGAAGGCTGGGCCCGCAATTTCAATGATATCCTGGTCAATATCATGATCCTCACCGGTCTGGTCCTGGCCGAGACCAAAGAGGGGGGGGCGGCCTATAATGATCTCAAGCAGATCGAACTGGAGGTGAGTCGGGGCGCTGATCTCATTGACCAATTACTGTCTTTTGGCCGACGCCGTTTCAGTCCCAAGCCTCTGGAGGTGAATCTGCTCATTGACAAGGTGGTCAAACTTTTCCGCTTTTCCCATAAAAACCTGCGGATTAATCGTCATCTGGCCGACTCTCTACCGCCGGCCGAGGTAGACGCCGGCCATCTGGAGCAGGTCCTGGTCAATCTGCTGCTCATGGTCCGACCTCAGGGAGGGAAGGCCCGGGAGGTGATCATCACCACGGAGGAGACGATCCTCACCGAGGAGTTCTGCCAACCCTATGGCCGCAGCCCCGGTCCCTATATTTACATCTCCCTGCATGTTCCCAGTCTGGTCTTGAGTGAGAATCTGAAGAGCAAGATCTTTGAACCCTTTGTGATGAGCGATGATCTTTCTCTGGAGGCCCGCCCCAGTCTGGCCTCGGTCTATTCCATTGTGAAAAATCATCAGGGCATCATAGAATTGGATTCCGAGCCGTCCTTCGGCACCACCTTCCATCTCTATCTGCCTGTTTCCAAGCGGGCCGTGGCGGCGCCGGAGCCGCAGGCCCTGCAGTTTGTCCGGGGGTCGGGGACCATTTTGTTGGTGGACGACGAAGAGCAGGTACGCGCCATCGGCGCCCGCATCCTGACGCGTCTGGGTTACAAGGTCATCCAGGCCAGTACCGGCCAACAGGCCTACGAGATCGTCAAAGCCCGCCAGGAGCCCATCGATCTCATCGTCCTGGATATGATCTTGCCGGGCTGGAGCGGCCGGGAAACCTTCCAGCGCCTCCAGGAACTGGATCCCCAGGTCAAGGTCCTGCTCTACAGCGCCCACAGCATTGATGAAGACGTCCATCTCATGCTGGAAAAGGGGGCCCTGGGATTCCTGCAGAAACCGGCCCGCATCGCCGCCCTCTCCCAGAAGATTGCCGAGATGTTGGGCACCCGTCCCCCTGAGGCTGCAGCCGATCATCTGTCGGCCCCGCCCCTCGGTCCGGGCGGTCAACGGTCCTATCTGACCGATGTGACTGCAAAGTTATCCAGGTAAGGCCGAAGCGCCATGATGCCGGCAGAGAGACGGGACACTAACGGGTAAGGTCACTCCCGGGACCGGCCGACTCAAGGGCCGCCCGGGACGAAACCCAGGCCCCGGACCCGGACGGTCCCCGGCTCATCGAGGCTCCCGGTGATCTCCATCTCCACGTCCAGGAACTGTTGGATGACCCATCGGTTGGTCAGCAGATGCCGGGTAACAGCCTCGGTGCTGAAGGTCGTCTCCCCCTTGGCCAAGGCTGCGTAAATCAAGACCTGATCGGCCAGATGCCGGTCCACTGCCGCGCCGCTGGCCAGGAAGGTGCGGAGCCCGGCCACCGCCTCCTGGGCCACCACCTCGGCCGGTTTGCCCTTGGCACCCAGGGAGGAAAAACCGGCCTGGGGCCCCCAGAGCATGACAAAACTCCCCGGTCCCCGGCTATGGGGGCTTGCCTCAGTAATGGAGAGGAGGGGGAGGTGTTCCCGGAGATAGCGGCTCTGCCGCTCTCTGACGTGCTCCGGCAGCTGGGCCGCCGCCGACAGGCCCTGGAAGGCCGCCAAGGAGGGAGGGGAAGTCCAGACTGCCCCGCGCAGCCCTGCCGTTGGCCTCACCTCCAGGGAAATCTCGCCCCCGCCCTGGGGATAGAACCCCCAGCGGTGGCTGGCGGCGGTGGCATTGAGGCCCATCTGCCTCAAACTGGGGAGAAATACCGCGGCAAAATAATCAAAGGGGGGGCTTCCAGGCACGTGGGTGCCGCCGCAGAGCACCAGAAAGGAGGGCTGGGAGGCCAAAGTCAGGACCGGCAGGAGGGTTTGGGCCAGGAGGGTGACCGCGCCGGCGCTGCCGGTCTGCTGGGCCACATCAAAACGGTAGCGGCCGGGAACGATCCTCCGAGGCGCAAAGGTGAGGGCGGTGGAACCCAGGGCCGCACCGCTCACTTCGGCACCGGTGATCCGGGCCAGGGCCTGGACCCCGGTCAAGTGCTGCGGCCGCAACCCAGGCTTGGGCCGGCGGCCCCTGATGTTCTCGAGGCGGACGCTTTTCCCGGTGAGGGCGGCCAGGGCCAGGGCCGTGCGCAAAATCTGACCGCCCCCTTCGCCGTAGGAGCCATCGAGAACCAACATCGGCAAGCTTAATCGTCCAGAATAAAGATTACTTCCAAACGGACCCGATAGGTGTCAATCTTCCCGTCTTTGACCGAGACCCGGTGCTCCACCACCCGCATGCCGGTGATACCCCGCAGGGTCTTCGAGGCCCTGGCAAAACCGACGTTGACGGCTTCCCGGAAACCCACGGGGGACTCGGCAATGATCTCGGTAACCCGTGCCACCTGTTCCTTGCCCATGATCAACCCTCCTTGTTGTTTTCTAGTTGCCCTCTCAGGAGCCAGTATTACCTTGACAGCATAAATTTTTTTTGAAAGATTTGCAAGGTCATCATTGTCGACTACCCTGGCCCCGACCGGAAAACAAGCCCCCGGTCGGGCTTTCTTGCCGAGGCCATCCCATGATAGCTTTGTATCAAACCATCAGGATCATCATCTATGATCTGGACGGAGTTCTGGTGGATTCCTTCCAGGCCAATCTCACCTACTACAACCGCCTGCTCCGGCACTTCGGGCTGCCGCCTTTGGGTCCGGAGCATTACCAGTTGATCCAGACGGGCACTTCACCGGAGGTCATCGCCGCCATCTTCCCCAACCCGGCCTTGGCTGATCAGGCCCGGGCCTATGAACAGCAGATGGACAATGACGATATTCTTCCCCTCATCCGTCTGGAGCCGTCAGCGCGGCCGACGCTGGTGGAACTGCGCCGCCGGGGTTACCGCACGGCCATCGCCACCAACCGGGGCAAAAGCCTGCCCCTGGTGCTGGCCCACCATGACCTGACGCCCCTTTTTGATCTCACCGTGGGCAGCAGACAGGTCCAGGCTCCCAAACCCCACCCCCGTTATCTGGAGCTCATCCTGGAAACCTTCGGTCTCCCACCCCAACAGGCCCTTTACCTCGGCGATGCCCCCGTAGACGCCCAATTGGCCGCCGCGGTGGGCGTCCCTTTTCTTGCCTACAGGAACCCCCAGCTCCCGGCCTTGGCCCACCTTGAGAACCATTGGCAGCTCCTGGACCTGCTGCCCCCGGCTCCTTAAAGGCCGGCCCCCTACCCTGCCCCCGACCCAGTTGCGTTCGGCGCCCAAAAGGATTAGTTTAGCAGCAGGCAGAAGGTAGAGGGCGGCAGAAAAATTCTGATGGTATGAATGGTAATTGCCATTAGTTAGAAAATAAAGTTCGTAGTTCATAGTTCGTAGAGGTTAGAGGGGAGTCCGTAGGACCGGCATCCTTGCCGGCCCTACCCCCCGCATCAGAAAAATCGGTTTCTGGCCGTTTTCCGGAAGAGCTTCTCTTTTAGGCTCTCTTCTAGTGGGGCGGGNCTCCGTGCCCGCCCAAGGTAGCCAACAGCAGCGACCTTTATTTTCATGGTTCGCGGGTGACTTTTGTAAGTCATGGCAATTAGTTAGAAAATACAGTTAATAGTTCATAGTTCAGAGAGATTAGAGGAGAGTCCGTAGGACCGGCATCCTTGCCCCCTCCAGCTCTTGGCAAGTTGGGCGGGCACTTCAGGTTCGCCCCACTCACTGGTGTCCATCCGAAAACTTCGGGTGGACAGGTTATAGAGCGTTGGGGGGCTTGCTAAATCAAGCCCCTACGAAAGGTGGGCCTTTCTGGATGAGCACTAACTAGTGTCCATCCGGAAACGGGCGTCAAATTTTGGGAGGTATTGCTCAACGGCAAAGAATTCATTGTAGGGGCCTGATTTATCACGCCATCCCAGTCGCTTTTCCTAGTATATCCCCAGTTTCCCGATGAGCACTAACTAAGAGCCGATGGTGGGCACGGCCCGACCTATAAAATTACGAACTATGAACTACAAACTTTATTTTCAAACCAACTGACAGAGGAGTTTTCACTATGAGACTTCAGGGAAAAAAGGTGGCCATCCTGGCTGAGACGTTGTATCAGGACCTGGAATTGTGGTATCCCTTGCTGCGCCTGCAGGAAGAAGGGGCCCAGGTGCTGGTGGTGGGAACCGGCAGTGCCTCCACATATACGGGCAAGTTCGGCTATCCGGTGGTGGTGGACACAACTGCAGACCAGCTCCGAGCTGCAGACCTGGATGCCGTCATAATCCCCGGCGGTTATGCCCCCGACCACCTGAGGCGCTTCCCGGCCGTGGTCAAATTGGTCCGGGAGGCCTGCCAGCAGGGGAAGATTGTGGCCGCCATCTGCCATGGCGGGTGGCTCCTGGCCTCGGCCAAGATCCTTTCCGGCCGGACCGTCACCGCCTTCTTCGCCATCCGGGACGACTTGGAGCACGCCGGAGCCCGGTTTGTGGATCAGGAGGTCTGCATCGACGGCAACCTCATCACCTCCCGGAAACCCGAGGACCTGCCGGCTTTTCTGCGGGCCATTATTGAAGCCCTGGCCGCCCATTAGGGTGCGTTCCCACAGGCCCCGGCTCCTCCTCGCCTTGCCGGATCGGGATGGATTTATTATATTTGATGGAGGGAGGGAGCCTTGTCCCAGGTCTCCGGATGCCCTGAATTCAAGAGCCACGACTCGAGACCAACGAACCGGTGCAAGCCCTTATTTTTGATGGACAGGTACGACTCGCCGATTTGCCCTTGCCGACTCTGGAACCCGGCGAAGCCTTGATTCAGGTCCGATTGGCCGGTATCTGCGGCACAGATCTGGCTATTATCCACGGATATGCCGAATTTCAGGGGGTCATGGGACATGAGTTTGTGGGTCAGGTAGTGGCCGCTCCCGATCCCCAGTGGCTGGGGCAGCGGGTGGTGGGCGAGATCAATTTACCCTGCGGCCAGTGCACCCGGTGCCGAAGCGGTCTGACGAGCCACTGCCGCCACCGGCGGGGCATCGGCCTCCGTCACC
>Ga0067045_1028439_pt1 | contig 33404 bp, 23 predicted proteins | sample TerdegcTABiofilm_FD_59184 | JGI IMG/M metagenome (GOLD analysis project Ga0067045, IMG submission 59184) | Combined Assembly of (Gp0054472, Gp0054536) Wastewater bioreactor microbial communities from Singapore -Terephthalate degrading...
ACGCAGGCAAATCTTTTGTTTTCTTTTTGCAGGGCGATAGCGCCAGCGGTTCTTTTGCAGGAGCCAACCGACAGCCAGTATGGCAAGCTTCTTCGCAAAATGCTAAAAGGAGAAATCCCTGGTACAAGGGATGAGCTTCTTGATCTTTTTATAAAGGATAGGGCATATGATGTGGAACATAACATAACACCATCACTTAGCAAAGGGTATGTGGTGATAGTTGATAGATATTTTTATTCAACTGCTGCCTATCAGGCAGGTGATGGCATCAAACCTTCAGACATTGTCAGGATGAATATTGAAAGAGGATTTCCTGTGCCTGATAGGGTGTATTTCATTGATATTGAGCCTGCTATCGCCTTAGAGCGAATACACAGGCGGTCAGGTGACAATAAAGAAATATTTGAAACATTGCAAACTCTTGAAACTATCAGAAAAAATTATTTGTCAATAGCAGACTCCACCTTCGCTGTCATACAGGGTAGTCTGGGAGTGGAAGATATGTTTCAGGAGGTTTTGAAGGATTTTGAAAAACATTTTGTGACAGGATAGATAGATAGTATATGAGGGTATTTCGCCAGTTAATTATTCAGGGGATTAATATTGTTTTTCTTTCCCTTTTGCTGCTTTTGGGCTGGATGCTACACACTGTGAAGATTGAAGGTAATCTTCTTGTTATATTTATAGTTTTTTCCATCGTAACCATATTTCCTCTGTATACGTATTATATTGAACGATTTTATAAAAAGATAATTCCATTAAAATATGAAGATCTCTATATACAGACAGTAGACATGTTTTTGTCGTTGCAGTCATTTGATGATATTATCAAGGTTATCTTTGATAAGGTATTACAGTATATTGGTGTTAAGTCGGGGCTGCTAATATTTTATTCCCATGCAAGCGATGATTATACCATTTACTATCAGAAACAGCAAAAACAGAAAGTAATACGCAAAGCCCATATTGATAAAAATAATATTATATTCAAGATAATTCAGTCAGGGGATGATATTCTGATAAAAAGCAAGATGGATCCTTCATTGCATTTTCAAAGGAGCATCATGTTTGAAATGGAAAAATTGGGTGGAGAAATTATCATCCCCATTTACTATCATGATATTTTTTTAGGCCTGATGATCATTGGTGAAATGAAACGAAGAATATCCCGGAGGGATATTTTAATGTTAAAAGCATTAGCTTCAAAAATTGCCACAGTTACTGTTAACAGCTTCTTTATGCATGAACTGATCAAAAACAAAGAGATTGAGAAGGAATATGAACTGGGACATAAGGTGTTAAAGCAATTTTTACCCCCTGATAAAGGTATTATTCACAAGACTCAATATATGATGATACAAAATCCGGACAGTACCATTACCTGTTATTTCAATATTTACAATCCGGATCCAATGACCTCTTATATTGCACTATGTCCGTTACAGGCCAATATTTCGCTGTTATCATTGTTGATTCCGGCAATCAGTGTGTTAATGCAGAGTTATTCCCGTCTTGGATTTTTACCTGATCATATTATAAAGAAAATAAATGCTGTTCTTAAAGAAAAAGAACTCATTGAAGAAAATTTGCCCATAATGATTGTGAAGAAGAAAAAGAAACAATATTGCATAAGCAGGTCTGGAAACTGTAATATGAAGGTATACGTTCAGAAAAAAACTAAAGTTATGCCCTTGAACCTGCAATATGCTATTAACCAGGTTAATAATATCAAAAAGCTTATAATAACATCAGGATGGCTTCCCAATAATATTGGAGGAATAGATGAAGTTGATGAAACCATTGATGTGGACAGACACAGTATACCAGAGAACAATTTTATGTTAATACTTTCAGAAATACTATGAAAAAACGGATACTTTTTTACAGTTTCAGTATTATATATACTCTGATCTTTGTGCTGACTGTTCCTTATGGCTATAAGAATGCAGTTACATACCCATTTGACCGGCTGCTGGTAGGTAGTACGTTTTTGTATCGTTTGCATGATGCACCACATGCTTTATTTAAAGCTACACTTGAAACATGTGATAGTAGAACTCTGAATAATGATTTCCAAACGCTAACTGATTGGGAATGTATATCTACCATTAATAGTACAACTGTTAAACAACATTTTAAAAGTAATAATAAGGTGGCATTGTGGCTGGTTTTAATACTAGCATTTTCTTCAATTCTTTTGATTATATGGGCTGCGGGCATCTATTATGCACGGAAGGACATGTTTGCTAATTTATTTATAGTGATTGCTAATGCTGTGGCTCTTAATTGTCTTGTATACATAGACCTTTTCTTTGTGCATCGGTTACATGCTGTCTATCCTGCTGTCAGCTCTCTTGTTCCCCTCTGTTTATTCTATATTGTATTTACGATGAAAGAAAGCAATCCGCTAGTTAAAACAGTGTGCTATGTGATTGTTCTTGTAACCGGAATTGTTTTAAGTGGAACCGCCTATTGTAATGTTTTACCCTTTGAAAAAGTGTATCAGTTCAATGGGATTATTTCAGTTGTATTGTTTATTATAGCTGCTATCATGTTGGTTTGTGAGCACAACAACCATGCACGATTTTTAATTAAAAGAAATATTGTAGTGGCGGGCGCAATAGTGGCAGGTGGTGTTTTGCCTTTTGCAGTGTTGCTTGCAGGTACGTACCATGATATGCAGCCTTCTACTTTATTTTCACTCCTGTTTACCATAGCTATACCGGTGAGTATAGGGAATGGGCTACTGGCAAATTACAGCCTGGGGTCGGTGGCCAATCTTCAAAAAAACAGTATATCAATGGTTGTGGATATTATTATTGCAGTGGTTATATCGACGGGGTTATTTTATATGTATAATTTTTATTCCATATTACTATCGCCCCCCATTATTATTGGACTTTTTCTTGCAATCATGCTGATTATCCTCCACATCAGGATGCTCATCATACGGGCGCTTGATGATATTATATTTTTAAAAAACGATGAATATTCTCTGTCATTACAGAGAATTGCAGAAATCATAACCTGGCCAAAAAATTTAAAGGAAAAACTGGATGCTATTGAAAATGAACTGAAGACGCTAATCAAAGTTAAAAAAATAAGCTATGCAATTATTGATAACTATCAGTATAATGATGAACGAATTATTGTTCTGGATGAAGATTCTAATCTTGCCTCGTTTTTTAAAAAAAGGAATGAAACCATTACCTCGGCAAGTTTTTTTTCCAGCAGGAATGATGAAAAGGCTGTTGAAGAATACATTATAACCAACGGTATTGAAGCCTGCATTCCCGTATGTATAAATGAATCCTTAAAGGGTATTCTTTTTGTCCATAACAAAGGCGATTATTTTACAAATGTAGAACTAAACTTTCTTTCCATGTTAGCCTTGCAGGTTCATCAGCTTGTCATCAACAGCAAGGCTTTAACGGAATATATCAATTCACGAAATTATGAAAAGGAACTTGATCTGGCATCATATATTCAGGTTCGACTTTTCCCGAAGAAACCACCACAGGATTGTGGTATTCAGTTTTCTATATATTCACGGCCGTATTTGAAGGTAACCGGCGACTACTATGATATCATCCCTGTGGACAAAAACAGGGTGGCAGTAGTTATTGCCGACATATCAGGCCATGGGTTATCTGCTGCAATGATATTATCAGCCACCAGCGCTATTATCAACGGGATGTTAAAAGAAAAGAAAGGTATTGATAAAGTAGTTGCTGAATTAAATCATTTTTTAACTATCCGCTATACGGGATTTGAACTAATAACGTTATTTATAGGCCTGTATAATAAGCGGACACGATCTATGGAGTACATCAATGCAGGGCACATAGCACCACTGGTAGTTTCAAAGGATAAAAAATTATATCATCTGGAAGGAAGATCCAAAATACTGGGTGTTGACCCCATGGCACAGTATTATTCTTCGCGCTATTCATTCAGCGCAGGTGATCAGATGATACTCTATACAGATGGATTGACAGATCTGTATAACAGTAATAGTGATATAACATTTGGTGAGGATTCATTGAATGAAATACTCAATCAGTCATTAACAAAACCTATTGAGGAGAAAATCCATGCAATTACAGAAGGGATTGTTACATTTGGCCAGGAATATATCAAGGATGACATTACTGTTATTGGCATGCATTTTGATTAATGCTATAATTACCGGGAATGCCTTTCCTGATGTAAAGCAGCAAGCACCAGATGTATTGATGCCAGGTGCTACGGTATCAATGCCAGGGATACCATCGTATAGTTATATAAATCCAGTTTTTGCTGATATTAATGAAGCCTTTTCATTACAGTACCGTTACGCACACATTAATTCCGGTGATATAGGAACGCATTATGCCGCTACAACATTATACGGATTTACCATTGCATATAGTACAGTGGAAGCATTATTTGCTGAAAAAGAAGTTATACAAACACAGGGGCAATCATGGTATTTTGCCAAAGGTATTATGCTCACTGACTGGTTGGGTGTTGGAGTAAGTTATAACCGGTATACAGTGAACAATGACCCTGTAACATCATGGGGATACAGTTTGCTTTTGATGCCATCACGGTTCATTTCATTTGGTATGGTCATTGATCATGCTAATAAACCATCGTTAGATGAGGTTACATTAAAACAGCGTGAATGGTATTCTATTGGGATTCGTCCCTTTGGTAATACTCTTTCATTTGCATGGGACATTAAACGCTATGAGGGTGAACCGTGGAAAGATGTATTGCATGTGTTTACCCTTTCAGGAATGGTGTGGCGCGATATCATATGCTCTTTGCAGTATGACATGGATCGCAATATATCATTTGCACTGGCTATCCCATTTGACATATCATCACGAACTGGTGGTAGTTCTCTCTATGATGTTGGGTATATGCATTTTGATAAGCAGAAGGCAACAGCCTATACCTTTGGTATCACACTAACTGAAGAGCGCTTCAGGAATGCATTGAGTTCCAAGATGCGGTATTTGTCGATAGTCCTGCGGGATCAGGTTAAAGAGGTTAAGGACAAAAGCTTATTTGAGCCATCAAAAGCATCTTTTTTTGATATTGTGCGCTCACTGCGTGAGGCAATGTATGACGAAAGTATTGCAGGTATACTTATTCAGATAGATGCACCAGCTTTAAATTTTGCACAGGCACAGGAACTGAGAGAAGAAATCAAGCGATGTAAGCAAAAAGGGAAGCCGGTATACTGCATCCTTGCATCAATGGGCAATATCGAATACTATATTGCTTCGTCAGCATCTAAAATATATTATGTTCCCAACCAGCCTTTTGGTATTACCGGCCTTAAGGCTGAGGTGTACTTTTTCAAAGGGCTGTTTGATAAAGTTGGTATCAGGTTTGAAGAGGTTAAAAAAGGTCAGTATAAATCATTTGGCGAATCGTTTACACGGCAACAGATGTCAGATGCTGCCAGGGAAAATATTATTTCATTGCTGAAAGATTTAAATCAGCAGTATATACAGGATATTGCTCAGGCCAGGAATATCTCTGTTCAGGAAGTGGAGCAATGTATAGCAGGTGGTATATTAACACCACAGCTAGCAAAGTCAAGGGGATTTATTGATGACATTGCACGACCGTATGAAGTGTTACAACGATTAGGTGTTGAACGATATGGCCTGTCATACCTGGTTACATGCGATAGTTATATTGAAGAAACAATGTTTGTATATGAGTGGGGACCCAAACCAAAGATTGCTGTTATCTATGTTGAGGGAAATATTATACGTGGGGAAGCTAAAGATGATAGTTTTCTGTCACCAGCAATGATAGGTGATAGTAACTATCGAAAATATCTTGAAAAGGTATTTGCTGATAAAGATGTTAAGGCAGTGGTAATCCGCATTAATTCGGGAGGGGGTTCGGCAATTGCTTCTGATTTGATGTGGCATACACTTGTAGCAATGAAAAAGCGCTATAAAAAACCGGTAGTTATATCATTTGGGAATATTGCTGCGTCAGGCGGTTATTATATAGCCTGTACAAATGATACTATCTTTACCAGCAAAGCAACCATTACCGGCTCAATAGGAGTTATATTTGGAAAATTTAATCTAGAGGAATTGTACAGCAAGTTAGGTATCAATAAAGAAACAATCAAGATGAGCGAATTTGCAGATATTTTTTCTGAATCACGAGCTTTCACAGAAAAAGAAAAACAGCTAATCCAGAAGAGTGTGGATTATACCTATAATGAGTTTGTTCAAAAAGTTGAAACGGGAAGGAATATCCCACAAGAAAGCATCCCGTCGGTAGCTGAAGGGAAAGTATTTACCGGTGCCCAGGCTTTGCAGAACAAGCTTGCTGATAAGGAAGGTGGGCTTATAGCAGCAATATCCTATGCTGCAACGCTTGCTCATATCAAGGGGGAGTTCCAGGTTGTGCAGTTGCCGCAGAAAGATATTGACTTGCGGAAGTTACTGAAAGGGACTAGCTTTCAGGCATCATTATCAGGCATATTACAGTATATAATAAATGCCTTGGCATTAGAAGCACTTTCCCGTGAAGAAGCATTGTTGTTGTATCCCTATGATATTGTAATTAAATAGTCTATAAAGAATTTTGAATACCTGGTATGAGAAGGTTTGTGTGACTATCCCTAAAAAACATACTATAGCCAGCATCATAGTAATGTATGTTGTTTTATTTTCTTTTTCCGTGTATGCTAAACCCAAAGCAGGGTTTGGCATTATACGTGGGTATTCGTCTGATGAAAATTACTTAGCAACGCTTATTCGGGGTCATTGTGTAAATATTGCAACGTCACTTGGCATATTTGATATTATTAATCCTGATAATCTGCTTCAGCAACTGCAGCGCCTGCCGTGTAATGAAGAGCAATGCATACTGCAATTTGCCAGTCAGGCTGATTTACAAATTATTGTTATGGGTACTGTGGAGCGCTCTGCACAGGGCTATGTGGTAGCCATTAATGCGTATGGGCTTGGTATGCCATACTATGGCAAACAATTCTGCAATTACAACACAAAGGTAGCGGTTAATATCCTGGACAGGGCTGACCGTGAAGCAAGCTACATTGCAGAGGAAATAGCATCACAGTTTATTGCTAAGCTGTGTGAGCAGTATACAGTACCTCTCACAGTGAAAAATAATACTGTTGCTGGTGATTATATAATTAGTGGTACATATACTTTTTATACACTGCAGACTGTGTACGACAATTATACGGTGCTGGTTCCTGGCGGCAGAGTTGAGGTTTTTAACAATACAGTAGCTACTACAGTTCCAGATGATTCAATAATTCTTATTAATTTTAAAAAGGAAGCTGACAGTATAAAAAACTTCTACTACGGCAGAAAGAAAGAAATTGTCTTTAAAAAGTCACAGGTTGAAGATAGCTGTATATTGATGGCTTTTACTGTTCCTGCAAGTGCGTCAATGCCACTTGTTGTCCCGTTATTTGGTTACTATACCAGTGAAGACTATGGGGGGCTTCTCCTGTGGGCAGGCAATGTGGTGCCCTATATTGGTCTTGAAATCTGGGGTTTTGTTAACAGGCCTTCTGAGTTAAAGAAACATCACAATGATATTTCGCGTAACCAGATGGCATCATATTACTTTGCCTGGTATATGCTCCTTGCCGGTGGCATGCCTTCTTTTGTTGATGCATTTTCACATCAATACTTGCAGCAGGCGCGTTTATATCAGGGACAGGTGCCAACCATGGGCTCTTCAACTACTGAAATCTATCTTGCTCTGATAGGGGCTGGAAGTGGCATGTTTTATAAAGGCAATCGCCTGTGGGGCTATGTTTATTTTCATCTGACCAATATATGTGTGTATGGATTGCTGTATAACTATGCAAAGCCACAGAGCTGGGATGAGCAGAATAAACGCTATACTACGGGTGCTTCTCATGCAAAAGCAATGTATGCTTTTGCCGGGTTACTATCGCTTATAAAAATTGTGGAGATAGTTCATACAGTATCAGTTCCATACGCACTATCAGTAACCAGTGAAATGAGCTCTATAGATGTTTCCCCTGATTTTAGAATAAACCCTTATGAAAAGGTAATTGGAATATCATGCGCAATGCATTTTTAATAGTATGTTTGCTGCCAGTGTATGTAATGCTATGCATGAAGACAGTATATGCAGATGATATGCCTGTTGATGTTGTTATCATTAATACGAGCATACAAACGCCAATGATACAGGCTTTGAGCAGTATAACGCAAAACGCGGTAAAGGAAGCCTTTGAGGAATGCAGGCAGCTTGTACCAGCTGATGCTGAAAGTTTCATCAGCATGACGGGTGTACAAGCACCAGGTGATATTATTGGCAAAGCACACCTGTATGGGGTATCGTTACTGGTATATATGCGGGTGTTTCTGGTTGGTCCGGTGTATTACTGTGAACTTTCATTTAAACCGCTGGATGACAAAGTAGCGTTTAAGGAAGAAACAGTAACAGTGCAGGGAACTATTGCCAGAAATATCCCCCTGAAAGCTAAACGGGAGATTATCAAGCGCCATCAGGATGTATTACAGTGCACTATAAAAACAAAAATTGATGCGCGCACCTATGTTGTCAATGCCGGGCAATGGCATGGACTTGCCGAAAAAACATATACACTGGTAAACGGAAAACAATGCACCGTCCACGTTGTGCGTCGGTATACAGCGCTGGTACAGCTTGATGGTGACTATACTTCAGGTGATATGCTTGGATTAAACTCCACTGTTTGTAAAAAGGATTTACTTGAAGCTATCACTACAAAGATTCATGAAAATGTAGTCTTTGAGCGTTCGGGCAAGGAATTGTTAAAAGGTGATAGTGACAGCAAACGTGCAATTGAAGCCTGTTGTGTTGTTAATCCATTTGGTAATATCCTGCTTCCAGGATACGGCGCATTTTTGGCAACACATTATCTGGGGTTTACGCATACTGAGCCACGGTGGGAGGGGGTGTATACAGGTGCAGCTGTAGTGATGATGCAGTTAGGACTTGTTCCTGCGCTTGGAAAGGGGAAAGTCAATTTTTTTCCATGGATACAGGATCGTGACAAAACGGATGCACAGTATCGGCTGCATGTGTATCTGTGGGCAACCCTTCCAGTTACGTATACGGTGGCGTTTTTTGATCAACTGGCGTATGCATACGAAAGACACCGGTATCTACCGCCATTTTTTGCAGATAAGGATGTAACGGCAGTTCTTGTTTCGGCGATAGTTCCGGGAGGAGGTCTTTTCTATAAAGGTAATAGATTGTGGGGATATGGCTACTGGCTTTCTGAATTTACACTGGGAGGAGTGGTTGCATATAAGCAGGCTGGTAACCGAAATATACTGCTTGGTATATTAGCAGGGATAAAAGTGGTGGAGCTTTTCCATGCATGGCTTGCCACTCCAGCATATACGGTTTATTCCTATGAACTATCGCACAATACTACCCCCATTAATGTTGGGATGAGTAGCTTTGGCAGCGAACTGTGTTTTTACACATATTTTTCTAAAAATTATTGAAGCAAAACCCTGTTGCAATATAATGGATATACAAACTGATAATAGAAAGGTAGATTATGCTCAAAAAAGCATTTCTTATATTAGAGGACGGAACAACATTTGAGGGGACTCAATTTGGCTGGGAGGGTGAAGCGTTGGGTGAGGTGGTGTTTAACACCTCTATGAGTGGGTATCAGGAGGTTTTGACCGACCCATCATACAACGGTCAGATAGTTGCCATGACGTACCCCATGATTGGTAATTATGGTGTAAATGATGAGGATGTTGAATCATCGCGTGTTCAGGTTGCAGGATTTGTAGTTAAAGAATATAGCAAAACATACTCCAATTTCAGAGCTAAACGTTCACTTGATGACTATCTGAAAGAATATAAGGTTCCCGGCATTGAAAGTGTTGATACCCGAAAATTAACCCGCCATATACGTGACAAAGGGGCAATGCGTGCAGGCATTTTTCTGGATAAGGCTGGAGCACTTGAAAAGGTGCTTTCTCATCCGTCCATGGCTGGACTTGATTTAACCCGCAATGTCATGTGCCAGAAACCATATACATTTGGTACACACCGTGACACGGCGCCAACTATTGCTGTATTTGACTTTGGTGTTAAAACCAACATTTTACGGCTGCTTACCGCTGAAGGGTTTAATGTTACTGTATATCCAGGCATCACACCGTTATCGGAAGTATTAAAAAATACTACTATTAAAGGTGTGTTTTTGTCAAATGGTCCCGGGGATCCCGATGCAGTTGATTATGCAAAGGTATTGGTGAAAGATATTCTGAAGACTGAGATACCCTGTTTTGGGATATGTTTAGGGCATCAGTTGCTGGCGCTTGGTTTGGGGGCTAAGACGTATAAATTGAAGTTTGGCCACAGGGGTGGGAATCAGCCGGTAAAAAATGTATTAACACAAAAAGTTGAAATAACCTCGCAGAATCATGGGTTTGCAGTGGATTATGAATCCACAAAAAAGATTCCGGATATTGAGATAACACATATCAACTGTAACGATACCACTGTTGAAGGATTACGTCATAAAAAACTGCCATTATTTTGTGTACAGTATCATCCTGAAGCAAATCCAGGTCCTCACGATTCGCGATATCTTTTTAAAGAATTTTATTCAATGGTGGCACAGAGTTAATTAAACCCTGATTGCCAATATAACTTCTTCAGCTAACGATAGCGTATGGTTGAATATAACTTTTTAATAAATGGTTGTTGACAAATATTAATACGTACTTAGTATTTTTGATTCCCGCATAATCATAGTATTTCATAGTAGTATTGATTATTTTTGTATAATTGTATACATTATTTGCAGGTATATAACTGTGTATTATTATTTTATGGAGGAATTTGTGTGAGTGCAAAAGTACAGAACTGGAATGAAATAACAATACATTCTGATAAAGAGCCTCAGCTTACTGAAAATGCTCGTATAGTTCTTGAAAAGCGGTATCTGGCAAAAGATGAGGAAGGCAATGTTATTGAAACACCCCGCCAGATGTTTGAGCGCATTGCAAAATACATTGCGTCAGCCGATTTGTTGTATGGAAAAGATGCAAGACATGTTAATCAGGTAGCAACCACATTTTATGAAATGATGGTTGACCTGCTTTTTATACCAAATAGCCCAACATTAATGAATGCAGGCAGGCCACTGGGGCAGCTTTCGGCGTGTTTTGTTTTACCAGTTGAAGATTCCATGGATGGTATATTTGATGCAATAAAGTATATGGCATTAATTCATAAAAGTGGTGGGGGCACTGGTTTTTCTTTTTCCAGGTTGCGACCCAAAAATGATGTAGTTCAGACTACCAAAGGGGTATCCAGTGGCCCTGTATCCTTTATGAATATATTCAATGCTGCTACGGAAACCATCAAGCAGGGTGGTACCCGACGTGGTGCAAATATGGCAATATTGCATGTTACACATCCTGATATCATAGAATTTATCCGTGCCAAGGAAAAAAATGATGCACTTACCAATTTTAACTGCTCGGTGGCAGTAAGTGATGCCTTCATGAAAGCAGTTGAAAATGATGAAGAATATGATCTTATTAATCCGCGAAGCGGAAAGTCAGCAGGAAAGCTAAAGGCACGTGAAGTGTTTGAACTTATTGTGCACATGGCATGGAAAAATGGTGAGCCGGGTATAGTGTTTATTGACAGGATAAATGAAAAGAATGTATTAAAGAAAATTGGTCTTATTGAAAGCACCAATCCCTGTGGTGAGCAACCACTATTACCGTATGAATCATGCAATTTAGGTTCAATTAACCTGGCCCGATGTGTGGTGCATAATGGCGGTGCAGCAGCTATTGATTATGAATTATTGAAAGATATAACCTATAAGGCAGTGCATTTTCTTGATAATGTTATTGATGTAAATAAGTATCCTCTTCCCATGATTGAAGAAAATACAAAAGCCAACCGTAAAATTGGACTTGGCGTTATGGGTTTTGCCGACATGCTCATAGCGCTTGGTGTACCATATAATTCTGAGGCGGCATTGAGCATTGCAAAGAATGTTATGGCAACCATTCAGGAAACTTCTAAAGAGGCTTCACGTGCTCTGGCAAAGGAGCGTGGTGCATTCCCAAACTTTCCGCTTTCAGAGTATGCTGAAAAAGGGCAGGAACCTCTTCGCAATGCTACTACCACCACAATAGCCCCAACGGGCACCATAAGTATTATAGCCGGTACATCAAGTGGTGTTGAACCAATATTTGCCCTTGCGTATGTACGCAATGTACTTGATAACAATAAGCTTGTTGAGTCAAATCCGCTGTTTGTGGAATATTGCAAACAGAAAGGGATATACAGTGAAGAACTGATGCAGAAGGTTGCAAAAACAGGTTCAGTAGCTCATATCAACGAAGTCCCCGATGATATAAAAGCAATCTTTGTTACCGCACATGATATTACGCCTCAGTGGCATGTACGCATTCAGGCTGCTTTTCAAGAGTTTGTTGATAATGCTGTTTCTAAAACTGTCAATTTCCCAAATTCTGCAACACTGCAGGATATTGAAACCGTGTATAAACTGGCGTTTGAACTGGGATGTAAGGGCATAACAGTATACCGTGATGGATCACGAGAATCACAGGTATTGCAGGTTGAAAAAGAAAAGCCTCTGGAACGCCCGGTATTGAAAATACAGCCGCGTCCACGTAAGGAAGTTACCTGGGGCAAAACATTAAAGATGAATACCGGCTGTGGATCATTGTATGTCACTATCAACGAAGATGAGCATGGCTTGTTTGAGGTATTTGCCACCATGGGCAAAGCCGGTGGTTGTGCAGCAAGTCAGACGGAGGCAGTAAGCAGGTTAATCTCGCTGTCGCTGCGTTCCGGTATTGAACCACAGCAGATTATCAAGCAGCTTAAAGGTGTGCGCTGTCCAAACCAGGCATGGGTTAAGGGCGGCAAGATTTATTCCTGCGCTGATGCAATAGCAAAAGCCATGGAGCGCTATATAAATCCTGATGCTGATCAAAGTGAAACCATTGACGACATGTATAAAAATATAGCAGAAACAAACGGCAAAGGAAGTGATACGGTCATGGTGGGTGTGTGCCCTGAATGCCACGGCCCACTGGAATTTGAATCGGGCTGTTCAGTATGTCGTATGTGTGGTTTTTCACGTTGCGGGTAATGGTACATGTTTCAGGTGTATTTTACTGCTGACCTTGATGAAGAATTGAGCAACAAGCTTGAAGAGCATGCACAGAGTATATCCATATTATATGATAAAAAAGCAGTAATTGCCCTGTTCAATTCTGAGGAAGAAATCCCTGCATGTGCTCGCGATTATATTCTTTCCATACAAACACTTGATGAAGAAATCTGGAAATACCGCTATCTTGATTCGTTCAATGGTATAGCAGTAACCCCTTCTGTATTTATTTATCCTGCAACAAAAGGAAAGATGTGCGATAGTTCATACAAATACACCATTGCCATTAATCCAAAGGATGCCTTTGGTGATGGAACCCATCCCACCACACGCATGTGTATTCAAACACTTGAGTCCATTACAGATACTATCGCACCAGAAAAACGTTCGTCGTATTCACTGTGTGATATTGGCACCGGTACTGGAATTATTGCCATAGCAGCAGAGCTTTTTGGGTTTGGCACTATTGATGCATTTGATATTGATCCACTGGCAATACAGCGTGCACAGGAAAATGCAGCATACAATGGGTGTAACAGAATTAATTTTTTTGTTTCTGATATTGCAAAAGTGAGAAGTGAAACACAGTATACAATTGTTGTTGCAAATTTGCTATCGGATATTATTGAAAAAAATGCTGCTGCAATAGCGTCTCTGGTTGAAAAAGGTGGAACGTTAATAGCCAGCGGCATCCATGATCGCTGGGCACAAGGAATTATTGCATTAATGCAAAAGTATTGCACATTTGTTGATAAAAACATCATGGACGAATGGCATTGCCTGGTTTTTAAAAAGTAAACGTGATGGTGCATGGTAATGGATAGTTGTGAAGAAATATATCCTGGCATTTTTAAAATAGTTCAGTCCAAGCCACGCAGAATTGCTCCCCCTGTCAACATATATATCATTGCCGGCGATGATGGTTTGATCTTTGATGCTGGTTATGGGGATGATACATCAATACACCTGGTAGGTGATGCAATTAACTCTATACAGAACCGTAATAAAAACTGGCGGATTTTACGGGTATTGCCAAGCCACTCGCATCCTGATCATTTTTCAGGATTAAAGCAATTGAAGAGTCATTACGGGCTTAAGGTTATGCTTACTGAGCAAATGGCCAGTGTTTTATCAAATAAACATGCATATAGAAATTCATATAGATTGAGCACATTGCAAAAATACCGGTACTCTACAGTATTTGAGCGTATATCAGAATTACCACTTCAGGTTGTTTTCAGAAGCATGTATAAAAAAGTATATGGTATTTCATTCCTGCAATCGCATGATGTTACGGTAAGGCCAGGCGAAACTATTGCAATAAATGGGTATAACTTTACTATCATACATGGACCTGGTCATTGCAATGACCATATCATGTTATATGATAACAAAGAGGGTATCCTATTTGCAGGTGACAATATCCTGCGAAGCATTTATACCTGGCTTGGTCCGCCTCGTTCCAACCTGCAGGAATATTATGATACTCTTGAAGCGTGCTTACGCCTGCCCAATTTAAAACTAATATTGAGCGCTCACGGCAGTACTATTCATAATCCAAAAGAAAGAATAAAAGAAATTATAGAATACCGAAAGCTACGCACCAGGCAGGTGTACTCCCTTGTTGCAAATGAAACACGTGGCATAACATTTGCCAGACTTTTAAATAGTATATATCCCCGCTCATTAGAGCGGAGATGGTTAGCAAAAGGGTGGATTATTGTCACTCTTGAGTATCTGGTGGATAACCATATACTGACATTTGAGGGCAGAAAAATAAAGCTTGGGGATAGTGATATTAACACAGTATAAAAAATTCTCTTTTAGTAATAAAAACTATCACCCTCAATCCCAATACTATTGTTGCTTAGCCGTGGAAAGTTTTTTCCCCGTTAAGAACTCAAAAGCATCTTTTGCAGTTTGTTCGGGTATCTCTTCCATTGGTATATGCCCAACCCCCTCATACACTTTAAAAACTGCATGAGGAAGGTCTTTTTGCCATTTAGGGAATTCGGTAGTATAGGGTATCCAGATATCCTTTGTTCCCCACATCACCATGATAGGACATTGAATATCAGTAAGGCCTTTTGAAAGATCTTTTCTTTTGGAATAGTCTTTCATTACCATAAAAACATCTATCCAGGCACTTCTATTTCCTTCTTTTTGTGATAGTTCAAAATATCTGTCAACTATTGCATCAGTGACTTTGCTCTGATCTCCATATACTTCATGTACAGCTTTATTGATGAAATATCGTGGCATGCCTATTCGTGCAAATGGTCTGACAAAAATATTTGTGGAAAATTTCAATAGCCAGGGCATTTCCTGCGGATATCCAACAGAGTCAATTAAGATGAGTTTTTCAACTTTATCAGGATGTGCTACGGCAAACTTCCATGCAATAAAACCTCCTAATGAATTTCCTGCAATGGAAAGTTTCTTAATACCCAAATGTTCAATTGCTTTGTTTAGTAAATCGACACTGTATTCAGGTGTATAATTGTTAGATGGTATTTGCCCTGATAATCCAAAACCGGGGATATCAAATCGGATAATTCTGAAATGATCCTTCAATATTTCTACCCATCCATCCCATGTATGTAATGATGCACAGACCCCATGAATGAGCAACAAAACAGGACCATCTTTTTTGCCTTCATCTCTTATGTGAATGATTGTATCATTAATAAGGATAAAGCGGGAAGCATCATTTGCATATTTTGGTTTTAGTTCATCAAGTGGGATATTTCGCATGCCAAGGGATGAGCAACCTGTAGTTAAAGCAATCAATGTAAAAAATAACATTCCACGTATAACAGAAAACATATAATACCTCCGGAAAATGTAATTATTTATTTATTGAATCAGTTATGTAAAATTTGTTTAAAAGTGTATAGCACGTACAGGTTTAATGAATACTGACAGGTCGGTTTATTTGTCAAGAAAGATTCACTATAAACAGTACTATAAACAAAAATTTTTGATTTATTAAAAGTTGGCTGTTAAATCTTTCGTCTATGCGGTAATGTAATAAAAAAAATTCATCAAGTACTAAACCAATTTTTTAAGTATGGTAAGCTTTCTTTGGGACATGCTGTAAAATGGGTGATAGAGGTATGCCCATTTTATGGTGTAGTACAATAACTATTATTTAGTTATCTACTGAATTCTGAATACTATGCATCAGGATGTATTGATATAGATAAGTTTAAAAATAATAAAAATTTTTATGTCTCTAATAAAAAAATTTTCTTAGTGCTTGACTTTTTACTCAAAGAATATTTTATTATATAGCGAAGAGTAAGTTTTAGGTTATTTACAACTCTAAATTCTTACTGTTCTAGCCGCAAGTACTCTTGCGGAAAGTCAGTTTGGTACAAGATGTACCACAAGTAAGGGTAAAGGTTATCCAGAAAAGAAAGAGGGTGAAATTCCCGAAATTTCATCCTCTTTCTTTTTTATATATAAATTTTTTAAAACAATTATGTAATTTCATGGAAGAATGCATTATTACTGTAAAAGTTATCCCCAAATCATCAAAAAACAGTGCGCAGCTTGAAAACGGTGTTTTACGCATTCACCTGAATGCTCCACCAGTTGATGGCAAAGCTAATAAAGCGCTGGTTGAACTTTTGGCGGAAATAGTACATGTTCCCAAATCATCTATTGAAATTGTCCGTGGTGATAAGGGAAGGAATAAGCAGATAAAAATTAAAGGGTTAAATGAAAATATTTTTATGAAGCGACTTGAACAATATACTAATAAATGACAAATGATTGTCTGGAATAATGTTATGAAAAAAGGTATAGTATACTTTTATTGTGTATTTGCTCTTATCTTGTTACAATCATGTTCATCTGACAGTGAAAATATAAGAAAGGAAGGTTGCATTAATAAAAATACTGTACGTATTGTAGTATTATTAACCAAAAACTCTTTGCCCACAGGGAAATTGAATAACGATATTGTATCGCAAGAAGCAGTGAAAATTGCAGATCAGCGTTGCCAGACAATTATCAGCAATGCAATGGCAATTAATAAAAAGCAGTATGTTAAATCTGACAGCCATGTAGTGTCACGGAAGCTTGTGCTTGTTGAAAAAAGGAAAGATGGCTATATGGTTATAGTGGATTATACGCTGGATGATGAGATAGCATCTTTGTTACAATGCAGGTAATGGTTAGTTTATGCAGTTTAAAACTCTGACCACAGAAGACAATACCATAACCGTAGTTGATGACACCTATAATGAGGCAATGCATTCGCTTTCCGGTGCATATCAGGAAGCACTGTATATGCATGTTATTCCTTCAAAGGTGCTTGCTAAACAGGGTCGGGTATATGTTCTTGATATAGGTTTTGGCCTTGGCTATAATGTGCTTGCTCTTTGTGCTGAAGCACTGAAATACAACCATACTGTTTTTTATGCCATCATTTCACTTGAAAAGAATACTGATATACTGTCTGCAATGGAATATGTTTACTTCCATGATGAAAGAGATACAATCTATGAACTATTAAAACGATCAGCACGTGGTGAAACAGTAATGACAGATTATTTCAGCCATAGTGTGCTGTATGGAGATGCCCGCCAGTTACTATCGCATTTACCTGTGAATTACTTTGATGCTGTATTTCATGATCCATTCTCTCCAGCAAAAAATCCTGAGTTGTGGACAGTGGATTTCTTCAAGAAGCTTTATTCACTCTGCAACGATGAGTGTATTGTTACAACCTATTCGGCTGCAATGCATATACGAACTGCAATGAAACAGGCAGGTTTTATTGTTGGCAAAGGACCAGAGGTGGGCAGAAAAAAAGAAGGAACTATCGCCACTAAAAAAAATATGCACATTGAGCTTCTTGATGATAGCTACTGGTTATATTTGGAAACAAATCCTAAAGCTGTACCATTTACTGATCCAACGTTATGCGAAACACCAGAAGAAATACGAAAAGGGCGAAAGCTTCACATGGCTGCGTTTAAAAAAGGTCTTCAAGCTCCTTAATAACTGAGGTTTGGTTTTGTTTTTTTTCTTCCTGTGATACTGTGCCAGTAACATTTATTTGCTGGCCAATACCAATAGGCACCTCGCCATCTTTAAATTCAATATCACCTGCCAGGTCACCTTCAGAAAGTCGGTAAGAAAGTGCACAGGCATAAAAGTAAGCCAGGTGTATTGCTTCATACACCTTTTTGTTTTGTAACAGATGAACTGCTTCAACATTGACATCAAACTCAAGGAAATCTTGAGGGTTTTCAATAATTTTATTTTCTTCATCCATGTCACGGATAAGAACATCAAGTTCAGCGGCAATCCTGTCCATGATTGCTTTTGTGGTCATGCGCATATTTCTTGATTCAACTTTTTTCTTTTTTTCAAGCTGTGTTAAGCGTTTTGTATATTCAATATACTGTGCATTGTTGACTGGCTTTTCAGCACGTATGCGCTCGTAGGTTTCAAGAACATGTTTGTATTCTTCAAAGCTTTCAGTTACTTTGCGCAATTCATTATAGCAATCTGTAAGCTTGTTTTTGTAATCTATTTTTCCTGCATCGGTGAACTGTATATTATATTTTATTTTATTTGTGGTGAGTATAATGGAAAATTCATCGTCAAATTTTTTAAAAAGTGCATAGGTAATAATAGCTTTGTCTGCTGGATTTGCCTGTACATATGAATCCCTGGAAAATAGTGCTGCTATATCACTGGTGCTTATATTCATAAGCGAAAGCCCTTTTGCGATGTGTTGTGGAATTTCTGAAAGTTCTTTCTGCTCTTCCTGTGTTTGTTGTTGTTCTTCTTCTTTTTCACCAGGCTTTACTGCTTTACGTTTGCCAGGCAGATCGCTATCATTTATTTGTAAGATAGTTCTGATATAGGGGCTTGTTATATCAATATAGACATTATAGTAATGACAGAACAGGATATGAAGCCGGGGTAAAAATTTGTAAAATGTAATATACAGGCTGTTGCGGATATATTTCCTCTTTTCATACGATGTAGATTTTTGATTTTCTACTGATGCCTGTATTTCTAATGCATTGCGGTAAGCTAATTCAATTAATTCGATGTACGGATAAAGAATGTAGAGGCTTTTATACATGGGTAGGAGATAGTTTCTTAATTTTTGCACATGTACCATATCATTTGATTGTTGAAGGGCTTCAATTTCATTAAATCGTGTTCTGTCAAAAATATTTGAAATCATCACAATCAGTTCGAAATAAAGGGGGTTTATCTGATCCAGTTTGGCTATAACCTGCTTGCTGTACTGTGGATTAAAGATGTGATAATACTGTACTTGAAATTGAAGAAGTGCTGTTTTATATGTATGGATAAGGTTATCCATAAAACGAGGTTTACAGTACTCAGCAGAAAGTGAAGTAACTCCAAGAAAGAACAGGCGAAGGCGAATAAGTAACCTGGAAAGTTTTTTTTGCAGCCAGGTTTCAAAAATTTCATCTGATTGTATTTTTGGCTGCTTTGATTCTTTGGGTGGTGTTTTTGCTTGTGATTGTCGTACTACTCTTGAAGCAGGTTTTATAGTTTTACTGTTCCTGGTTGTTGGCTTTTCACGCTCCTGGATAACTTTCCCTCCCGCCTGAACAAATTTTTCAAACATTTGCTTGCGGGTTCTCTCATCAAGTTCATCGACTTTGATGTTTTCTTTTGTTTTGTCTATCTTTTTCATTGAGATACTCTTTAATTAAATATACGGATACTATGTGATGTATGTCAACAATATTATATGGGGAAAATAACTTGAAAAATTTAGTATGTATATTTCAATAGTGAACAGGGGTGGTAAAGTGTTATGGTTACATTTCAGCTCCAGACAACACGGAAAGAAGAATTTATTGATATCACTGCAAAGGTTGCAGAAGCAGTGGCAAAAGAAAATGTAAAAAGTGGGTTATGCTGTGTGTACATTCCCCATACCACGGCGGCGGTAACTATAAATGAAAATGCAGACCCTACTGTTCCTAAAGACATTCTTATGGGGTTGTCGCACCTTAAATTAGAATCATTGCATTTTGCCCATGTGGAGGGCAATTCACCTGCTCATATAAAGTCTTCTGTTATAGGGTGTTCTACTATTATAATTGTTGAAAATAACTGTTTACAACTGGGTACCTGGCAGGGGATATTCTTCTGTGAATTTGACGGCCCGCGTACACGAAAGGTCATGGTTCATTGTATTGGAACATAACAGTGTAATTTTTTGTTTTTAACTGATTTTGCACTACACTGTAACTATAGAAAGTAAATGGCATTCTGCTTTTTGTAGCCATATGCTATGCATACTGCAGTTTTCTAATAAACTATCGTGAAAAAAAGTATATTGAGGTGCATGATGAATTATTTTACCGGAACCGAAGATTATGTTATTTCCCAGGAACTTAAAGATAATGTAAATGTGTCGATAGCTCTGGGACGGCCGTTGCTGGTAAAAGGTGAACCGGGCACAGGCAAAACGTTGCTTGCACATTCTATTGCAAAAGGACTGGGTAAAAGGCTTTTAGTATGGAATATTAAATCAACAACAAAGGCTCAGGAAGGGCTTTATGTGTATGATACAGTGCAGCGTTTGAATGATGCTCGATTTGGCGATAAGGATGTTTCTAATATTAAACAGTATATTAAATTAGGGAAGTTAGGCGAAGCGTTTGCATCAGAAGACCAGGTGGTACTGTTAATTGATGAAATAGACAAAGCAGATATTGAGTTCCCCAATGACCTGTTACATGAGCTTGACATTATGAATTTTTATATACCTGAAACAGGCGAAACAATAACAGCAAAACACCGCCCTATTGTAATTATTACATCCAACAGCGAGAAAGAGTTGCCTGATCCATTTTTACGAAGATGTGTATTTCATTATATAGCATTTCCTGATGAGGAACTTATGGAAAAGATTGTGCGGGTGCATTTCCCCACTATTGAAAAGAAACTTTTGCGTGAATGTTTGAAGAAATTTTACTGGATACGGCAGTTTGATATGTTGCGGAAAAAACCCTCAACCAGCGAGCTTGTTGACTGGATTCAGGCGCTTATGGTTGGTGGAGTACCTGTCAAAAAGATAGAAGATGAATTGCCTTTCATTGGTACTCTTTTGAAGAAGAAAGAAGACATCGATGTAGTTGTTAATTCAGGGAAAACACATTATGCATATAATAGCAGTATAAGGACACGCGATGTTTATTAATTTTTTCTTCAATCTTAAAGCACAGGGTGTGCCCGTATCAATACATGAGTGGATTGCACTGCATGAAGCGTTGGCTTTAAATCTGAATGATACAAGCTTAACCAAATTTTATTATATGGCACGGGCTATCCTTGTAAAAAATGAGGTGTTTTACGATAGATACGATATTGCATTCCTTGATACATTCAAGGATGTAGAAACTACGGATGAACTGCTTGAAAAGATTTTGGAAGGCTTAAAAAAAGTAAAAGAGTTACACCTCACCGAAGAGGAAAAGCGTCAGATTGAAAAGCTAAATTTAGATGAAATACTGCGAAACTTTGAAGAGCAACTGCGCCAGGGGCACTACAAAAATCATGTTGGTGGCAATAAAGCTATTGGTACTGGTGGACGTTCCACGCAGGGTGCCTGGGGGTATAATCCGGCAGGCATCAGGATTGGGCAGGGTGTTTCACGTCACAAAAGTGCAGTACAGATAGCTGAAAAGCGTGAGTTTAAGAATTACTCTAACCAGGTGGTTCTTGACACTCGACAGATGCGGGTGGCATTATCACATCTGCGTTCGCTTCTGCCTATCGGCCCTGAAGAAAAGTTAGATGTTGAACAAACCGTTGATGCTACCAGCCGCAATGCCGGTGAGTTAGAGTTAATATGGAAGAAAAAGGAAAAAAAAGCTTCAAAGCTTATTTTACTCATGGACGTTGGTGGTTCAATGACGCCGTATGCACGGTTAGTTGAGCGCCTTTTTTCAGCTGCATCATCACAGATAAGCAAGTTAAAATATTACTATTTCCACAACTGTGTGTATCAGGACCTGTGGAAAGATATTGAACGTTCTGAATCTATAAGCACTGCCGATTTTTTAAAGAATGCTGATAAGGATTATAAACTTATCATTGTTGGTGATGCTGAAATGGCTCCTTCAGAGCTTACCTGGGTAAACGGAGCTATCGATTACTGGTATCACAATGATATACCAGGGATTGTGTGGCTACAACGCTTGCGTGAAACGTTTAAGCATTCAATATGGCTTAATCCAATCCCCAAACGCTCATGGGATTATATACAGACAACACGCATGATTAAGAATATCTTCCCTATGTTTGAACTTACCTTAGAAGGGCTTGATGAAGGAATCAAACACCTGGTATCAGGAAAGGCTTTGCAGAAGGTTGTGTGAAATATACTGCTATATAGTTCCCAAAATTTGGAATCGGGTGTATATAGTCCTGGTATTACCGTAATGTTTTTTGCAGTTCTAATTTTGCTACAGCTCTTTCACGGTATTCCCGCGCTTTCTGATGGTCAGGGTCTATTAAAAGCACTTTATCCCATTCAGCAATAGCAGCTTCAAAATTATCCTGTTCATAGTATGCTACACCATTATTATAGTAGGTGTTAATATTACCTTCCAGTTTTGATTTGATGGTTGATAAATAATTAGAAGTATTGCGATAACCTGGCTCTTCATTGTCCACTCTTTTAAATAACCGGTAGGCTGTTATAAGGTCACCTGTACGGTATGCCTTTTCACCATTGGCATACATTTTGTTAAGATTCTCCATTCTATAAATATCTTTAAGAATATTCCTTGCTTTTTCATCCCATGGATTTACTTTTAGTGCTTTGTTGCAGTATGTTTTTGCTGTATCAAACTTATTCTTTTTACGAGCTTCTTCAGCTTTTGAGGTATACGGATAAGAGGCATTATCTAACTGATTATTTATCCGTGTTTTTAAAGTAGTTAATTCCAGGCTATCAGGGTTAAAAACTTCTGCCCTGCTAGCACTTTTGTAAGCTGCAATATATTGCTTTTTGTCAAATTGTTTTTTGGCAGTGATATAATAATAATCATATTTCTTCTGAGCATAATTTGAATTCCTGATATTTGCAATTTGTGTTTTGACATCTTTATACTCAGGATCACGTTTTTCAGCTTCCAGAAATTGCAGCAGTGCTTTTTCAAGGTCACCCCTACGCTTATAGGTAATACCGGCATCGTAATATTTTTGGGCACGTTTCTGCAAGGCTTCTGTAGTAATTATTAAATACTGGCGTGCTCCAGTATGTTCGGGGTCAATGGAAAGTACTGTTTCAAAACGTTCCTTTGCCTGTGCATAATTCCCTTTTTTATACAGTTGTATACCTTCATAATAATTCTCATTCATTTTTTTCTTTTGTTGCTGATATATCGTGGCACACCCTGAGCTTATTAATACTGTAAAGAGTAATAAAAATGAAAAAATTCTTTTTTGTGTTAAATTCCCCATATCGCTTTTGCTCCTTTGTTATGATGAAATAAAATATTAATTATATATAGTATACCTGTAAACCGAGTTTGATTAATGAGATGTATACAGTATAATAATATTAATCAAAATAGATAATTATTCAATTATTTTTATATTGACAATGAATCTTTTGAATGTTTTATCAAATCACATAACATTAAGTATGGGTTTAGAAATTTCTAGTTAGATGGAGATAATTATTTAATAATGGGAAACGGCAATTGTGTTGTTCAGGTACGTGATATTGTTAAGACATTTACCATGAAAAAAGGTGCTTTGGGGAAAAAGTCCATTGTTAAGGCAGTTGATAGAGTTAGTTTATCGATTGTTGAGGGAACCACCTATGGGCTTGTTGGTGAAAGCGGATGTGGCAAAACAACGCTGGCACGTACATTACTACGCCTCATTGAGCCTGACAGTGGTGAAATAGATATTTTAAATACACCATTGCACAGATTGTCAAAAGATGGTTTGCGCAGGTTCAGGAAAAATATGCAGATAGTATTCCAGGATCCGTATGGTTCACTTAATCCGCGTATGACTGTTGAAAAGATTGTATCTGAATCTCTGCGTATTCACCAAAGCTTTTCAAAAGATGAAGTGAAGGAAAAAACATATAATCTGTTACAAATGGTTGGCCTTGATGCAGACCATGCTTCACGATACCCTCATGAGTTCAGTGGAGGGCAACGGCAGCGTATTTGCATTGCTCGGGCTCTGGCATTGAGCCCTTCATTTGTGGTTCTTGATGAACCTATATCAGCTCTTGATGTATCGATTCAGGGACAGATATTAAATTTGCTGAATGATTTGCAGGAAACGTTAGGTGTGGCATATCTCTTTGTTGCGCATAATCTGGCAGTTGTAAAGCATATAAGCACCAGAGTTGGGGTAATGTATCTGGGCAAAATTGTTGAAGAAAATGTTTCCGATAAACTGTATAAAAAACCACTGCACCCATATACTCGTAGTTTAATTGCTTCGATTCCGGATATAAAACCTTCCAAGCATTCATTCTCAGTTGTTAAGGGTGAAATCCCTTCGCCTGAAAATCCCCCAAAAGGATGTCATTTCCATCCACGATGTCAGTACGCAATGCCTGTATGCAGTGAAGCATATCCTGCAACAGTTACAGTACATGGAGCAAAGGTAGCATGTTTTCTTTACCAGTGAAGACTGCAATGTTCGTTTTGCTATCCTGCAGTTTTTGTTTTGCTTCAGATGAATTAACAGGAACTATCGCACAAAATCCAGAATATACTATTTATGAAAAGGATGGAGTACTTTTTTGCACAGGCAACACTGAAGCCGCCCTGCATAATAATAAAGGTGCTGAAAAGCTTGTAGCCAATGATCTGGAAGGAGCAATAGATATATTTAAAGAAGGCTTGAAGCATGCTCCCCTGTTTTATCCTTTTTTATATAATTGTGGTGTTGCCTGTATGCGTAAAAGGGAATACGATGCTGCTCGTATATACCTGGAAAAGGCAATGCACATTGTGCCCGAAAATCCAAAGATATATATATTAATGGGTGAGCTGTATGCATTAACAGGTAGAGAAGGTGATGCTCTTATCTTATTCAGAAAAGCTTTGCAGATTAACCGCAAAGAGCTTCAGGCAATAATAAAAATAGGAAATATTTATGTTGATCGAAATCAACTGGAATTGGCCGTAACATTTTTTGATGCTGCTTTAAAAATTAATCCACAGTATCCTGATGCTGTCATAGGGTATGCAAAAATTCATTTCAAAAAAGGTGAATATTATAAAGCACTTATATGGCTGAAGTCAATAGATGTGGCTAAAGGGGATTATGACAAGGCATATCATTACTATTTTGCCGAAAGCTCCTTTAAGCTGAAAGATTATAAAACTGCATATGAGCAGTATGAAAAATTATTGCAGTTTAAAAATGATGTTTTCTTTCTTACCCACTCATATGCACTGATAGAGCATAAGATGAATCTTTCACGTCAGTTTGCCGAATTGGAACATGTAGAATAGTATATTGTCTGCTAATGTTTTTAGTACACAGGTATTATATTGTTTGAGTAGATATCACTTCATAGTAAAATTAGATATTTCCAGAAATATTTTTCTTTGTAAATTTTCAAGCATCCTGGAAACCTGAGTATTGAGTTCTCTATCGGTGCTTCTTTTTTGTATATATTTATTAATTTCATTTATTTCACTACGCAGGATTCCGTTCACTCTTTCAAGAGTAGCAAGATAATCAGCAGAGCCCTGTGATTGTATGTGTAATTTTCTTTTTTTTATTTCTTCAAGCAACTCCTGTTCTTTTTCTTTTTTTGTTTTTTCGTTCAGGATAATCTGGTCAAGAGCCTTATGTGCTTCAACAAGCGAATTCTTTTTATTGGATAGATAAAACAGTGGAATGTGTGCATGATTGGCAAGTATGTGCGGCAGGGGATTGCAGGTAAATTCATCATGTATTGCAGAATAAAGTTTTTCATCTATGATGGCATAGTTATATAAAATATCATGGGTGTATTGTGCATCAGATACTATTATAATATCCTGCCCTGATTGTATTACCCTGGCATTATAGGACTGAATAATTGCTTTAAATGGTATATTTGAAGTATCATTATACTGCTGTATACTTTGTACGATGGCTATCAGGGCATCAGCAACATTCAAAGGATTATTAGAAAATACTGTAATTAAACCAGGCAACAGTGCATGGATTACAAGGTTATTTTTTTTACAGTGATTCAGGATAAGGGATTGTATAGTATTGAGTGTGGTCGCAAGTTTTTCAAGTAAAATTGGATTTGTATCTCCATATGTTGTTATTGTTATTATAAAGAAATCGCTTAAAGTATCTATTTTGCCTGGTTTGATTGTTAAAGTAGCTTCTGCCTGAGAAATATCAATTCCATTCTTTCTGTACATGTTACCAATAAAATTGACAATGTCCTCAGAAATTTCAGCCGGTAGATTCTGTAATATTGATATTGTTTCAGGAGCAATTGCATATTCTTCCTTTAATAAGGATAATAGAAAATATGAAAATTCTGGTGTATTGTAATTATGAAATATATATAGCATTTCTGTCTGGATGTCCCTGTTTTTTATGATTAGCATTTCTTTAATATATTTTGCTACTTCCTTATTGTTGAGTTGTAATAATATTGCGATTGCATATATACGGATGCGAATCCCTGATTCTTTTAAACAATCTAAGAGGAACTGAGACAATGCTCTTTTATTGAAATCTCTTAAGCGGGGTATGATGCTGCTAATTGATTGTAATATTGTTTCTTTTATAGAAATTTCATTTGTTTCAGTAAAAAGTGTTACAAGCCATTCCATCTCTTTTTCATCGCCACAGTGGCCAATATTAAGTATGGCGGCTTGCTTAATGGCTATATCATTATATGTCAGTGCAATGTTTTTTAGGATTTCAGATGAATTTTTATATTGTGCAGTTTCGTCCTGTAACAGGAGATGTAAGGCAGTAACTATCACCTCAGGGTCCAGATTTGCTGTATTCTTCAAAAGTTCAAAAAGGATAGAGGCTGCCTGCTGGTCTGTATAATGTGCCAGGTATTTGAGTGAGAAAAGTTGGTCGTTACGGTCGCCTGATAATAACATTAATTCCAGTTCACCAAGCATATAAGGGTATTTCATGGTGGATAATGTTTGTATGCATGCATCAAATAGTTTCTCATCACGATACTTTTTTAGATAATTATAGATTTTTACAAGGAGGGTTGCAGCTGATTGAATATTTAATTTGGCTATTATATTACATAACCTGATAATTCGTTCCTGTAAAAATCGCTTTTCGAAGTCAATTGTTTCTAACCGTGAGGCAGTAATTTCCCTGCTTTTGAGATCCCTGTCATAGAGCATTTCAATCAATGATGAAAATGGATCTCGAATAGAGCTGTCAATGAAAGGCAAATAAGTGGTTAAAAGAGTGATGATTTTATGTATTTCATCATTTTTCTCATGCTTAAGATAATGAATAATTCTGTTTAAAATTTGTTGAGAAAATTTTAACAGTATAAAATTCCTTACCTCCCTGAAGATTTCGGGGTAATTTTTTTCTTCTACATCTGATATCATATAATTTTTTCTATACAGTTCAAAGAAAGAATCCAATGTGACGGTGAAATAATTAAAAAGTTTATCTTTTAATAATGTACTGCTTCTGTCGCTCTGAAACGATTCAAAATAGTTTATAATGGTATCAACAATTATTGTATTATGATGGGGCGATACAGTGCCATATGAAATGAGTGCCCTGATTAACGGTTCTGGATCCCGTAATAACATGATGGTATGCTGGAGTAAAAGAAGTAGTTCTTCTTTTTCATTTTCATTTTGTCCACCAAGTATTTTTAATACATAATCATTGGTCTCCCTGTGTTTAGATGTAATAAGGGCATTCAAACATGAAATCTTCACCCGTGTTGAAAATTCATCAAAATGAGGTAGCATCTTGGATAAAAAGACCCTGAGTTCTATAATAAGATTTTCTTCTTTTGATGAATCTGATGCTTCATTTTTTTGAGTCTTCTTGGTAATACAATAGTCGCTCATAAATGCAATGGCGTCAAAAATTCCCAGAAGAGTATATTCATTCTGATTAATTAATGAACTCAGTACATGAATATCATCGTAAATTGACAATGCCCGTATTGCATAGTACCGGATTACCTCATGAGTTCCTGTCTCATTAATTATGCTTTTTAATGTGGCAAGGAGTTTACTGTCAGGATGCCGTAATATTCTCAGCGTTTCAAGGCACTGTATTACTATTGTATGGTTTGATTCTTTATTGAAATTATCCATAATATAATTATTTAAAAGCTCTACCGTCTGGCTATTCCCATATGTTGCAAGGTATGTGCAGATCTGGATCTTTTCATCATCGGTTATTGAGTGCTGGAATAAAGCATGGAAAAGGTCTGTGAATCCTGGCAGTTTATAGTGGGTTATTGTACGTATTGCACTGAATCGAATAGCTGGTTCTGCAGATAATTCTGCACAAAGTATATTATGTGCAATATCACTTTTTGATTGTGCAATAAAGGGATGAAGGCATATACGTAAGTATGGTGTAAATGTTAGATTTTTTGTAAGTTCCAGTTTAATTGATTGCAAAATATCACGTTCCATACAGTACCCTATATACAGTGATTTATTGATTTATTGCAGGTAAAATATATACTAGTATGGCATAGTATGTAAATCAGAATTTTTCCTGCAGAGAATGTAAAGTTAAAAAAAAGCTTGAAATTGTAAGCATATGATACTATATTGATTAATTGAGGTAGTTGGTTTTCTGCTTTATTGTTAACGATTGTGTGTAAAGCGGGTGGCAAAAGCCACTCTTTTTTTTAGTCAATGTTATATATCAATAAACATGAGCATTATTATGAAACTCAATGAAAGCCTTGAGTTAATAATTAACAATGTGGCTCACGACCTGGGCTATAGTATATATGACAGCGTACTTGTTTTGCATGGGAAGACACCGCGCATTACTGTTAAAATTGATCACATTAATGGCATATCGCATCTTGATTGTGAAAAATTCAGCAAGGAGTTGTCCCATCGTATAGATGAAGGACAGTTGCTTGATGACTATACTATTGAAATTTCTTCACCGGGAATAAAGCGAGAACTCAGAACTGTTGAAGACTTTCTACGGTTTACCGGAGCGCCTGTTAAAGGTATTTATCAGGAGGATGATGCCAGGAAAACATTCAAAGGCACGCTAGTAGGGATAGAGGGGGAGATAGTTACTATTAATGAAACCAATAAAGTATTGACTCTTTCATATTCTCAAATCATAAAAGCAAATTTAGATTATTAAAGGTGAATAGTATGAGTGGAAACTTTTTTGAAGCACTGCATCAGATTGCTACTGAAAAAGGGATAACCCGTGAGATGATTGAGGAGATAGTTCAGTCAGCGATGCTGTCTGCATATAAGAAACAATACGGCATTACCAAACCTGTAGATATTACCTTTGATAGAGAAAGAAATACCGTAAAGATTATTTCGCGAAAAATGGTGGTACGGGTGCCTAAAAATTATGCTGAAGAAATATCACTGGAAGAAGCGCAAAAGATTAAACCTGATGCAAAGTTTGGTGATGAGGTCATCGTGGAAGAAAACCCTCTTGAAACATTTGGGCGTATAGCTGCACAAACAGCAAAGCAGGTTATTTTGCAAAAGATTAAAGAGGCAGAGAAAAATATTGTTTATGATGAGTATAAAGACAAAGTAAATGAATTAATAAATGGCTATGTCCAGCGTAAAACAAAAGAAGCACTCTATATTGATCTGGGAAAAACTGAAGGTATAATTCCTGCACGTGAGCAGTCGCCACTTGAACATTATAAAATAGGCGACAGAGTTAAAGCTATAGTGTTGAGTGTACAGAAAAACAGCAAAGGTCCCAGTGTAGTACTTTCCCGTGCTCATCCAAAATTTGTTGAAAAACTTTTTGAAATGGAAATTCCCGAAATTTATGATGGCATAGTTAAAATAGTAAATATTGTACGGGAGCCGGGAATGCGTACCAAGGTAGCCGTAACCAGTGACAGGGATGACATTGATAGCGTGGGCGCATGTGTTGGGATGAAAGGTGTACGGATTCAATCAATTGTCCGTGAGTTAGAAGGTGAAAAGATTGATGTTATAGAATATTCACCCAATAAAAAGGTAATGGCTTCAAATGCACTGACTCCGGCAAAGGTCAAAGAAATTATTGAAACCAGGGATGGTGGAGTCATAGCGGTTGTTGACAATGATCAGTACCGTCTGGCTATCGGGAAAAACGGTCACAATGCGCGACTGGCTGCCAAATTATGCGGGTTCAATATCGACATTAAAACTGAGGACCAGTATCGTGAATTCTTAAGTTCAAGTGAATCACGTGCACTGGTTGAGCAGCTATTTGCAACAACATCAGAAGGCGAAACACCGCTGGAAGAATTACCAGGCCTTGATGCTCGAACCATTACTCTGCTTGAAGCGGGTGGAATTTTCTCTGTTGAGGATCTGGTTGAAAAATCTGTAGAGGATCTGATGAATATTGATGGTATTGGTGAAAAAACAGCTCAAAAGATAATTAATATAATACAAGAATATGTTGACTTTGAAGAAGAAGATTATGAAGATGAGCAGGAAGATAAGCAGGAATAGTACAGATAGTGCCATTTGAACGGAAGTAAGAGTCTATCATTTATAAAGGTAGGGTTTCCGGGTTGCTCTCTTCCATTGATATGGCATAAGAACAGGCTAATAATTTAATCTAATAGGGATTTGTTAATGAAAGCTATCGATGTGGCAACAAAAAATCATGTTTCAACAGATGATGTTATAAAAATCTGTAAGGATCTTGGCATCCCCTGTACAGATGATCAGTCTGAACTGGCAAATGACGATGTCTTTCTTATAGAAAAGAAGATTCAGATAATAAAAGAACATAGAGCCCAGGAAGCAAAGAAACTTATTCAGCAAGCGGAATTAAAGAAGAAAATAAAACTAAAAAGAAAAGTACATGTTGCAAAAGAGTTAAAAAAAGAAGCTGAGGCAAAAGAAGACGAAGCTACTGAAGAAGTTGTTGAACATAAAGAGGATTCAAAAGAAGTTGCTCCGAAACACCGGGCAGAGACGGGAGTAGTTGAAAAAGAAAAGCAGGAAAAAAAGGAGCGATTTGATAAAAAAGAAAGACATGGCAAGCCTAAGGACAGGTTCCCCAAAAAAGATTTCAGGAAAGATGATAAACAAAGGCCAAGGACCGAAGAAAAGGAACAAAGACCTGAAAGACAGCATGCGCCAACAGTAGTTGAAAAAAGAGATGTTCCGGTTATTGATAAAGAAGTTGTGGATTTGCAGAAACGGCAAAAGGACAAGGGAAAAGCCAAAGATAAGGACAAGGATAAAGATAAACGTTTCTTAAAAAAAGAAAAAGAAGAACTGGAAGAAAAATTATTGCTCCTGAAGCGAAAAAAAGAATCTCAGCCACGGGAAGCTGTTGCTCCAAAAGAAATAGAGATTACCGAAACAATTACCGTTGGGGATCTTGCTAAAAAGATGAATATCAAAGCCAGTGAAGTAATTGCCAAGCTTATGTCAATGGGTGTTATGGCTACAATTAATCAGGTCATTGATGCTGATACTGCTTCAATACTGGCAAGTGAATATGGTACTGAAGTAAAAGTGGTCTCATTATATGAAGAAACAGTTATCAAAGTTGATGAAGAGGATCGGCCCCAGGATTATGTGTCCCGGCCACCTATTGTTACTGTTATGGGACATGTAGACCATGGTAAAACAAAATTGCTTGATGCAATACGCGAAACCAATGTTGTCGCAACGGAACATGGAGGGATTACACAGCATATAGGCGCATACAGGGTAAAGGTTGAAGATAAATATGTTACATTTCTTGATACTCCGGGTCATGAAGCGTTTACCACAATGCGTGCGCGTGGTGCAAGTGTAACCGACATTGTTGTGCTGGTTGTAGCAGCAGATGATGGTGTTATGCCACAGACTATAGAAGCAATAAATCATGCTAAAGCTGCAAATGTGCCTATTATAGTAGCAATAAATAAAATAGACCTTCCTGAAGCTAACCCAAACAGGGTGAAACAGGAGTTAACCGCATACGAACTTATACCTGAAGAGTGGGGAGGCACAACGCTTTTTGCTGAAATTAGTGCAAAACAAAAAATAAATATCCATGAGCTTTTGGAATTAATATTAATCCAGGCAGAGATGCTTGAGCTTAAAGCCAATCCTAAACTCCGTGCAAGGGGTGTTGTTATTGAGTCAAAACTTGACCCGGGAAGAGGTCCTATTGCAACGGTGTTGATTCAGAATGGCACACTGCATGTGGGTGATCCGTTTGTGGTTGGTCTGTATTCAGGAAGGGTGCGTGCAATGTTCACTGATACCGGTGAACAGGTACAGGAGGCCACTCCTTCAATGCCGGTTGAAGTTCTTGGGATCAGCGGAGTGCCATCGGCAGGTGATCCGTTCCAGGTAGTTGAATCAGAAAAATATGCACGCCAGATTGCCCAAAAGCGCCAGGAACTGGTACGTCTTGAAAGTGCCCAGAAGATAAAGAAGGTAACTCTGGAAGACCTGAATACAATGATTAAGGAAGGCGAGATCAAAGAACTCAAGATTGTAATCAAAGCAGATGTTGATGGTTCAGTTCAGGCATTGCGCGATTCGTTGCAGAAGCTTTCCACCAATGATATTCGTGTTAAAGTAATTCATGCAGCAACGGGAGGCATTAATGAATCGGATGTTATGCTGGCTTCGGCTTCAAATGCTATCATAATAGGATATCAGGTAAGACCATCAGCAAAGGTTGCAGAAATTGCCGAGAAAGAAAGTGTGTCAATTAAGTATTATAATATCATCTATGATGCCATTAATGATGTCAGGGCAGCCATGGAAGGTATGCTGTCGCCTGAAATGAAAGAGGAGATTACATCAACAGGTGAGGTTAAACAGGTTTTCAAAATCAGCAAGGTTGGAACTGTGGCAGGAGCTATTGTGTTAACGGGGCGATTAAAGCGAAGCGATAACATCAGACTGATTCGTGATGGTGTTGTTGTGTATGATGGTAAGCTTAATTCATTGAAACGTTTTAAAAACGATGCAGGTGAGGTTGAAGCAGG
>Ga0067045_1028440_pt1 | contig 33400 bp, 30 predicted proteins | sample TerdegcTABiofilm_FD_59184 | JGI IMG/M metagenome (GOLD analysis project Ga0067045, IMG submission 59184) | Combined Assembly of (Gp0054472, Gp0054536) Wastewater bioreactor microbial communities from Singapore -Terephthalate degrading...
AACAGGTCTATGGGAATGGGAAAGAGTGTGGTGGAGTTGTTCTCCGAGGCTATCTCCCGCAGGGTCTGAAGATAACGGAGTTGCAAGGCCTCGGGATACTCATGCAGAATCGCCGCAGCCTCGGCCAGACGCTGGGATGCCTGGAATTCACCCTCAGCTCCGATGATCTTGGCGCGCCTCTCGCGTTCGGCCTCCGCCTGCTTGGCCATGGCCCGCTTCATGGAATCCGGCAGGTCTATCTCCTTGACCTCCACCTTGCTCACCTTTACGCCCCACGGTTCGGTATCCTGATCCAGAATCTCCTGCACCTTTGCATTGATCTTGTCTCGCTCGGCCAAGAGCTCATCCAGCTCCGCCTGGCCGCACACGCTGCGCAGAGTGGTCTGTGCCAGCTGTGAGGTGGCAAAGAGGTAATTTTCCACCTCCACAACGGCCTTCATAGGCGCAACAGCGCGAAAATACACCACAGCGCTCACCTTTACGGAGATATTGTCCTTGGTGATGATGTCCTGGGGCGGCACATCCATGGTGATGGTCCGAAGGTCCACCTTGCGCATCTTGTCCAGAACAGGAAGCAGGATAATGATGCCAGGGCCCTTTACAGCCACCGCCCTGCCAAGACGAAAGATCACCGCCCGCTCATACTCGTTCATGATACGGATTGAAACCGCTAAAAAAACAATTACCAGGACCAGAATAACGGGAATGCCGAACATAACCTGCCTCCTTTAAGTGAAATCATGACACCCTTTCAACCATTAGAGTCAAACCATCCATAGCCTTGACCAGCACTCTGGCGCCCTCCTCCAACTCCTCAGAACTGACCGCCTGCCAGAGCTCACCATGCACAAAGACCATGCCGCCATTCTGGCTCACTCGCTTTCTGACCACCCCCTTTGCCCCAATCAAGGCACTTACGCCGCTTTGTTGCTGAGTCTTGTGCGCCTTGACCGCCAGCCATGCCATGGCCATAAAAAATGCACTGAAGGCCGTAACCATGACCAAAACCAACTCCCTGGCCACAAAAACCCCTGTATTTTCTGTGTCAAACAACAGAAGCGACCCAAGAGACAAGGCGATCACACCCCCAATCCCCAAGATGCCATGACTGGTAATGAACAACTCCAGCACAAAGAGCAGAAAGGCAAGAGACATGAGCAAAAGGCCTGTCCATGTAACCGGCAACATATTTGCGATATAGAGGCCTAATGCCAAAAGGATGGCGCCAAAGACCCCCGGAAAGATGGAGCCAGGATGCACCAGTTCACCAAATAGGCCGGCGGCACCCAGAATCAGAAGGATATATGCAATGTTAGGATCAATCATACTGGAAAGCCAATTCGGCAGGCCTTTTCCCATTTACCCCCGACATCTTATTCAAATTCATTTCAAAAGCCCGAGAGGTCCGTTTTTCTGCAATCTGTATATCAGATAACCGGCCAGGGCCGTTACAACCACATTTGGAGACCATACGAGCAGAAAGGCAGGTGCTGCGCCTGAATCCGCAAGATTGGACATCACCACCATGGCGGCATAATACAGCAAAAAGGCCAGCAAACCCATGGACAGCACAGAGGAAAAGCCTGCGCGGCCAAAGGAGACGCCAAGGGGCAGGGCCAGCAAACCGAGGGCGAACACGGAAAAGGGCAAGGCAAGACGCTTGTGAAGCTCGGTCAGCAACACAGGACGCCTTTGACTCTGCTGTGGGTTTGAAGCCATTCGCCAGAGCTCACCAAAAGGCAGATCGCCCCGGGAAACCTGCGTGGAATCGGAACCAAGCTGCAATTTCATGGTGTATTTTTCAAAGGCCAGGACATCCGTTTGAGTCAGTTCATCACTTGCCCTGATGAGTACACCATCATGCAAAGAGATGGCGGCACTGCCCTTGCCAGCAAGGATTTCACCAGATTTAGCCATGATCTGCACTTTTGCGTCAGGCCTTCTGGCATCCTGAAGAAACACGCCCTCCATGTGCGTACCCTTGTCTGTTTCGGCATGAGTATAGATCACGATGCCGTTGACAGGCGAAAAAAATTGCCTGACTGGTATGCCTCCGGCCAGCACCTTCTCGGCCATTTCAGCTATAAAACCCTTGGACGCCGCCTTGGCCATGGGCACAAGGGATGTGGAGAGATAGAGGGAAACGATGGTCAGTACTGAGGAAAAGACACAAAAGATGAGTGCGATTGACCGGACAGAGACCCCGCAGGAAAACAGGGCGACCAGTTCGTTGTCACGGGAAAGCCGAAACATCACTATCAGCAATGCAAAGAGAACGGACATGGGAATGATGAATGTCCAGAAGGTGGGGAGCAGCAGCGATATAAAGTGAAAGATATCGGCAAGTCCGCTTATACTGGACAGAAAAGGGACCACCATGGGCAGCAGACGTCCCAACAGAAACATGCCGTTTAGCCCCAGAAAGACAAAGACAAACGGCGGGAAAAATTCCTTCAGAAACATGCGAAACAGGATCATAGCATTTATATTGTAAAAAATTAAGATTGAAACTTATACCAATAGAATTATACTTACACCGGATTTATGGTGTGTTGCAACAAATTCTTTAAATCCTTTCAGGAGGGCAATCATGTCTTTTTTCAAAAAACTCGGTCTGGCTCAAAAAATCATTCTTTTGGTCTCGATAGCCGTGATCTTTTCCACGATTTTCACCATCGGCATCACCAGCTATAAAGAGCAGGAGATGATCAAACAGAACATCGTCAACCAGTCTCGAGTAATCCTCCTTCAGGCCGAATCCATGCGTGGCATCACCGCTGACCTCAACAAAAGCGGGGCCTTTGCAGAATACATCAAACAGCTCAAACAGGACATGGCCGCATCCGACCCTGCCAAACGAAAGGAGGCCATAGCCAAATTTCTGCAAACCGTACCTGTAGTAAATGCCATGGTCATGCTGGCCAAAAATGCAGATGAAGGCGGATACCTCATGCGGGTACCCAAGGAATCACCCCGCAACCCCATCAATCAGCCCGATTCAGTGGAACGGGAGGTCCTGAAGGAACTGTCGGCCAAGGGCCAAAAAGACATGGTCATCTTTGGTGAGTACCTCGATCCCAAAACCAATCAGACACGTTCGGCGGCCCGCTACTTCCGTCCCATTGTACTCACCAAGGAATGCGAGGCATGTCACGGTGACCCAGCCACATCCAAGGAGCTCTGGGGAAACAGCGAAGGAAAGGACCCCACAGGCGTGCTGATGGAGGGCTGGAAGGCGGGAGAGATACACGGAGCATTTGAACTCATCTACTTTCTCGACACCCCCATGTCCGAGCTTCGCAAAAATCAGCTTTATGTCATTGGAACCAACATAATCGTTCTTTTGATCCTGTTCGGGCTCATTTCATGGCTTGTACGCAACATCATCGCAGAACCATTGGGACGTATTCTGCAAGAGGCTGATCGCATCACTAAAGGCGACCTCTCCTCAGATATCCCAGACACAGGCGCCAGGGATGAAATAGGCCGGCTTTCCATGATGTTCGCCCAGATGATAGCAGGTCTGCGGGAACTCATAGGCAGTGTCAAGAGCGAGGCTGAGCACGTATCCGAAAGCTCCCGCAATCTTTTGCAAAACAGCGACACCCTGTCCAAGGACAGCCAGGCGGCTGCAGATAAGGCCCGAAACGCTGCCCAGGTGAGTGAAGAGGCCAGCAACAACATCAATTCCATAGCATATGCAGTGGAACAGTTCTCCATAGCCTCCCAGGAGATCGCATCCAATGTCTCCAAGGCCGCCGGCATCAGCGATACTGCAAAGCACAAGATGGAGGAATCCAGCGATTCCGTGATGCAGCTTGGCGAGCACTCGCAGAAGATAGGCATGGCTATACGTCTCATAGGAGACATAGCAGGCCAGACCAATCTATTGGCCCTGAACGCCACCATAGAAGCGGCCCGGGCCGGTGAGGCTGGAAAGGGTTTTGCAGTCGTAGCAAATGAGGTAAAGGAACTGGCCAAACAGACAGCCCAGGCAGCGGAAGAGATCACCCGCATGGTGCAGACCATTCAAAACGGCAGCGAACAGGCCATAAATGCCATCAAGGAAGTGCGGGAAATCATCGACCAGCTCAATGATATCGACAACACCATTGCATCCGCTGTTGAGGAACAGACCGCCACAGTAAGCGAGATAACCTCCAATATCTCAAACGCTGCTGAAGGCACCAAACACGTGTCTAAAACCATCGCGGACGTCTCAAATGTGGCAAGCCAGGCATCCAGCCACGCAATGGATACCATTGACCAGGCAAAAAGGCTGTCTGAAATGGCGGAAAAACTCCTGCGCATCACTCAACAATTCAAGCTTTGATATTTATGAAATATCTCAAAAGCCATTAGGCAACATTCAATAATTTTTTGAAACATCCCTTTAACAAGGCAGAGCTGGCATACCGAATGCCGGCCCTGCCTTTTATCAATTAGTTTTCACCATGGCATTCCATCATATTCCGAATGACATCCTGCAAGACATACTGAACTCCGTCAATATCCGGGAGGTAATTGAAGGCTATGTCCCCCTGAAAAAAAGCGGCCAGAACTGGACAGGGCTCTGCCCGTTCCATGCCGACACGGACCCGTCCTTTTCCGTAAATGAGGCCAAACAGATATTCTATTGCTTTGGCTGCGGCCAGGGCGGAAACGCCATCTCCTTTCTGACCAAGTTTAAGGGCATAAAATTCATTGAAGCCGTTCAGGAACTGGCAAAACTCGCCGGCAAAGAGCTGCCTGTCCAACCGCTTTCTCCCCAGGCACAGCTGCGCAAAAAAGAACACCAAGAGCTCATAGAGGTCAATGAAACAGCCGCAGCCTTCTATCATGACCAGCTCCTGCACTCCGGAAGGGCTGCGGCGGCAAGACAATACCTGAAACACAGGGGCCTGTCTTCAGAGACAATTCAGCAGTTCCGTATTGGGTATGCACCCGATACATGGGACGGTCTGTTGACTCACCTGAAGACCAATGGCATCGATTCCAGGCTCGCCCTGGCTGCCGGCCTTCTGGTACAAAGAGAAGACGGTTCCGGCATGTATGACCGTTTCAGAAACCGCATCATATTCCCCATTCAAGACCGGGCCGGGCAGGTAATCGCCCTGGGAGGCAGGGCATTGGGCGATGCCATGCCCAAGTATCTAAATTCTCCGGAAAGCCCCATTTATAAAAAAAGCAACTCACTTTACGGGCTTTATGCAAACAAAAACGCCATATTGCAGCACGGTTATGGGTATATTGTCGAAGGATATATGGATCTTTTGGCCCTGTGGCAGGCGGGCGTCAAACCAGTACTCGCCACACTTGGCACAGCCCTGACAGATGAACACATAAAAATCCTGAAGGGGCTGGTCAAGGATTGGACCCTGGTATTCGATGGAGACAATGCCGGCATAAACGCCACAATTCGCGGAATACCATTGTTCTATGCAGCAGGGCTGCGGGTAAAGGCCTTTATCTTGCCTGAAAAGCATGACCCTGACACATTCATTCGCAAACATGGACCCGAGATATGGGAGATGCAGACGGCAGGCGCCCTATCCGGACTGGACTTCCTGCTGGAACACGGCATCAGGACACATGGTGATTCCCCTGAGGGCAAGGCCCAAACGCTCGACGATCTGCTCGACCTCATTCAACTCATTCAGGACCCTGTGCGGAAGGCCCTGGTCATAACACATGTAGCGCAGGCCATGGGTGTCAAGGAGGACAGTCTCTGGCGCAAGCTGGAAAATATGCCTGCCAAGCGAAACCAGGCATCTGCTGAAAAGGTCGAAGCAGACAGAAAAAAAACCGCTGCCGGCAGTGCAATACCCCAGGGGAACAGGGCCGAGCAGGAACTGCTGGCATTCATACTGGATCAACCCCGTGTGCTTCCACTATTTTTGAACGCATCCCTGGAGATATGGATGACCGACCCTGTACTGAAAGGGCTGTGGCTTGCACTGACTCATCACTACAGCGTGTATGGCAAATTAACGCCTGAAAGTCTGGTGGAAGACCTGCAATCCATGCCTAATCTTCGGGAAGCACTCTTGCATATCCTCAAAAAAACACCGCCCTGCGAGGATATAGATGCAATGACCGAAGGCATGCTGAGATATTGCGAGGGGCAGAAGAAAAAGGCCCTGCGCCAGGGCATACAGGAGCAGATACTTGCCGCCCAGACCGATGAAGAACTTGCAGAACTGCTCAAAAAGCTACAGACATTGACCTAAAACTTATATGCCGATATAAGGGAATCCATAATTAAACATCAATTCCGGAGTTAAATTTCAATGAAGATATTTGCAGTAAGTCTTGGATGTCCCAAAAACAGTATCGATACAGAGACCACAATCGCCTCCATGTTGAGACATCGTGGAGGTGTGCTGGTGGCGGAGCCATCTGAGGCCGATGTCATACTGATCAACACCTGCGGCTTCATAAAAAGCGCTGTGACCGAGTCCATAGATATGATTCTAAGCATTGCCCAGGACAAAAAGCCTCATCAAAAGCTGGCTGTCATCGGCTGTATGGTGGAGCGATACGGGGATGTCCTGCGTATGGAGCTGCCTGAGGTGGATTTTTTTGCAGGCACCAACGACTATGAAGCCGTTGGCCGGCGCATAGCGGAATCGGTACAAGCATTCAGGGCGCCGCAGAAGATCAGCACGGATATTCCGGCAGGAAGGTGGTTGGCCGCCACACCGCCGTGGCGGGCCTATGTCAAGATTGCCGAGGGCTGTTCCAACCGCTGCACATACTGTCTGATTCCAAAACTGCGCGGGGACATGCGCTGCAGGCCGCCTTCGGAGATATTGAAGGAGGTCCAGGAGCTGGCTGCAACCGGCGTGAAGGAGATCAGCCTGGTGGCTCAGGACCTGACAGCGTATGAATATATGGAAGGGCATGGCCGTATCGACCTGGCGGATTTGTTGCTGTTGCTGATGCAAAACTCAGACATCCCGTGGCTGCGGCTGCTTTATCTGCACCCGAATGGGGTTTCAGAACGTTTGCTGAATATCATCGCCTCACAGGAGCGGATCTGCAAATATCTGGACATTCCCATTCAACATGCCAGCACCGAGGTCTTGCGCCGCATGGGGAGACCCTATTCCACCACTGACCTCGAGGCACTGCTCGCCAGTATCCGCAGAATATTGCCCCAAGCCGTCCTGCGGACCACGATTATGGTGGGCTTTCCCCAGGAAACCCATGGGGATCATGCCATTATGAGAGAATTTTTACAGAAATGGGAGTTCGACTCCGTTGGTTTTTTCATCTATTCCGACGAAGAGGAAGCGCCATCCCACAGGTTCTCAGACAAGGTCAAGATTAGGGTGGCCAAGGCCAGAGAAATGGAACTACAGCAAATACAGAAAGACATCGCCCACAGAAAGCTGAAGACCATGATCGGCAAAATCATGCCTGTCCTGGTAGAGGGCGTGAGTCATGAGACAGAACACCTGCTCGTCGGAAGGATAGAGGGGCAGGCCCCTGAAATAGATGGTGTGGTATATATAAACGATGGAACAGCACAGCCCGGAGAGATGGCGCATGTCCTGATCTCTGATTCATACCCCCCTGATCTGGTGGGAGGAATTGTAAATGTCTAAAAAACATGATTACTTGGCGGTGGACATAGGCAACACCCATACCGTGATAGGTCTTTTTGACAGCCGGCATGTCCTGCGTCATACCTGGCGGGTGCATACGAATCGCGATATAACCGCTCATGAGCTGGCTGTCTTGCTTAGAGGATTGCTGGGACTTTTCGGGCTGGGATTTGCTGATGTACAGGCCCTGGCAGCGGCCTCTGTGGTGCCTTCCCTTGTGCCGGTCTGGAAGAGTATGGCTGAAGAATATCTGAAGGTGAATGCCCTGGTCATAGAGGCGAGCGAGGCCCTGGGTATGCCCATTCGATATGGCAGACCATATGAACTGGGCGCAGACCGCATCATAAACGCCATAGCGGCCTTTGAGCTGTATCATCAGGGGTTGATTGTGGTGGATTACGGAACCGCCATAACCTTCGACTGTATCTCTGCAAAAGGCGAGTATCTCGGAGGGGCCATTGCCCCCGGCATCAAACTGGCTGCGGATGCCCTGGCCTCCAAAACTGCAAAGCTGCCGAGACTTGAGACCTTTGTGATGCCGGAGCAGGTTATAGCACAGGACACACTTTCGGCCCTGCAGACAGGTTTGATTCTGGGTTTTGCCGGTCTTACTGACGGCATAGTGACCAGATTGATTCAGGAATATGAGACAGCCCCGAAGGTCATTGCCACAGGGGGGCTTGCCTCTGTCATAGTTCCTCATACCAGCACGGTGCAGGAGATCGCACCTGAACTCACATTGTCCGGCATTTCCATTGCATATAGACGGTTGCAGCAGAACATCACCTGATTCAAAACCACTGGAGGCAATCCATGCGCTATTACAATCTTCTTTTCCGACTGTTTTTATTGCCTGTTTTTGCGTGCTGGTTCATGGCTACCGGGGCGATAGCCGGTGTAGAGCCCACTGATTATGAACAATTACATCTGGAGGCCATCAACTACGCCCGTTCCAACCCCCTTGCAGAGGCAGCGAGACTGGGCATCGATCTGAACGAAGGCCCGCCTGAGACACCCATATCGAACACACCCAAGCAGCCGCTGGCCTTCAATACTGCATTAATAAGCGCCGCCCGGCTACACACCCTCGATATGCTGACAAACAACTACTTTGCCCATAATTCCCTGAACGGAGATGCCCCTTGGGATCGCATGACCGCACAGGGTTACAGCTATTCCTATGCCGGCGAGAATATAGCCTGGCGGGGTTCCACCGGCACTGTTTCGCCGGCGAGTGCCGCCCTTCAGCTTCATGACGATCTCTTTGTGGACAGAGGAGTGGCAGGCAGGGGCCACAGAATCAATATTATGAATAATGATTTCAAAGAGATAGGTATAGGCTTCAGCTGTGGCCCTTATATGCAATCAGGCACTACCTACAACGCCTGCATGGTGACGAATGACTTCGGCACCGCCCTATCGCCCAGGCCCATCGTGACAGGCGTAGTCTATGATGACAAGGATGGAAACGGCCGTTACGGAGTTGGCGAGGGTCTTACTGCAGTGGAGGTGAAGTCTCTGGAGACAGGCCTTTACACCACCACCTTTGCGTCCGGCGGATACTCCCTGCCGCTTCCTTCCGGCACTCACACCATCACATTCAAACATGCAAGCCTTGGGACCGTGACAAAGACAATAACCCTTTTTACTCAGAATCTGAAAATGGATATAAAAAAGACGGACTTCCCGGTGACACCCGTGAATCTGCTCTCTTCGCAACAAAACAACTCCACGCTTCTGCCGGGGCAATCTCTAATCATCACCATCGGCTCCCAGCCAGTTTCAGTATCTTCCGGCGTATCCATTCATTTTTCTTATGGATTCGGTGCGAATCAGACTGTCTATGCAGTGGTCCTGACACCATGGAACACCCTTTATTTCATGACCGGCACGAACCTTCTGCAGGAAGAGTTGGCGCCATATACAAAGGGCGCAGGCAGACTGATAGATTTGAGTTGGCCGGATATGCGGGTACTGGACGGTGAGTATGTGGTCATGGCGGTAGTGACACCTACAGGCGCTGACCCTTTGAATATGCAAAACTGGCTGGACTATGAGATAGTCAGGTTTACGGCGGTTCAGAATTCCGTTATGTGCCCAATGGATGCCATGCAGTGCCCTGATGGTTCGTATGTAAGCAGGCAGCCGCCTGATTGTGCGTTTACACCGTGTCCTGTCACGACAAAATAGCAGTTACATGTGCTATATTTCAAGATTATCTCAAAAAAGGAGTGTATATTATGCGTAACCCATTGATAGGTCAGGATAAATTTGTCAGTATCCAGTACAGTTTTTCCACTGATGACGGGGATCTGCCGGCATTTCTGGCTGCGGAGCACTCATCATCCTTTGTCTTCGGCAGGGATCGTATTCTGCCTGTGCTTGAAGAGGCCATCGCCGGACGTACTGTGAATGAAGAAGTCAGCATTCACATTCCGGCCCAGGAGGCCTTCGGGCCCTATGATCCGGACCTTGTAAACGAGATCTCGGCCTCCCGAGTCAAAAATCTGGCAGCATTGAAGGAAGGCGAGGTCTATGAGGAGAAGGGGCCGGATGGTCAACCGGTCATGTTTACGGTTCGAAAGATCGGAACGGATTCGGTTACAATGGACTTCAACCACCCTGCAGCAGGCAAAGATATCGTTCTGAAAGTGAAGATTATGGAGGTGCGCGAACCAAGCTTTACTGAGTTGATGGCCTCCATGAACCTGTTCAAGGGCGGCGGGTGAGCTTGTTAAAGGCTATGACGCCCGTGAGGCGTATGACACAAAAAGGGGACCTCGAAAAAATACCTTTTAGCCCCATGACTGCGTTCCTCGTAATTGTCCTTTTTGCAGCCGCTATTGCCGGCTTTGAGCGCTGATTCCATGTCTTCCGTTCGTTTCATTCAGACGGTTGAGGAGGATATCCGCTCCAGAGGGCTTTTCTCTGAGGGGGCCTCCATATTGATGGCGGTTTCTGGCGGTCCTGATTCCGTGTGCCTGCTGCATGTCATGCTTGCATTACAGAAGCGCTGGGGATTGAAACTGGCTGTCGCTCACTTCGACCATGCCCTGAGGGGTGAGGAATCCAAAAGGGACGCCGCCTTTACGGCCTCTCTGGCAAAGGGGCATGGGCTGCCGTTTTACCTTGGGACAGGTGATGTCAAGGTTTTCGCCCGTACCAATCCCATGCAAACGCGATTGAGTGTGCAGAGTGCTGCGCGACATCTGCGTTATGAATTTCTGTTGCAGACAATGCGGAAAATCGGCTTTGATTGTCTTGCCACTGCCCACAATGCCCAGGACCAGGCCGAGGAGCTGCTGTTCCGTTTTTTGAGAGGCAGCGCAATGCAGGGCCTTTGCGGTATTCCCTGGAGGCGTGCGGATGGCATCATAAGGCCGCTTCTCGGCAGGACCAGAGAGGAGATCCTGACATATCTCCACAGTTTTTCACTACAATATGTTGAGGACAGCTCCAATCTGACTCTCAAATACGAACGAAACCGCATTCGTCAGGAGCTCCTGCCGCGGCTGCTGAAGGATTATAACCCGAAACTGATTCAGACCCTGTGCCGGACAGCGGAGATGCTGCGGGAAGACGAGGCCGTGCTGAACGGAATCGCGGGCAAGGTCTTCGATTCCTGTGTGACTGTCGCTTCCGGCAAGGCGGTATTGCAGCTTGGAGGATTGCGGGACCAGCCGGTTTCCATTCGCAGAAGGGTGTATCGAACCGCACTCGCCCGCTTGACCGATGACCGCGTGCTTGCAGAACTTGTCTTTCGGCATCTGAATGCGCTGGATGTGCTGGCCATGGGACAGGCGCCCAACGCCTCCCTGAACCTGCCCCTTAAAATTGTTGCAAGACGTGAATATGATGTATTGCACCTTGTTATGGAACCGGATACCTGTCCCAGATGTGCAAAAAAAATGAAGAGGGATGAATCAGGCAAGACAAACGGCGAAGAGGCCTGTGCAGTGGCCGGGCCTGGGGTCTGGCGGCTTCCCGGCGCTTCCGTAAGTGTGGGCATCTCATTGCACAAACCATCGTCAGCGGCCCGCCTGTGGACGCTTCTGGATTATTCCCCATACGATTACATGCAGGGGCGGAATACTGCATTCGCCCAGCGCGTCCTATGGTTGAATGGAGACAGGATTGTCTTTCCCATCTACTTGCGCAGACGGCGCAGGGGTGACCGTTTCACGCCTTTCGGCCATGTCCATTCCATGAAATTGAAGGACTTTTTTATAGCGAAGAAGATACCGCTGGATTTGAGGGACCGGCTTCCCGTTCTGGTGTCCGCTGCCGGTGAGATAATAGCGGCAGCCGGAGTGGAGATAGGAGAGGCCTTCAGAGTGACGGCAACAACACGAAATGTCATTCGAATCTCGTTACAGATTCAGGAATCCCTGTCTGAAGGCCCTTAGGGAGCACCGCCCAAAACGCCTCATTCCACCTCACAGACCAATCCCTTGAGATACTGGCCTTCGGGAAAGCTCAGGAGCACCGCATGATCGCAGGACTGAAACAGACGCCTTTGAATGCGCGCCTGACGGTGGGCATCCAGGGCTGCATCCGCCACTATCTTCTGAAAAAGTTCCGTGCTCACCAGGCCGGAGCAGGAAAAGGTGACAAGAAGACCTCCCGGTCTCAGGAGTTTGCAGGCAAGCAGGTTGATGTCCTTGTAGCCGCGAGCGGCCTTTTCCAGTTGGTGCTGATTTTCAGCGAATTTTGGGGGATCCAAAATGATCATGTCGAATGAAATACCCCGATCCCGAAATGTCCGCAGACAGGAAAACACATCCTCTTGCAGGTTTTCACAGCGATTCAAATCAAGACCGTTCAACTGTATGTTCCTTGAGGCGAGTTCAAGGGCATCGCCGGAGGTATCCAGATTTACCACCCGCTCGGCACCGGCCTTCAAGGCGGCTACGCTGAAACCTCCCGTGTAGGAAAAACAGTTCAAAATCTGCCTGTTTTGCGCATATTCCGCCACTATCTTGCGGTTTTCCGCCTGATCCAGATAAAAACCTGTCTTATGACCATTGCGCACATCCACCAAAAAACGATATCCGCCTTCCTGTATCTCTATGAATTCAGGCGGCTCTTCACCAGCCAACAGCCCTGTCTGCAAAGAAAGCCCTTCCTTGAGCCTGACCTCTGCATCCGAGCGCTCGTAGATGCCTTCAGGCCGCAAAACAGCCTCAAGTCCCTTCACGATCCCGCTCTTCCAGCGCTCTACTCCGGCAGACAGAAACTGCGCCACCAAATAATCGCCGTATTTATCAACTATAAGGCCAGAAAGCAGGTCTGCCTCGGCATTTATCAGCCTGCAGGCACAGGGCAGGGTACCATTCTTCATACGCCTCGCAACCGCCTTCTGAATACGGTTCTGAAAAAAAACAGCATCTATCCGGTCAGACGGGTCAAAGCTCCAGACGCGAAGACGAATCTGTGAATGGGGCGAAAAGGCCGCAAGGGCAAGAAAACCGCCCGAAGAATCGTAAACAGCGGCTGTATCCCCTGATTTGCCATGGCCGTCAACCGCCTCCAATGCCCCTGAAAATATCCAGGGATGCCTGCGCAAGAGCGAGCGTTCTTTCCCGTGCTTGAGACGGGCATGTAGCATATCTGTTTTCATGGCTTCAACGTGTCAGACCACGATAACGCATTCTATGGGGCTGATCCTCCTGAGCGCCCAGTCTTTTTCTGCGGTTTTCCTCATATTCACTGAAATTGCCATAAAACCACTCGATATGGCCGTCGTCTTCAAAGGCCAGGATATGCGTAGCCACCCTATCCAAAAACCAACGGTCATGGCTGACTATAACGGCACAGCCTGCAAAACTCTCCAGCGCCTCTTCCAGTGCTCGAATGGTGTTCACATCCAGGTCATTGGTGGGCTCGTCCAGCAGAATGACATTGGCGCCTGTGGTCAGCATCTTTGCCAGTTGCACCCTGTTGCGCTCTCCACCGGACAGGTCTTTTACCTTTTTCTGCTGGTCAGCGCCCAAAAAATTGAAGCCAGCCACATACCCTCTGGAATTTACCTTGTAATTGCCGAACTGAAAGGACTCGGCGCCACCGGATATCTCCTCCCATACCGTATTTTCACCGTTCAGACTGTCTCTAACCTGCTCCACATAGGCCATCTTGACGGTAGCCCCAATCTCGATACTGCCGCTGTCAGGGGTTTCGACACCGGCTATCAGCTTCAGCAGAGTGGATTTTCCGGCCCCGTTCGGGCCTATGACACCGATCATACTGCCGGGCGGTATATTGAAGCTGAAACCATCAAACAGCTTGTAATCGCCGTAACTCTTTGAAACATCATGAAAATTGATCACCACATCCCCGAGACGTGGACCTGGCGGAATATATATTTCACGATCCTCTCTGGCCTTTTCATACTCCTGACTCAGAAGGTTTTCATAGGCGTTGATTCGAGCCTTGCCCTTGGCCTGACGGGCCTTGGGCGCCATGCGTATCCACTCCAGTTCCCGTTGCAGGGTCTTCTGCCGCTTGCTTTCAGTCTTTTCCTCCTGGGCCAGACGCTGCTGTTTCTGTTCCAGCCATGAGGAATAGTTGCCCTTCCATGGAATGCCATGGCCCCTGTCCAGTTCCAGAATCCACTGGGCCACATTGTCCAGAAAATAACGGTCGTGAGTCACGGCTATGACCGTCCCCTTATACTGCTGAAGGTGGTGCTCAAGCCATGCCACAGACTCGGCATCCAAGTGGTTGGTGGGCTCATCCAAAAGCAGGATGTCGGGTTCGGTGAGCAGCAGACGGCACAGGGCCACACGGCGTCTCTCGCCTCCAGAGAGCTGGGCCACAGGCGTTTCAGGCGGCGGACAGCGCAGTGCCTCCATGGCCAGTTCCAGACGGCTCTCCAGATTCCAGGCATCATGCCTGTCCAGTTCCTCCTGCACCCTGCCCTGTTCCTCCACCAGTGCATCTATATCCGCATCAGGTTCTGCAAAGGCCGCATTTATCTCCTCAAACCTCTTCATCAAGGCCAGGACAGGCGCAACCGCCTCCTCCACCACCTCTTTCACGGTCTTGGAGACATCCAGCTTAGGCTCCTGTTCCAAAAGGCCCACAGTGTAACCCTTGGACAATACCGTCTCTCCCAGAAAATCCCTGTCAACACCGGCCATAATGCGCAAAAGGGTGCTCTTGCCCGAGCCGTTCAAGCCCAAAACGCCGATCTTGGCGCCGTAATAGAAGCCCAAAGTGATGTCCTTCAGGGCATATCGGCTCGGTGGATATATCTTGCTCACCTTGAGCATGGAGTAGATTACTTTTTGATCATTTGTTTCCTTGGCCATCATTTCTTCCTTGCATTAAAATTTTAACATGAGATACGGAAAAAAGAACATAAACAATTGCAAAACGATGTCAAGCATTTTATAGGTATTTCTCGATACCAGTAGTCCATGGATTCAGATGGATGCCCCTTTACCTGGCCTGGAGTAAGACCATGAACCCGCCAAGAATAAAATCAGTGAGACCCATAAGCGGAAAACGCCTGTTGGTAACATTTGTCAATGGAAGGCAAAAAATTTACGATTGTCACAGGATTCTGGGGATAGAGCGTTTTCAGCTACTGAGAAACGAGGCATTCTTCAAGGCAGTTACCGTTGATTCTGGCGGATATGGGGTATCCTGGAATGATGAAATGGATGCCTAATACATCCGTCTTCTAAACATCAAGGCGGCAGTGAACAAGGTCACCACCCCTATGGCAGCCATGCACAGGTATTCGGTCAACAGCAACTCCATTCCTGCGCCCTCCAGAAATACCTTGCGCACCACCACAAGAAAATAGCGAAATGGATTGAACAGAGTGAATTTCTGCACGATTTCAGGCATATTGGCAATGGGTGTGGCAAAACCTGAAAGGGTGACCGCCGGCACCATAAAGAGAAAGGCGCCCAGCAGACCCTGCTGCTGAGTGGCGGCTATGGATGAGATCATCAGCCCCACTCCGATTATGGAGAGGCTGAAGAACAAAAGCCCGATGTAAAGGGCAGGCACGCTCCCCCTTAACGGCACTCCAAACCAAAAGACCGTCAGCAACACGATGATACTGCCCTCAAAAAGGCCTATGACCAGGCCTGGCACGGTCTTTCCTACGAGTAGCTCAAAGGGATTCATGGGAGTGACCAGAAGCTGGTCAAAGGTCCCTGCCTCGCGTTCTCTGGCGATGGACAAGGCCGTTACCATCAATGTCACCACCATGGTCAAAAGCCCCACGATGCCCGGCACGATAAACCACTGGCTCTCCAGATTGGGGTTGTACCATGCCCGCACCACCAGTTGCGCAGCAGGCCCGCGAAGGCCCTTTTGCCTGGCCATATTCAGAGTGAAGCTGGCGGCGATCTCATTTACATAATTCAAGGCCAGCATGGCCGTATTGGAGTTCCTGCCATCTATGATCACCTGCACAGGGGCATTCCCCTCACGAGTCAATCTGCTCTGGAATCGAGGCGGAATATGCAGCACCAGAAGCACCTGCTGCGTGTCTATGAGCTGGCGAATCTCGTCCTCCTTTTGAAGGACCGCCACCTTTCGAAAGGCATTGGCGCCTTCAAAGCGCGCCAGAAACTCTCGGCTTGCCAGGCTGGAGTCCTCATCATAGACCGCATAAGGCACCTCTTTCAGATCAAAGGTAGCCGCATAGCCAAAGATGATAAGCTGCACGATGGGCGGGCCGATAAGGGTGATTCTGGCCTTTCTATCCCGCAAGATGGCCAGAAATTCCTTGATGATCAGGGCAATTACACGGGTCCACATGGTCAATCCAGCCTCTTACGGCTGTTTCGCGCCACAAGCAGCAGGAAAAAGGCCGCAAGCCCAGCCATATAAACGGCATTTTTTATGACAAGCCCATGCACATCCCCTGCCAGAAACAGGGTCTGAAGGATGGTCACGAAATAGCGGGCCGGAATGATGTGAGTCAGCCACTGAATAACAGTGGGCATACTGTGAATGTCGAAGATGAAACCGGAGAGCATAAAGGCAGGCAGATAGGTGGTGATGATGGCCAACTGGCCTGCAATGAACTGGTTTTTGGAAAAGGAAGAGATGAAAAGCCCCATGGCCAGGGCAGCCAGCATATACAGGCAGGAGACCGCCAAAAGCAGCCAGTGTGAGCCCACAAGAGGCACCTGAAACAGCCAACGGGCCGTGAGTACCGAAAGCCCCATACCTGCCATGCCCAACAGAAAATATGGTATGACCTTGCCCACGATCACCTCACTTATGGTCACAGGCGTGGAGAGCAGGGCCTCCATCGTGCCCCTTTCCCACTCCCTGGCCACCACCATGGCGGTGAGCAGTGTGCCTGTCAGAGTCATGATCACGGCTATGATGCCTGGCAACAGGTAGTTTCTACTGCGCACCTCTGCATTGAACCAGATGCGAGGCTTTAGTTCCAGGCCCATGGCAGCACCCTGCTTGAGCAGCCACTGTCCCCAATGGCCGATGAGATAACCCTGCACCAGCCTTGCGGTATTGGCATCCACACCGTTTACAATGACCTCTATCTTTCCATTTCCGGTCATTGCCTGCCGTTCAAAATCAGACCGAATCCAGATAGTGGCCATGGCATCCCCTTTGATCATGGCCTGTTCGGCCTCAGCCATGGAGCCGTATATTCTGGGGCTGAAGTACTGAGACTGATACAGCCCGCCTATAAACTCCCTGGCATTGAGTCCGGTTGCATCCACTACACAGGCCACAGGGACATGGGTTGCATCCAGGGATATGCCATAGCCAAATATGAACAACAAGAACAGGGGTTGCACAATGGCTATGGCAATACTGGAGGGGTCTCGAATGACCTGCAGAAACTCCTTGCGCACCAGGGCACAGATACGACGAAGGGCCGGACTCATAAGCGCTCCTCCCGTCTTTCCAAAAGGCTCACAAACAACTCCTCGATGCTGGCCATGCCGTATTGGGCCTTGAGTTCCTGGGGTGCCCCCTGCACCAAGACCTCACCCCTGGACATAATGAGCAGGCGGTCGCAGTACTCGGCCTCCTCCATGAAATGTGTGGTGACCAACACGGTCACGCCTCGTTGGGCAAGCCTGTGAATCTCCCGCCAAAACTCACGCCTTGCCAAGGGGTCCACCCCTGAGGTGGGCTCATCCAAAAAGAGGATGTCAGGCTCGTGCATCAACGCAGCCGCCAGGGCAAGCCTCTGCTTATGGCCTAAAGAGAGGGCCATGGCGGTAAAATCCTGAAATGGCGTCAGCCCAAACTCTGTCAATGCCCACTGAATCCGTTCCTCTCGCCTTTTATCTTTCAGGCCGTAGGCTCCGGCAAAGAAACGCAGGTTCTGCAGGACCGTCAGGTTCCCATACAGGGAAAAACGCTGGGCCATATAACCGATCTTCATTCTGGCCCTGGAGGAGGCGCGCAGCAGATTCTCTCCCGAGACCTGTAACACACCTCTGGTGGCAGGTAAGAGGCCGCAGAGCATGCGAAATGTGGTGGACTTTCCCGCTCCATTTGCCCCCAAAAGCCCGAAGATCTCTCCGCGTTTCACGGTGAAACTCACCTTGTTTACCGCACAAAAGGCCCCAAACCACTTCTCCAGGTCCTTGACCACAATGACATCCTCATTGGTTGCACTGCCCACCGCAAGCGGCTTTGTCAACGAAGGGGCATTTTCACAAGGAGAGGCATTGGGCGCTGAATGTTGGCCTGTCAACGAAGGCGCCTCCTGGGCCTGAGTGAGCAATGTCACAAAGGCATCCTCAAAACGCGGGGCAATGGCCGTGACATTTACGCCGCAAAGGGGCTCAAGGCCGCCTTTTTTCGCGATAACCCGCACGCCATCGGCCTGAAGTGCCACATCCACCACAGACGGCAAGGCGCTTAACTCCAGGGCCAGGTCCCTGCGCAGGCCTTTTTGGCTTGTCACAAAGAATGTGCGGCCTTTCAAGGGTTCAAGGAAACTGGAAGGCCTGCCCTGCCCCACAATCCTTCCCCTGTTCAACAAAATCACTTGCTCACAGCGTTCCGCCTCGTCCAGATATGCGGTGCTCAACAACACGGTCATTCCCTCGTTTTCCACGGCATTTCTGATGATTTGCCACAGCTCACGCCGGGAAAGGGGGTCCACGCCCACAGTGGGTTCATCCAATATGAGCAGTTGAGGGCTGCTCAACAGCGTGCAGATGAGCCCTAATTTTTGTTTCATGCCCCCTGAGAGCCTGCCTGACATGCGGGAAGTAAAGGGCGCCAGCCCTGACATGCGAAACAAAAGGTCATAACGCTCTCTTCTGCCCTGGCGAGACAGACCCTTGAGTTCGGCGTAGAGCTCCATATTTTCCTGCACGGTGAGGTCCTCGTAAAGCCCAAAACGCTGAGGCATGTAGCCCGTCATCTCCTGCACAGTGGCCGCTTCCCTTTGCACACTGTGGCCAAAGACGGTGATCTCCCCTGTATCAGGCAACAAAAGCCCCATGACAAGGCGCATCAATGTGGTCTTACCCGCGGCGTCAGGGCCTACCAGGGCGGTGACAATCCCCTTTTCAACCGCGAGATTCAAGTCGTTTAAGGCCTGAACAGTGTTCTTTCCCACCCTAAAAGACTTGCTGACATGCTTAAGACTGATGGCCTCAGACACGGGCTATTCAACCGCTTTTTGATAATCGATTTTTACGGTAACCGGCATGCCCAATCTCAATTCATTTTGGGAGTCCTTTACAAAGACACGGACCTGATAGACCAACTTGGTGCGCAACTCGGTGGTCTCCACTGGTTTAGGCGTAAACTCAGCGGTGGGAGAGATATAGCCTATGCGGCCCTCGTAGGTCTTGTTGGGAAAGCTGTCTGAAAGGATGGTGGTCTTCATGCCCGGCCGTATCTTGCCCAGATTGGGCTCATCCACATAACAGCGCACCCACAGAGGCTCTCTCAAGGCCAGAGTGAGCACAGGTATATTCGGCCCTGCCATATCCCCAGGTTCCAGCAGCCGATTCTCTACGATGCCGTTTGAAGGGGCATAGAGCCGAGTGTCCTTGAGCTCTTGAAGCGCATACTCCAGGGCTGCCTCATAGGAGGCCAAAGTGGCCCTGGCTGCCTCGATATCCTCCTTGCGAGGGCCTTCTATGGCCAGGGAAAGGGCCTCCTGAGCGCTCTTCAGGTCGTGCTGCGCGGCCTGGTAAGCGGTCTCGGCGCCTTCAAAGGCCTGACGAGACACGGCATTGCCCTCCAAAAGCCGCTTGAGCCGCAGGTACTCCCGCTCTGTGTTCTGAAACAGGACCTCCGCCTTTTGAACCGCGGCCTTGGCCGCCTCGATCTGCTGTTTTCGCGTGCCTGCCTGAAGGGCAGCCAACACCGCCTTCTGCGCCTCCACCTGTGCCTTCAGGCGGTTCACATTGGCCTCATATCGTTCCCTTTCCAGCTCGGCCAAAAGCTGGCCCTCCTTGACCTCATCGCCCTCCTGAACATAGAGCCTTTCTATGCGGCCCGCAGCATTAAAGGCCAGATTCACCTGCCTTATATCCACATGGCCATAGAGCACCAACAGATTGGAATTGTTCTCACTTTTTTTCTGGAGATAATAGAAAAACGAGGCAAACACCAGGGCAACAGCAATGATTGCCAATAGACGCCTTTGAATAGGGTTCATGCTTGACCACCTGTATGAGGTTAGTTTTCAAATTATCTTAATGGGGTGGACAGGCAAGTCAAGACACAATGCAGATGAATTTCATTGTGAGGAGGAGGCAGGGCAGAAAGTGACATTTCCGGCAGTTACAACATCATTGAGGTGAAATGCGTTGAAGAGCGAGGGACATCATTGAAAATGCCATTTTGTTGGGCTTACAGGTTCCTGAAGATTCTTTGGGCATAAAGGCCATTTTTGGCCTGATTAGTTGGTTGACGGTGATGATAAATTTGTAGATTGGAAAAAAGCTAAACAAAAAAAGCGGCCTTCATGATAAGATTGAAGGCCGCTTGAGTAAGAGGGAGATTAGAGGGTTGGGAAAAATGTTGTCAATTCAAGCAATGAATTCATTTAGTTGCCGGCTGCTGAGCAGGGCAGTTGGGGCAAGGCATACCTGATGCACAATTGGGGCAGCCACCCTTTCCTGCCTTTCTCCACAGAGGAAGACCAGTGGTCGTGTCCCTGAGCTGCAAGGTCTTGCCGTTGGAGACGATGCTCATGGCCACCAGATGTTTGCTGCCGTCCCAAAGGGTCACTTCACGGGCATCTATGGAGACCGCATCACCCACCTGAAGGGCTGGCATGTTGCTTGCGCTCCAGAACCATGCCGGTCCAACGCCATACACCGTTACCTTCTGACCGTTTTGATCCACTTGCAGGCCCTGACCATAAGGCCCCAGCAGGCTGACAGTGCCATTGATGGTGACAGGTGTACCACTTAGAATATTGGCGATGGGACCTGTTCCATCCATGGCCCCCATACCGCCACCCATCATGCCTCTGCCTGGCCCAGCCCAGGCTGCTACCGTGGCCAAAAGACCGACAACCAACAACACCGTAGTAAACACATGTCTTTTCATTTTTACTGCTCCTTTCTGTGTTTTGAATTTTGAAATGTGCAAATTCTTATTTCAAGAAGGATGCCAAAAAATATTCTTGAAAATACAGTAAGTTAGCGCCAATAACGGCCATCTTCTCTCGACAAAGACAGCCCTTTTACGACGATTTTGTCGAAATTTCAGGACAGGCACCCGCATGGATGGCGCATGTGTCGCCTCCTGCGGCGTGCTCACTTCAAAGAAGTGGAATAAAAAATCTGCCTTGTGCGGTATAGTTATGCCTATCTATTAGAGTGAGTGAACGATGAACTGGGAGGTGGTGTGACCTGAATTGCGTAGAAATTGGAGAGGCATAGGTTTTGAGGTCGAGGTGAAGTTGAACCATGGACATATTAGGCTGTTCTTTTTAATCCCTTACTCCCACCAATTTCTGCATCTCCATGTTGGATGATACAGTTTTTATGTATTCGATAATGTCTATCTTTCCATGTTCGTATGTTATAACTATGCTTCCTGATAGCGGATTAGGACGGATGTCTTTTATTCCTTCAGGTATGGAAATAGTAGAAAGTTGTTTTGACATCTGTAATAGTCCCGATCTGGAGAGCTTTTTAATAAATGGCACCTCAATCCTTATGCGTCCCGGAATATGGTGAATTATCCTGTAAGAAATCATCGAAAATACCCATTCAAGTTTTTATTCAAAATTAAACAGATTATTATTACAGCATTATGCAATATAAGGTTAAATTTTGGTTAAATTAAATCTCGAAGGCTTTTTAAGGTAAGTAATGAAAGAAATAATAGATTATTTTATTTTTACAGCTTATTGTTACAATATGATAAATACAAAGTTAAATTTTGGTTAAATCAAGTCCTACAAGGTGTCAATTTAGGTAAGTAATGAAAAAAACAATAGACACATTTAGTTTTATGGCAGTAATATTTGATTAGAAATAAAAATTTAGGGAGTAAAAGAAGTAAAAATAGGAGGTTAGTAATGGGACTTTTTGACAATGGACTAAAGGGAAATATTGTAAGCGGCCTTGCCATAGGCATTGGTGCGGCAGTACTTGCACCTGTAGTAATGCCCATTGTGGCAAGTGTTATAAAACCCTTAGCAAAGGCAGCCATAAAAGGCGGAATGATGCTGTATGAAAAGGGCCAAGAAACGGTAGCAGAGGTTGGAGAGGTTATTGAGGATATAGTGGCCGAGGCAAAGACAGAGATGGCAGAGGAACATAAAGATATTGCCTGTCCTGAGGGGGGATCTGATGCCTGATATTCCAGATGCCTTCTGCAGTCATAAATCTTCGGGAAGAACGAGGTTGAAGATCCCGTCCAAAAAAGGGAACGCAGCCTATTTCATGGCCTTGAAGGATGAATTGTCCAAATGCAGTTGTATCGAGAAAATAGAGGCAAATCCCCTCACCGGAAGCGCACTTTTCATTCACAGTGGAGATTTTAAGGCAGTTGCAGAGAAGGCAGAGGCAAACAATATTTTTAGGCTTAAGAAGTTTGAGGCTAATTCAACGGATTTACAGCGGACGATCTCGGCTACATTTAAAGGCATTAATAATCACATTAAAAGCACTACAGGAGGGGGGCTGGACATGGGTACGCTGGCCTTTCTATTTTTAGCAGGTGCCGGTATATACCAAATAGTCAGGGGGAATGTTGCAGCGCCTGCATGGTACACCGCCTTCTGGTATGCCCTCAATATATTTTTAAAGGCAAGGCCAGATAAAGATAGTTACTAGCTTAATCAAATTGTAACACGGGCATTCACAATGCTGTAACAAGGATTGGTTAACATTGCTCCATCATTCACAACCTATCAACAAAGAATCATTAAAAAAGGGAGGTCTAATATGACAAACGAACAAGAAGTTGCAGACAAGGGAATGGGCGAAGGCATAGGAAGTGCTGGTGCAGCCGTCAAAGAGGGTGTGGTGAGCAGCCTTAAGGGTATCAATGAAATAGAGGCAGAGATTGTGAGTCTCGTGAAGAATACTGTTGTCAATACCCTCAAGGTTACAGGCGCGGTGGCAACAGAAAGCGTTGCTATCACAAAGGATGTCGTAAAGGGCACGATTCAGGCTACTGAGGAGGTGGGCACTGGTCTTATTCTAAGCACAAAGAGTGTGGCAAAAGGGGTTGTTATGGGAGTGGCCGATGTAGGTGGGGATGTGGTAGGAGCCGCAGCCCAAACCGTAAAAGGAGCCGTTAAAGGCGCGGCAGAAATAGGAGCGGATGTTGCCCTTGTGGCCAGAAGGGCTGTGGATGGAGTTATCGAAGCCACGAAAGAGATAGGAGGCAATGTGGAGGAAGTGGCAAAGGTGGCTGTTGGCGGCGCAATAGAAACAGCAGGCACTATTGGAAACACTGCTGTGAAGGCTGTCAAGGACATGCTCGTGGGTGTTGTTGAAGGTGTAAAGGAAGTCGCATGTGCTGCACTTCCAAAGCCGAGACCCACAGCAACTCCTGAAGTCACCCCATCACCTGCTCCAGAGACAACTGACTCGCCAGAGGTTACCACGAGAACACGGGGCAGAAGGGGAGAATAACAGGGTGTGATTCAGGTAGTACATAGCGCTATAAAAGGAAGGGCAAGATATAAGGTAAAGGGGCTCTATCGTTCAGAGTCCCTTAAAAAACATCTTGAGTCCAAACTATCAGAAAAAGAAGATATAACTTCTTTCTCGGTAAATACACTTACTAGCAATATCCTCGTCTTTTTCAATTCAAACAACACGGTTCATACCATAGCATCGGTTATTGAGGGCATTGTTATTGATTACAATAATGAACAATCTGCAAAGCATGAGATTACTTCGCCTTCGACTCGCAATAATAATGCTAAAAAATCCATTATCAGCAGAAGGAAATTAAGAAAGTCGATTATACACGCTGAAGACCAAGCCGTTAAAGCATGGCATCTGATGGAAGCTCGATGTGTTCTTGATCTCTTTGGAGCAGATAAAAGCCATGGATTGTCGTGCGAATCAGCAACAGAAAATCTCAAAAAATACGGTCCCAATGTTTTGCCTGAATCCATTCCACGTTCAGGATTGAGCATTCTACTGGAACAGTTCATGTCCCTTCCAGTTGCTCTGCTGGGCGTTGCTGCCGGTGTTTCTGTCCTAACAGGTGGGGTGGCAGATGCTGTTGTTATAATGGGTGTGGTTGCCATTAATGCAGCCATCGGCTACACCACAGAGAGCCAGGCAGAGAAAACCATCCATTCATTGAAGAGTCTTGTGAGGCCGTCCACTCTTGTCATAAGAGATAGCAGCATAAAGGAAATTGGTGTAGAGCAAGTGGTGCCTGGTGATATTCTTGTTCTCAGGCCAGGCAGTTATGTGGCAGCAGATGCAAGGCTTATAGAGGCACACCACTTGAGCATTGATGAGTCGGCGCTTACGGGTGAAAGCCTGCCGGTTTTAAAAAGCGCAGAATCAATAAATGCGGACTCCGTCACTCCTGATATTCCCCTCGCAGACAGGACAAACATGGTGTATATGGGCACCCTCGTTACAGGCGGGCAGGGACTTGCAGTAGTCGTTGCAACCGGAAGATTTACCGAAATAGGAAAAATTCAGACACTCGTTGGAGATGCAAAGCCTCCGCAAACTCCCATAGAGCGACAGTTAAACACCATGGGCAGCCAGCTTGTACTGATAAGCGGTGCTATATGTGGAATTGTATTTATCATTGGACTTCTCCGTGGTTACGGTCTGTTGCAGATGCTCAAGACATCCATATCCCTTGCAGTTGCTGCCGTGCCCGAAGGTCTGCCCACTGTAGCAACAACTACCCTTGCCCTTGGAATTAGGAAGATGCGCAGACATAATGTCCTGATACGACACCTCGATGCAGTGGAGACATTAGGCTCTGTTCAGACCATATGTCTTGACAAGACGGGGACGATTACAATGAACAGGATGTCTGTGGTCTCCATATACACGGGCATGAGAAGGATGAAGGTGTCTGATGGAAATTTCTCATTGGAAAACGATGAAACAAGACAGTTGTGCCATAATAGAGAAGATTTTATTAACCCATATCAGTATGATGAACTTCTCAGACTTATTCAGGTATCAGTGCTCTGCAATGAGAGCGCTGTGACAAAGCAGAACAATAGATATATCGTTGATGGTTCTCCAACAGAAAATGCCCTCATCCATGCAGCATTGAGTGCTGGCGTTGATGTTGTGATGCTCAGAGAAAAATTTCCTCTCTTAACAATTCAACATCGTTCAGAAAACCATAATTTCATGGCTACAATTCATGATATTAAAATTCTCGGCAGCGAAAACCGTAGTGGAAAGCTCATTGCTGTAAAGGGCAGTCCCACCGAGGTCCTGTCCATGTGCGGCTTTCATCTGAAAGACGGGAAAAAGACGCCTCTTGCAGAGGAGGACCGCCTGAATATAGAGATAGAAAATGAGCGCATGGCAGGCGATGCACTGCGAGTACTTGGAGTGGCTTATACATTTCTGGACTATGAAATAGAGTCTGGAGTTGATTCATCAGAAAATATTTTAAACTCTGAGCTCATATGGCTCGGGCTTGTGGGCATGGCAGATCCAATAAGAAATGGTGTAAAGGAGTTAATAGGCGAATTTCATAGAGCAGGTATAGATACCGTTATGATAACAGGAGACCAGAGTCCGACTGCTTATGCCATAGGCAAGGAGTTGAATCTGAGCAGGGGAGAACAACTGGAGATCCTCGACTCAACGCATCTGGCGAATATAGATCAGGATGTAATGAAGGCTATGTGCGAAAGAGTGCATGTGTTTTCAAGAGTCAGCCCCGCACATAAGCTCCAGATAGTTCAGACACTCCAGAAGGCGGGCAAGATAGTTGCCATGACTGGAGATGGAATAAATGACGGCCCGGCCCTGAAAGCAGCCAACATCGGCATAGCAATGGGACACACAGGCACTGATGTCGCCCGAGAGGTTGCAGATATAGTTATTGAGGACGATAACCTCGAAACCATGATCATAGCCATAAGCCACGGAAGAACTATATACAACAATATAAGAAAGTCTGTACATTTCCTGCTGTCCACAAACCTAAGCGAGATAATGGTTATGTTTACAGGCATTGCAGGTGGTCTCGGACAGCCCCTCAGCGCAATGCAGTTGCTCTGGATCAATCTCATATCGGATATAGCGCCTGGCCTTGCCATTGCCCTTGAGCCTCCCGAACCCGATGTATTAAGCCGTCCTCCGAGAAACCCTGATGATCCCATTATAAAGTCCTCTGATTTTAAGAGGATAGTATTTGAGGCTGCAACGCTCTCTGCTGGTGCCTTAGGGGCCTATGGCTATGGAATCATGAGATATGGCATGGGACAGCGGGCAAGTACTATGGCCTTTATGGGTCTGACCATAGGTCAAATCCTCCATGCCATAAGCTGCCGCTCGGAGAATCGTTCTATATTTGACAAGGAAAAGCTGCCGCCCAATAAATATCTTACTGCCGCACTCGGAGGCTCCTTTGCTTTACAGGTGCTGTTTATGTCAGTGCCGAAATTGAGGAGCCTTCTGGGAGCTGCTCCCATAAATATGATTGATGGTCTTGTGATTGGAGGCAGTGCAGTAGTGCCACTGTTGGTGAATGAAGCTACGAAAAAATGAGGTGAAAAATGAAAAAGGATTTCATGTTCACATCCGAGTCTGTAACAGAGGGACATCCCGACAAGCTCTGCGATCAAATAAGCGATGCAATAGTCGACCACTGCTTACAACAGGATCCATTTTCGAGGATAAGGGCAGAGTGCGCTGTCTTTACTAACATTGTATTCATAGCAGCAAGGTTTGAAACTACTGCCAGCGTGGATTTCCCGAATATAGCTCGACAGGTGATAAAACAGATAGGTTATAATGAAAACACCACATTTAATGCACGGACCTGTAGTATTCTTACAGGGCTTAAAGAATTAAGACAGGAAAGACAATATGTTGATGAGAGAAACCTCTCTGAAGAAGAGATAGATAGAATAGCCGCTCAAGATCAAGCAACAGTTTTTGGCTTTGCATGCAATCAAACAGCATCATATATGCCTATGCCTATATGGCTTGCCCACAAGCTGGCAAGACGCCTTACATCCGTCAGATTCCAGCACATACTGCCTTATCTTGAGCCTGATGGAAAGATACAGGTAGGAGTGGAATATAAAAATGGAAGGCCGCATCGCATACATACCATAACTATAATCGCCAGTCAGGACAAGACCACGGCTAACGGAGGCCCTGATTTAAAGAGACTGCACGATGACATGCTGGAATATGTCATCAGGCCGGCATTTCATGACGAAGAGATCAGGCCCGACAGCAAAACAAAGATATTCATAAATCCGGAAGGCCCTGTTATCCCAGGAGGCCCGTCGGTTCATTCAGGACTTACAGGCAGAAAGAATGCTGTTGATACCTACGGTGAATATTCAAGGTACAGCGATTCTGCCCTGAGCGGAAAAGACCCTATGCGCATAGACAGGATAGGCGCCTATGCAGCCCGTTATGCAGCAAAGAATGTTGTTGCAGCAGGTCTTGCCGAGGAATGCGAGGTCCAGCTCAGCTATTCTATTGGTCTTTCACGACCTGTGAGCATTCAAGTTGAGACATTCAGTACAGGCAAGGTTTCCGACGAGGAGATTGCCGTGCTTATTGAGAGGTATTTCGACTTCAGGCTTGCAGGAATAATAAAACAGTTCAATTTGAGATACCTCCCATCTACTATTAAAGGAGGCTTTTACAAAAAGCTTGCTGCCTATGGCCATGTGGGAAGGATGGATATAGGTCTTCCTTGGGAATTAACGGATAAGGCTGATATGCTGAAAGAAGAGGTGTAAATGGCCAATTCTTATGCAGCCGAAGTGGAAGAATTGCAATTAAATAGCATAAAAGGAAAAAACTTTGTATGGATAAACATTGATACACCAACGCCTGCATTGCTGAATTACCTGTTGCGTTTATATCCCTTTCACCACCTCGATGTGGAGGATTGCATATCAAAGAGCCAGCTTCCAAAGATAGACGAATATAAGGACTATCTATTTATTATCCTCCATTCCCCGCGATACCTGAAGGAAAAAAGGTTTTCCATACCGTCACAGGTGGGCGTATTTTTAGGCAGGGATTTCTTAGTTACAGTTCATTCAGGAGAACTAAAGCCGATAAACAGGATTTTTCAAAACTGCAAAGAAAACGAAGAAGCCCGTGAAAAATATATGGGAGATTCGCCCACATTTTTGCTTTATGAGATAGTCCATAGCCTTATTCAAAACATCATGCTCATGCTGCGAAAGGTAATTGCCGAGATTGAAGATATAGAGGATAAGGTCTTTGATGAAAAGGTGGATGCTGTCAGGGAAGTTACGGAACTGAGGCGCAATATAGCAAACATGAGAAGGGTGGTATTTTCTTTAAGGAGTGTTATTCATGACCTTGAGAAGAGGATTCAGAAATTTTCAAATGACGACATAAGTGTTTATTTCAGCGATCTTTCGGACTATATTGACAAGGCATGGGCATTGCTTGAAGAATGCAAAGAGACAGTAGAAATCTACAAAGATACAGATTTCATTATCAGTTCTGAAAAAACCAATAAAATACTTACCCTTTTGACAATCATGTTTACATTTTCCATTCCTGCTACCATCGTTGGAACATTCTTCGGTATGAATATAGATATGCCCGGCACTATAAACAATCCATGGACCTTCTGGGGACGCTATACAACCCTCATAATCGTTCTTATTTCATCAATTGTACCGGTAATTTTGATGTATATAGCATTTAAAAGATTGCGGTGGCTCTAACATTCAGCAAAATAAGCAATTACTTAAAAGGAGTTAAGCTGAATTTAACCACTCCATTAACAAATTACTATGACGACAAATAAACTACAATCTGCCAATTTGTTATATGAAGATGAAATAGAGGAAAGACAACACTCAAATGCCATTGAGATGATCGCAATGGGTACAGGCACCCCTGTCGATGAGGTCAAGAGACTCTACATCGTAGTGCTAGAAAGATTTAAAAGGCAGGCAAGGGTTAAAGACTTTTTACCCATACTCGTCAGGCGGATGGTGGAGTCTTTGTTAAAGAAGGGGGAAAACGATAGCTTTTCGAGTTGGGAGATAAGTGTCAGTGGCCTTTGCGTTAAAGAATAGACCATCGAAAATTCGAAAATAGATACTGGTGCAACTGTAACTGTATTGGCAGGTGTAGATGATAGTATTTCTCAACTATAAGTATATCAAAAAATAAAGCCCATTTATTAATGGGCTTTATTAAGGAGGGTTGATAAGAAGAATACAAGTTATATCAAGACGGCCAGAAATGCCAGTGGTGTTCCTTCCAATGCCATTCCTGCAAAGGTGCTGAAGATGGATTTGCCGATGAAAGCACCTGCCTTTGATGCAGCCCTGTGTAGATACTCATCATTGTTTACAGCCTTCGATGCATCGAAGTAACCATTTCTCTGCAGGATATCCACGATATCCATGTGATTAACCGACTTTGAATTATAATTTATAAGGAGGCTGCCTGTTGTGAGATTTATATCAACAGCAGCAATGCCAGGGAGCATATCAAGGGTCTTTTTCACTTCATTTGCCATCTTCTTGTTATTTTTGATAACAGGACTCTTAATTCGTAACCTTCCAGGGACATTGTGCATGTAATAACTCATAATTAATCTTCCTCCGTTATTCTGAATTTTCTAAATGTCTTGCACACAGGATAACCTGAACACCTGAACCTTATTATCTCTCCCTCGATTTTATAGAGGTGCATGGGCTTGCCACATTCAGGACAGATGGGCTTACCTTGTATTTCCTGCTTTTTTGCACCATAACTGAACTGTTTTCCGCATATGAGGCACCGAAATCTCTGCTTGCCTGTCTTTGTCTTTCCATATTTATATATGGCTTCTGAATTACAAACAGGACAGCTTACTACAGTTTCAGTTGGTATTTGCGAGATTGTCATGCTGAATTGTATAAAGACGATAATGATTACATGACTATTAAGGCATTGTTAAATTTTTGTTACATTTCACGGACTGCCAAAAGCACGGGGATATGGGGATGGCTGTCAGATAATGGAAGCTCCAAAGAAACAGCCTAAACCAGGGTTATGTTACGCATCTTTGTTGAAACTATCTTCTCTGAAGAGAGCGGGTTTGGAATGTGCTGCACGAAGAACGATTCTGGGCTCAAGGTCCTTATTGAGGTATATATGACGCTTTGAAGGAAGGGGTGTGTCTCTGTTGATACTTTGAAGGCCAGCATAAACTCACACAGCCACCACAATGGAAATGCCCTCCACATTCAATATCTTTGCCTGCACTCCATAGATATCATGAATTACATTTGCGGTTACCACATCTCTTTCACCCATTTTGTGAATGCGGCCGTCCTTGAGAAACAAAAAGCGGTCTGAAAAGCGTAGGGCCATGTTGAGGTCATGCAACACCTGAATGACCATCAGTCCCTGCTTTTTGGCCAGATTACAAAGCAGTGTCTCCACCTCCATCTGATTTCGCACATCCAGATTACTGGTAGGCTCATCCAGCAAAAGCACTTGGGGTTCCTGGGCCAGGGCACGGGCAATGGCCGCCTTCTGCAGCTCGCCGCCGCTTATGCAATTGAGGCGCTGAAAGGCCAGATTATTGAGCCCCATACAGCTCAAGGCCTGCTCCACCACGCGATAATCCCTTGCAGAAGGCCTTCCATTTAGATGGGGCCGTCTGCCCAACAAAACGGATTCAAAGACGGAAAGCCCGCACCGCCTTGGGCTCTGTGCCACATAGGCAAAGATCCTGGCCGATTCCTTACGAGAATGAAGGGGAATTTTTATGCCATTTAGATAAATCTCCCCTGTTTTAGGCCTTACAAGCCCCATTATGGCCTTAAGTAGAGTGGTCTTGCCCGCACCGTTATTGCCCAGCACAGAGAGCACACCACCCGATGCCAGGGAAAACTCCACATGGGTGAGCACAGGCCTTGTGCCATAGCAGACTGAAAGCCCTTTTACCTCAAGCATGGGGCTCCCTTCTGCAAATAAGCAGATACAGAAAGAGCGGGGCGCCCAGAAAGGAGGTAATCGTGCCCACAGGCAGGACAAAGGGGCTGAAAAGGCCGCGTGTAAGGGTATCGGCCGCAAGGAGCAATACCGCTCCCATGAAGGCCGAGCCTGGAAGCAGCAAGACATGGTCCTCGCCCAGAATACGCCTGGCCATATGAGGCCCTAAAAGCCCCACAAAGCCGATGACGCCCATGAAGGCGGTGATAACGGCTGCCAGAAAGGAGGCCAGAGACATGCCAATCCACCTCAAACGAGTCACATTCACTCCCAGGGACCTGGCCTCTTCCTCCTCCAGCAGCAGGGCATTCATATCCCATGCCACGGCCTTAAAGAAAAAAGAGGTGACCGCCATGGCGGCCATTAGAATCCAAAGCTCATTCCAATTGGGACGGGACACATCGCCAAAGGTCCAAAAGACCATGGAGGCCACCTGCAATTCATTGGCCAGGTATTGAAGCACCATTGTGGCCGCAGAAAAAAGGGAACCCATGGCCACACCAGCCAGGACCATGGATTCAGGGCCCATGTTGCGCAGGCTGGCAAGCATCAAAACAACCACTGCGGCCAGCAGGGCGCCGCCAAAGGCAAAAAACACCACGGAATATGGAGAGACATAGGAGATGGCAAAGGCATTCATGCTGTCCACTCGGCCTCCTGAAAAGAACAAGATGGCCACTGCGGCCCCAAAGGCAGCCCCATGAGAGATGCCCAGAGTAAAGGGAGAGGCCAATGGATTTTTGAGCAGGTTCTGCATGACAGCGCCTGCCAAGGCCAGGCCACTTCCTGCCAAAATGGCCGAAAGTATGCGGGGAAGCCGTATGTTGAGCAGGATATGGGCATTGGTCTCACTTAAAGAAAGCCCACCCTGCAACACCGAACGCAAAAGGGCGTTTAGGTCTATGGAAAGGCTTCCCACAAAAAGGGCGTAACAGCCCACACAGAGCAGGCAAAAGAGCAGGGCCATGACTCCATACATGCGCCTTTGGCGAATGCGAATATACTCCAAGGTCTCACAGGAGACAGCGCCATCACTCATGAAGCCTCACCTCCTGAAACCACCAACCTGCCCTTTTCATCTCTTCTACAAGAGGCCGGCCCAGAAAAAACCTGTATATTCCGTCGGCCTTTTCCTCCAGATTTAGATTTTGAAACCTGTCAGGATAGGCCAGTTTGGCCAGCCAATAGGCATTGATGAGGCCGTTTTCCACATTGGTGGCATAGGAATTGTAGGGAAGCTCTGTATAGACTCGCCTTTTCTGCACCGCCTTCAAAAGCTGGTAAAAGCCCTTGTTCTTTTCGTAATCAGCCAGCACCAGTTCCAGACCGCCCCTGTCAATAATGAGTATGTCAGGATTCCACAAAAGAAGCCTCTCCTTGTCCACTGTGACAGGCATAGGCCTTGAGGTCAGCTCATCTACAGGATTTTTGGCATGAATGGCCATGAGGGGCGGGAAATGGGCCTGGCTGCTCTCTATTCCGTGAGTCCCGCGCATGCTGACACCCCCCACATAGACAGACGGCCGGCTATGCTCAGGTATGTCGAAGGTCAGGGCATTTAGCTCCTTGTAACAGCCCTCCATGAATTGAATCAAGGCATTTGCTCGCACCTCCCTGTCAAGCACCAGCCCCAAAATCCTTAAAGCTCGATAAAACACCTCCTTTTCAAAGGAGGCATGAACGCCATAGGACAACACCACCACAGGAATCCCTGTCTTTTTCTGAAGACTGTCCGCCTGGGACCTGTCTGCGGCATAGGTAAGCAGAATCACATCGGGCCTTAAGGCCATTATTCGCTCATGGTCAGGACTGGCATTGGGCCCTCCAGGGCCGATGGAGGGCAGGGTCTGAAACACGCTGTTTGCCATGTTGTAGGGCACCATCCCACCAATGGCCCTGCGCCTCTCTATCTCCTCCACGCCCACCAGCAGACCCTGGGCCTGTATATAACACACCAGCCGCAGACACCCTGGCCCAAGGGCCGCTATGCGTTTTACAGAAACAGGGACTGCCACACGACGCTCCAGCGAGTCTGTGACGAAGACAGGCCCTGCTGAGGCCACCCTTGCTACGCCCATGACAAGGCAAAAAAGGCAAAAAAACAGACAAGCTGCTCGCAACATGCCCACCCCTTTCATATTCGGCCGATTTCAAATAATCAGCTATATTTTTGAC
>Ga0067045_1028441_pt1 | contig 33385 bp, 27 predicted proteins | sample TerdegcTABiofilm_FD_59184 | JGI IMG/M metagenome (GOLD analysis project Ga0067045, IMG submission 59184) | Combined Assembly of (Gp0054472, Gp0054536) Wastewater bioreactor microbial communities from Singapore -Terephthalate degrading...
CGCCTGATTACAAAAAATTGACAAGAACAAAGTTATGCACTTATTCACATTATTCACAAAAAGAAAAAAAAGAACCAAAAAAAAGAAAAATTACGACTACTAAAGTGTCAACTTTTTCTAGGACGAGACAGTTTTTTCAATATTCTTGGATTGATTTACTTTAAGGAATTATTGAAAAGCTGTTCTCTTTCAAACTCATAATCTCTTGAACTTGATTCTTTTGTTTCCATTTAAAGAATCCTAATTTTAATTATCAATATAACAACTTTAATTTACATTATTATAAAAAAACCAGTCAAGTATAATTCATAACACTTAAAAATGAATAATTGTTTCTTTTTTCCTTATATATCTCCATTGTCCTGTTTTCAGTCCATCCAATGACAAATGCGATATGCGTATTCGTATCAGTCTCAGCGTCGGATGGCCAACGGCGGCGGTCATTCTGCGCACTTGCCGGTTGCGGCCTTCTTGCAACGTAATTCGGAGCCATGCCGTAGGGACATTTTTCCTGAAACGAATCGGCGGTTCGCGCGGAGGGACATCCGGTTCTGATTTCAGCAATTCCACACGGCAGGGTTTAGTTTTGTAGCCGCCGATAAAAACACCTCGTTCAAGCATTTTCAGCGCTTCCTTATCCGGCACGCGCTCCACCTGCGCGAGATACGTCCGTTCATGACCGTACTTCGGGTCAGTCAGCCGGTGCTTGAAAGGTCCGTCATTGGTCAGTATCAGTAACCCCTCGGAATCGTAGTCCAGCCGCCCTGCCGCATAAACACCCTTCGGAAAACCAAATTCAGACAACGTCCGCTTTCCTTCCTGCGAAGTAAACTGACTGAGAACAAGATAGGGCTTATTAAAAAGAATGTAGCTGTATTTATCGGGCATATAAGATTTCCTTTGCAAATATACAACGGTATATTTAATTTCGCACGTAAATTATTCATCAACGGAAGAAGCTTATGAAAATCGCGGTAATAATGGGCGGCGTTTCTTCGGAGCGCGAAGTTTCCTTAACCTCCGGCATGGCGATTCTGAAAGCAGTACAGTCGCTCGGCCATGATGGCATCGGTATGGATACGGCCATGGGAAAAGATAACCTGATAACTCCCGGGTCAACCGGTATTCATGCGCAACCGCCGTCCCTGGAACAACTCCGTCAACTGCCGGCCGCGCAGCAAGGGCATATTCTGCTGGATGCCGTGCGTTTTTTATCCGAACAGAAAACCGATCTTGTTTTTAACGGGCTGCACGGCGGCCTCGGCGAGAACGGCGCAATCCAGTCGCTCCTGGAGATCGCGGGACTGAAATACACCGGTTCCGGGCCACTAGCCAGCGCTCTTGCAATGAATAAGATGATGGCCAAACGGCAGTTCGAGTCCGTTGGTGTGCTCACGCCGGCTTATTTGTTTTTTAAAAAATCCACCGATTACAGCGCGTTCAAAAAAAAGACGGAGTCCAAATTCAAACTGCCGGTTGTGGTGAAACCCAATGAAGAAGGTTCAACCGTCGGCCTGACCATCGTACGGGAATGGAAAGAACTCGAAGACGCCTGGATTAAAGCCTCCGCGCTGGGCGACGTACTCGTTGAAATGTTTATTGACGGCCGCGAGATCACCGTTGCCGTGCTCGGGGAAGAAGCCCTGCCGGTTATCGAAATCATTCCCGAAGGCGGATTCTATGATTACGAACATAAATACCAGAAAGGCCGCACGTCCTATGTGTGTCCTGCGGATATCCTGAAATCCATGGCCGATAAGGTAAAGAAGTTCGCCGTCATGGCTTATCAGTCGCTGGGCTGCTCCGGATACGCGCGCGTGGATTTCCGGCTCGGCCTTGACGACCGTTTTTACTGCCTCGAAGTGAATACCCTGCCCGGCATGACGGAAACCAGTCTCGTTCCTAAAGCCGCGCTCGCAAACGGCATGGATTTCAACAGTCTGATCAGCCGCATTATTACGCTTTCGTTGAAGTAAACATGAGGGCGCTTTCCGCATTACTGATGATGGTTGACGGCGCGCGTTACGACGTGTTCGGGCGGCTGCTCAATGAAAACGCATTGCCCAATATACAGGAGCATATCGTCGCGCGCGGCACGTACACGCGGATGACGTCGGTCTTTACCACAACCACCGGGCCGGCATACGTGCCGTTTTTAACCGGTTGTTTACCGGGAACAGCCAACATCCCGGGCATCCGCTGGATGGATAAAAAAGCGTACGCGGAACGTTCGGTTTTTTATCCGTACCGCAACCGAAGTTACTGCGGGTGGGAAAATTTTTTCATAAACCGCGACCTGCGCGCGGATATGCCGACTTTATTTGAACTCGTAAATAATCCGATGAACATATTCGGGCCGATTACCCGAGGACTTCCAAAAAAAAACAATAAACGCGCGTGGCGCAGATCCTATGCGCTTTCAAAAGCGCATCACCGCGTCACTTACGAGCAGGCGGACGCGCTGGCCCTGCAAACCCTTCTGGAATCACTGCGCGAGGAGTCGGAGTTCCGTTTCGCGGTGTTCCATGCGGTGGACGGCCTGAGCCATAATCTCCATCCGGAACACGAACGGGTCCTCGGCGCGTATCGTTTTGTGGATAATGCGGTAGGCCTTATCGCCGCCGAACTGAAAAAGCAAAACCGTTATGACGCCACCCTTCTCGCTTTATGCAGCGATCACGGGCTTACCGCCACGCACACGCACTGGGACGTCGCGTCGTTTTTTGAAAAAGAATTGAATTTAAAAACATTATATTATCCAAAAATATTCCGTCGCAGGCCCGAAGCGGCCGTTCATATTTCCGGTAATTCCATGGCGCACGTCTATTTTAAAAATCACGACTGGGCCAAACCTTGTTATTATGAAGAAATCATCGCTATGCCCGGCGATAGGATAAATTGTTTACTGAAACAGGATGCGGTAGATATTATTCTTACCAAAACACGCGACGGCCGGATTCGCGCGGACAGCCGGCGCGGCGCGGCCTTACTGAGTGAACAAGACGGCCATATCCATTACGCGCCAATCGGTTCCGATCCGTTTGGATTTGACCCCATGCCGGATACTATGTCGTTCTATGAAACTCTGGAGCGGACGTATGATACCGATTATCCCGACGCGCTTCTTCAGGCGGCGCAGATTTTCCGCTCCCCGCGATGCGGCGATCTGCTGATTTCCGCGGCGCCCGGCCACGACCTGCGGGATCGCTGGGAAATTCCGGAACATCACGCTTCGCACGGCTCGCTGTATAAAGCCCACATCCTGACGCCGTTTTGTATCAGCCGGCCGATTCAGCCGCGGTTGTTGCGAAGCGCGGATGTCATGCCTTCCTTGTTGCAACTGCTGGGCAAATCCATACCCGAGCGGCTGGACGGACGATCATTTTTTGCCCCCTGACCGGAGAATGATTTACCTCGAATGATTTTTCAGATATAAATTTAAAAAGGGATATCGCGATATGATAAAACCAATACGGTATCAATTACTTTCCGGCTGCTTTTTTATGGCCATATTGGCTTCCGTTTCCTTATTCGGCCAGACCGGCCGGGATAACGGTGTAATCCAATCAGCGGCTACATTGGAAGATTTTCTGGACGTTATTGATACCTGGCGCGGAACGCCGTATGCCGCCGGGAAGGGCGATAAAAATACCGGCACCGATGACGGCGGCTTTGTGGCCGGAATTTTCCGCGAAGCCTGTGCTCTGGAATTTCCCGCAGACGCGCAACAATTATGGAACGATAACTTCGGAAAACGCTTGTCTTCCGAAAGCGATGACCTGTTGCCCGGCGATGTCTTGTTCTATAATAATCCTACCGGCGCCATCATACGCTTAGCCGTTTATCTGGGCGACGAAGAGGACTACGAAGCGGTTACGGTATGGCCGAAAACCGGCGTGACGGCCGTTCATTTAAAAGATATCGGTTTATCGCTGGCCGGCGCTAAACGCTTCGCGGCGTTTAATTCCGGCGTTCATTTCCGCGGAAGCGGCTATATCGCCGGCGCGGTTTCCACCGAAGCGACGCTCAACGACCTGTTGAACGAAATTTCAGGCTGGATCGGCACGCCGTATGCCTGGGGCAACAATAAGAAACAAATCGGCACCGACTGCTCGGGTTTCGTGACGGCAGTTTTTCGTACCGTATGCGGAATTACCCTGCCGCGAAGCTCGGCAAATATGTGGAGCGAAAACGTCGGTGAGAAAATCGAATCGCGCAGCGGACTGGCAGCCGGCGATGTGCTGTTTTTCAGATACGGCGCGAATATCGGCCATGTAGCGATTTATCTCGGAAAAAATAAGTCCGGCGTCGAAGAAATCGTGCACGCTAAAAATGAAAAAGAATTGCTGGGCGTTGACCCGCTGAAAGGGTACTGGTTAAATCAATACGCCGGCGCCAAACGGTTTGCTTTATTTAAAGGCAGCCATGGGGCTTCGGTGAAAAACGACAGTGTGACGGCAACTAAATCCTCCGCGTCATCCGCCGGGAAAACCACATACCGGAGCAGTCAGGAGAATGTCAATAATGTGATTATCGTGAAACACGATTCGAATCTTTTTGTGACATGGAATTACAAAAGCGGCGGTCGTGAAAAACAAATCGCCCGTCCCGTTAAAGATGAGTTATTCAGGAAGAAATTCGGCCGGCGTGTTCCGGATCCGGTTTTCTACCGCTATGAATACGACTGGCAAGGCGATAACTATATCGGTACGCTGATTGCCGACGCCAAAGGCATTGTACGTTTTGAAGTGGATCATAACCTCGATGAGGATGCCATCGAAATATATGATTACACTCTGATTGCTTCTTCGTCGTCCAGCGACCAGAGCGTTCATACATCCGGCGCCGCGGGTAAATCCGGCGGCAAAACCGCTGACGTCTTCACGCAAACCGGCGAAGCTTCTTACTACGCCGATAAATTCCACGGGCGCAAAACCGCCAGCGGCGAAACCTTTGATATGAACGCCATGACCGCCGCGCATAAAACCCTGCCATTCGGCACCATCGTGAACGTCACAAACACCGCGAATAATAAAACCGTTCAGGTACGGATTAACGACCGCGGCCCGTTCGTGAAGGGGCGCATCATTGACGTTTCCCTGGCGGCGGCCAAAGCATTAGATATGATTCGAACCGGCGTGGCGGATGTCATCGTGAAAGTAGTACCTTAAAATTAAAACCGGAAAAGCATTACCTATCCGCGCAACGGCACCATCCGCTCACTCATCGGGAACAGCGGACAGGGATTATTGGGATACGGGTTTTCGTATGACGGCGCGAACCGGCTCGTGAACGCGAATTATAAAGAGTATGTGAGCGGCAACTGGAGCCTGACGAATAAATATTCCGAGAAATCCTTGCAATATGACGCGAACGGGAATATATTATACTTAACACGGCATTTGAACAGTTCCACGAGGTCGATTCTGAGTTACACGTATGACGCGAATAATCCGAACAGGTTAAACCGTGTAACCGGTATGATTAACGCTTCGTATGAATATGATAATAATGGAAACATGACCAGAGATACCACAAAAGGATACTTTGCTTACGATTATAGTAATGTGCGATTGAAAATCACAACCACCGATACCGTTGTTGAATGCGCTTAGGACGGGGCGGGGCAAAGAATAAAGAAGAAACTCAGACTAAATGGGGCGCTGCTGGATTCGGTGATTTATGTAAGAAACAGCGGTAATGTTTTGGAGGAATATAGGAATAACAAATTTGATCACTTTAATATTTATGGTAATGGATTAATTGGAAAATTAGTACCGACGCCAACAGCTGTTAAGGTTAGTCAAACGGTGTCCGGACAAACGATAACCGCTAAAGATACATTTTATATTATTGCCGGAGAGTCTGTAAATAATTTTGTGTAAATGAGCGGTTTGTCATTTTAAAAAAGGCGAAAAAGAGAAGCGATTGGGTATGTTTCTAATAAATGTCTTGGAAAAATTATCTGAGCCGATTAAATTTTTATTATCATATTCTAACGAATGACGCCACGCTCGCTTTTTTCAAAAAAGGTAATAATGGATTCGATGTCCGACGTTAAAGGGATTTCTTCTCTTAAGCGGTTTAAAGCGGCGGTACGGTTGAGGCGGGACTGATAAATCAGGAAATACGCTTTTTCAATGTTTCGGATACGGTCTTCGGAAAACGCGTTCCGCCGGAGCCCCACGTAATTGAGTCCGCGATACCGCAGGGGCTCGCCGGCGGCCAGCACAAAAGGCGGCACATCCTGGGCGACACGGTAACCGCCGCCGATAAAGGCATAGGGACCAATGTGGACAAACTGATGAACGGGCACCAGGCCGCCCAGTCCGGCAAAATCTCCGATCACCACATGGCCGGCCAGCTGAACGCTATTCGCCAATATGACGTGCCGTCCTACACGGCAGTCATGCGCGACGTGAACATAAGCCATGAGGAGACTTTGAGCGCCGATGCGCGTCTCGCCGTTCGCCGCTGTCCCCCGGTTGATAGTCACGTATTCCCGCACCGTTACTTTTTCTTCCAGCACAGTCGTAGTATTTTCCCGGTTGAATTTTAAATCCTGCGGTTCGTTGCCGATAACCGCGCCGGTGTGGATGCGGCATTCGGCGCCGATGGTTGTGCCGGGGTAGAGATGAACGCGGTCGCTGAGAACCGTATGATGGCCGATGCTGACGTTTTCTTCTATTATCGAATAGGGCCCAACGGTTACCTGTTCCGCCAGTTCCGTTTCGGGCGCGACTAAAGCTGTTGGGTGGATCACAGGATATCTGTAGCCATACGTTGATGGTTGTATTTCATAGCGTGTTAAGATACAAGGTTTGTGAAAAAAACCAAACGGATTTTTACCAGCGATCATTTCTTGACATTACCCTGCCGCCTCGTTATATTCGGTTGTTTATGCTGAAAAACGTGATTGGACAAGATTTTGCGAAACGCCATTTACATCAGGCGGCACGGTCGGGCCGTCTGGCGCACGCGTATCTGTTTGCGGGGGAAGACGGATACGGGGCCGAGGAACTGGCTCTGGAACTCGGCCGTTACCTGATGTGCCTGCAGCCTGATACGGAGACTCTGGAATATTGCGGACACTGCGCGGCCTGCCGTAAAACTGCCGGCCTGGAGCATCCCGATCTGCATTATTATTTCCCGATGCTGAAATCTACGGAAGAAGAAACGATATGCGAATGGTTTGGGCAGAAAGCCAAAACGCTTTACACGCGCGTCAAAGTCGCGGGGGGCAGCATTCATATCGGCGATCCGGAAAATCCCGGCGACTTGACAATTCGCGGACTGATCCGCGACGTATCGTTGCGCGCGTTCGAAGGCGGCCGGAAGATATATATTCTCACATTTATTGAGGAAATGAACGCGGAATCCGCCAACGCGTTCCTGAAAGTGCTTGAAGAACCGCCGGATCAAACGTTTTTTCTACTGACCACTTCGCAGTTGCCGGCCATTCTTCCCACAATCGTATCCCGCTGTCAATTGCTGCGTTTGCAACCTGTAAGGGAGGATGATTTGGTGCTTGCGCTGACCCGCGATCCATCGTTGTCGCCCGAACGCGCCCGCCTTGTCGCGCGGCTTGCGAATGGCCGCGTCCATCAAGCCCTGCAGATGCTGAACGGAACGCTCGAAGCGCGCCGCGACCTGATGCTGGATTTTTTACTGGCCGCCGTCCATCCAAGATCCGGAGCCATTCCGGTTTTTGTAAACAACGCCGTCAAGACTTACAAGAAAGAAAAGGACGTTTTCATTGATATGCTCACGCTGCTGCTGAGCTGGTTTCAGGACATACACTATGCCGGACATTTGAGCGGTCAGCCTGAGCAGCTTGGAAAATTTCTCATCAATACCGATAAATGGGAACGTCTCCGAAAATTTTGCGCCAAATTCCCGGGCGCGCAACCTGATCGCATGGCCGCAGAAACGGAAAAAGCAGTTGACCTTATTTCAAGAAATGCCTATCTTAATGCTGTACTCACGCAACTGGCATTACGGCTGCGTCAGGAGGCCGGAATTCCGTTGTAGCCATTGCAAACAGGAACATAAGAAACGGAACTATGAACCAACCGATATTGGTAGAATTTAAGGCGAACCGCAAGGACTATTTTGACAATAAAGAACGTCTGGAACTGAAAAAGAACGATTACGTCATCGTACAGGCGGAAATCGGTCAGGATCTTGGTAAAGTCCGGCTATGTACGGATAAGATTCCGGAAGGGTTTCTTGAAGATCGTGAGTTGAAACCCATCGTGCGGCTCGCTCAGGAAGCCGACTTAAATCAATTGACTGAAAACCGAAAGGAAGAAGAGCGCGTCAAGGACATTGTTCGCCAGCGTATCGTCAAATATGCGTTGCGGATGAAGCTGGTGGACGCGGAGTACCAGTATGACCGGAAGCGGCTGGTGATTTTTTTTACGGCGGAAAAACGCGTGGATTTCCGCGCACTGGTACGGGATCTCGCCGGCGAATTCAAGACCCGCATCGAACTGCGTCAGATCGGCGTTCGCGACGAATCGAAGCGCGTGGACGGTTACGGGCCGTGCGGCTGGCGGATGTGCTGCGCCGGTCACCTGACGGAATTTACGCCCATCACCACCGACTGCGCCAAGGATCAGTGCCTGCAGCTGAATCCCGCTAAACTCACCGGCATCTGCGGCCGTCTGAAATGTTGCCTGGCTTATGAGCGCGATTATTACGTCTCCACCCTGACTAAACTGCCGAAAATCGGCCATGCGGTAACAACCTCCAAAGGTCCGGGTTCTATCAGCGCTATCGACATTATCAGCGGTAAAATTCAGATTCAGCACGGACAGGACGGCGCCACCGAAACTTTACTTTTCGAAGAAGCTTCCAAATATTTGAATATTGATCTTTAATCAGGATTAACCAAAGGGATGGTCTGACCATCGGGAGAACCTCTATGGATTCGTTCGGATTACATCAGTTAGGCATCATTAATGCCAAGAATATCTACCGCAACCTACCGGTTAACGAGCTGGTGCAGACGGCTATTTTGCGGGGCGAAGGCTATCTGGCATCGAACGGCGCTCTCGTCACCAACACAGCGCCGCACACCGGCCGTTCGCCGAACGATAAATATGTCGTAGAAGAGGCCACGAGCAAAGATAAAATCTGGTGGGACAACAACAAAAAAATATCGCCGGAGGCCTTTGAGGCTCTCTTTAAAAAAGCCACGGCCTATCTGCAGGGTAAAGACCTTTTTATATTTGACGGCTTTGTGGGGGGCGACCCGGATTACCGCATGCCGGTACGCGTCGTTGCCGAAAAAGCCTGGCACGCCCTGTTTGCGCAGACGCTTTTCATAAGGCCCACCGCCGAAGAATTAAAAACGCACCGCCCCGAATATACCGTGATAAACGCGTATCATCTCAAAGGGATTCCGGAAATTGACGGTCTGACCGGCTCGACATTCATCATTCTGAATTTCGAGAAAAAAATTATCCTGATCGGCCACACCGGATATGCCGGCGAGATTAAAAAATCTATTTTTACGGTGATGAATTACCTCCTGCCGCAGAAGGGCGTTTTTCCGATGCACTGCTCCGCCAATATGGACGGGGCTGGCAACGTCACGCTGTTTTTCGGGTTATCCGGTACGGGCAAGACGACGTTGTCTGCCGACCCGCTCCGCAGGTTAATCGGCGACGATGAACACGGCTGGACAGACAAAGGCGTGTTTAATTTTGAGGGCGGCTGTTACGCAAAAACCATTAAGCTGTCCAAAGAAGGCGAACCGCAGATATGGAACGCCATCCGGTTCGGCTCGGTGCTCGAAAACGTGGTGCTGTTTCCGGACGGTCGGCCGAATTTTGACTCGGCTGAAATTACCGAGAATACGCGCGCGACGTATCCGGTGGAATATATTGATAACTGCGTGATTCCGGGCATGGGCGGTCATCCCAACAATATTTGTTTTCTGGTATGCGACGCTTTTGGCGTACTGCCGCCGATCAGCAAACTCAATCCCGCCCAGGCCATGTACCATTTTATTTCCGGCTATACGGCCAAGGTCGCCGGCACCGAAGCGGGTATCACCGAGCCGTCGCCGACTTTTTCCACCTGTTTCGGCGCGCCGTTTCTACCCTTGCATCCTACGGTTTATGCCGGATTACTCCAGAAAAAAATGACCCAGCACAACACGAACGTATGGTTAGTCAACACCGGCTGGACCGGAGGCAGTTTCGGCGTCGGCTCCCGTATGACCATTAAACATACCCGCGCCGTACTGACGGCCGCTTTATCCGGAAAACTGGATAAGGTAACTTATCAGACTGACCCGGTTTTCGGCGTTTCGATTCCGGATAGTTGTCCCGATGTCCCGTCAGAAATCCTAAATCCGAAAAATACCTGGAAAGATAAAGCCGCTTACGATCAAACCGCAAAAAAATTGGCCGGCCTGTTCGTAAAGAATTTTCAGAAATTCGCCGATAAGGCCTCCGCAGAAGTCATCCAGGCCGGACCGAAAGTATAAAGCATACCGGAGATACGATGAAGTTCATCCTGCTGGGCACACGGGGCTCCCGTCCCATCTTTACGCCGGAACGCGTTAAATACGGCGGTAATACCACATCCTATAAAATCGTGGTGGACGGCATGTGCCCTATCTATATTGACGGCGGCACGGGCATTTACCGCGAGGGTGTGAATATCGTCAATGCCGGCACCAGTAAATTCCGCGCGCATTTTTTGATTACGCATACCCACTGGGACCATATACTCGGATTCCCGTTTTTCCGTCCGCTTTATATGCCCGATACGAAAATTTCCATCATGGGACCCCGGTCCGAAAAATACACTATTGAAGCTCTCTTCGAACATCAGCACGCCCGCGGACTCATCCCGATTCCCTTCATGCGTATCCGCCACCGCATTGCCTTTCGCGAATTGTATTCGGATGAAGCATTCCCGCTCGATCGGGTGTTTGTTAAAACTTTCCGGTTAAATCATCAGGGACTGACGCTGGGTTACCGGATCAGCGACGGTTCAAAAAATATCTGCGTCATAACCGACAACGCCCCCATCGAAAACAATCACTTAAGCGTAACAATGAAAGATTGGAAAAAAGAGGATTTTCCGTCGTTGGAAAAAGAATTTATCAATGGCCTTACCGGTTTTATGCAGGATGCCGATCTGGTGTTTTATGACACCCATTTCACCGCCGAAAGCATCAAAGGCAAAGAAAACTGGGGACATTCGTACCCGGAATACGCAGCGGATATGGCTGCCGCCGCCAGGGTAAAACGGCTCATCATCGGCCATCACGCGCCGGAAGATACCGACAGCGATGTGGATTCAAAAGTATCGCGGGTAAGAGATTATCTGAAACAACAATACCCCGGCACGGCCATGGAAATTCATGCACTGGAAGAAGGGACGGCCGTATGTCTGTAGAGATCATTTTCTTGGGAACACGCGGCAACATCAGTTCGCCCTGCAGAGAAGTGCTTAAGTACGGAGCCCATACGCCCAGCATGATTATTAAAGACGATCCGAACATGATCATCATCGGCGCCGGTTTTGGTATCGGATATTTATCGGACCATCTGCAGAATAAAAAAGGCCATTTTCATATTCTCTTTACGCATTTTCACTGGGACAATATCCAGGGACTGAATTATTTTGCGCCCATCCATGTACCGGGCAACACCGTTCATTTTTATTCGCCGTTTCCGGTTGAAAAAATGAAAGAAATCATGGACATTTATTTTGACGGTTCCTACGGCCCTTTCAACGGATGGGAGGCATTGAATTCAAAAATCGAGTTCCATTATCTCCGCGAACAGCCGCTGGATATAAATGGATTTTCCGTTTCTTTTGTTCCGGTTAATCATTCGGATTTGTGCTATGCCTATAAACTGGCGCGCAACGGCTATTCCGTTGTATACGCGAGCGATCATGAAGCCGTGAACAATGACCGCAATAACGCGCTGATTACCTGGGCGCGCGGATGCGACGTGCTGATACATGACGCCATGTACACGGACGAGGAATACCATACCCGTGCCGGCTGGGGCCACAGTTCCTATGAGATGGCCTGCGAGAACGCCATGAAAATCAAACCCAAAAAAATTATACTGACCTGTCATGAAACGCTCCGCACGGACGACGAACTGGACCGCATCCAGGACGCCTTGAACCGTAAATATCCCCTGCTGCGCGTCCATCTGGCTCGTCAGGAAGTTATTTATTAATCCACATTTTACAGGAGTTCACTTGCCTGAAATCAACGCCTATAAACGGATACTTGTTACCAGCGCCCTGCCTTATGCCAACGGATCCAGTCACATCGGACGGCTGACCGGCGCTTATCTGCCCGCCGATATTTACGTGCGCTACCAGCGCCTGATGCAGCGCGACGTGGTGTACATCTGCGGCAGCGATGAACACGGGGTACCAATAACCATTCAGGCGGAAAAGGAAAAAGTTACGCCGCAGGAGTTGGTGGACCGTTACAACGCAATGATTTATGACGAATTTACCCGCATGGGCATCAGTTTTGACCATTATTCGCGGACATCCCGCCCGATTCATCACGAAACCGCGCGGGATTTCTTTCTGGACCTCTGGTCCAAAAATCTGCTGATAAAAAAACCGGACATCCAGTGGTATGACGAAACGGCGGGCATGTTCCTTTCCGACCGCTATGTGGAGGGTACCTGTCCGGAATGCGGCAGTGAGGGGGCGCGCGGCGATCAGTGCGAAAAGTGCGGTTCCTATTTAAACCAGATGCAGTTAATCAATCCCCGGAGTAAAGTGACCGGCGCGACCCCGGTAGCCCGCGAGACCACGCACTGGTATCTCCCGCTCGGCGAGTTCCAGGAAGCGCTGGAACAATGGATCGCCGGCAAAACGCACTGGAAAGACAATGTGCTGAACTACTGCAAAGGCTGGTTCCATCAGAAACTGAACGACCGCGCCATCACCCGCGACCTGGACTGGGGCGTCGCCCTTCCGGAAAAAGACCTGAACGGCCAACCGATCGAAGGCGCCAAAGGTAAAGTGATGTATGTCTGGTTTGAAGCGGTGCTCGGTTATATTTCTGCCACAAAAGAATGGGCGCAGACTATCGGAAAACCGGATAAATGGAAGGAATACTGGCAATCGGAAGATACCCGGCTCGTGCATTTTATTGGTAAGGATAATATTGTCTTTCACGCGCTGATGTTTCCGGCCATCACTATGGCTTACAACCGCGGGCGCACGGAAGGCCGGTATGTTCTGGTTTCGGATATCCCCGCCTGTGAATTTCTTAATCTCGAAGGCGCTAAATTATCCACCAGCCGTAATTATGCTGTCTGGGTGAAAGATTATCTGGAGCTTTTTCCTCCGGATCCTCTGCGCTACACACTGACCTGCATTTTGCCGGAAAACAAGGATTCTGATTTTTCCTGGAAAGATTTTCAGGCCCGAAACAACAGCGAACTGGCCGACATCCTTGGTAATTTTATCAACCGCTCGCTGACGTTTGTTCACAAGAACTTCGCCGGTAAAGTACCCGACGCAGGCGTCCTGCAGGCGGCCGATCGTGAAATGCTTGATCAGATAACGGCGGCGCGCGTTGAGACCGGAGAATTAATAGACACCTTCCGTTTTAAAGACGCCTGCCGGCGCTTTATGGATCTGGCGCGTCATGCCAATAAGTACTTCAACGATCAGCAACCGTGGAAATCATTCAAAACGGATCCGGCCGTCTGCGCCGCTACCATGAACGTCAGTTTGCAGGTGGTGCGGGCACTTGCTGTTCTGATGCATCCGTTTATGCCCTTCAGTTCCGAGCGCTTGTGGAAGATGCTGAATCTGCCCGGAAAGGCCGCGGAAGCCCGCTGGGACGATATCGGCTCTAAATCCTTGCCGGCCGGTCATCCGCTGGCTCCGGTGGAAATCCTTTTTCAAAAAATTGAGGACGCCGCCATCCAGCCGCAAATTGATCGCCTGCAGACTCTGATAAATAATTCAAAGGCAGAATAAAAAAATACTTTCATAATATGTTTTTTTTTCTTACGATATGCCGTTCTTATTGCAACACTATTTTCTGATAGGTCTTTAAAATAAAACCACCGGTTATGGAAAACGCGCCTGTAAAAATTCTGCTGGTCGAAGATGACTTTCAGAATCGTCAGCTGGTGCTGGCTTACCTACGAAGCGGGGAATTTGAAGTCACGCAGGCCACAAACGGGCACGACGCGCTTCAGAAACTCAAAACCTTCGAGCCGGACCTCATCATCAGCGATATCTCCATGCCGCATATGGACGGATTTGAATTATATGACAAAGTTAAGGAAAATCCAAAATTCAAATCCATTCCATTTATTTTCCTGACCGCTCACGCCGAAAACGACAAGCGCCGCAAAGGCAAAGCTATCGGTTCGGACGATTACCTTACCAAGCCCATCGAACAGGAAGACCTGCTGGCGTCCATACGCGGCAAAATGAAACGGGTTAAGGAAATCCGTACAGCCACCGAAGAACAGCTAATCACACAAATCGATTCGCTTAAGCGGGAAATCCTCACCGCCATTACCCACGAAGTCAATACGCCCCTGTTCATTATCAAAATGACTGCCAATCTTTTACTCGATGATTCCATGAATTTCCAGCAGGAAGAACTCCAGGAACTGTTGGTCAAGATCAAGCGCAGCGGTGACCGGCTGGATTTTTTGCTCAAGGATTTTCTGCTGACGGTGCGCATTTCCATGGGCGAGGCCAAAAAGGAATACGAACAGAACAAGCAGTCCGCGGAGCTGTACTTTATTCTCGCGCATATGCTGCCCAAACTCCAGAAACAGGCGGAAGCGGCCGGGCTGCACTTTTATACCGAACTCGATTCCGAAGTGCCGCGGATTGTATTTCATGTGGATCAGGTAGCCAATGCGGTGGAGCGGCTTGTGGACAACGCTATCAAATTCAACCGCCCCGGCGGCTCGGTTACCCTGAAACTGCGTCAGACATCCGATTACATTATGATAGAAGTGGTAGATACCGGCATCGGTATTCCGTCCGAACATCTCGACAAAATTTTTGATAAGTTCTACCAGGTCAACCGGGCTACTACTGAACAGCAGGGCACAGGACTGGGACTAACGATTGCGCGCGAACTCATACGGATTAACGGCGGCGACATTCTTGTGGAAAGCGAAGAAGGCGCCGGCAGCCGGTTTATGATAGTGTTTCAGCTTTAGGTCAACGTTCTTTTACATAAATAATTCTGTCCCTTATAAAAATAATAAGAGGACTTGCTGACACAAGCCCTCTTATCAATATATGAAGGTGAAAGGAAAGGGGACAGAATTATTTGTTTTTTAGTAGCCGGCCAGTTCTATCTTTCGTTTAATGGTTTCCACATCGTCTTTGATTTTCGGGTTTTCGGCCATCATCTGCTCGACCAGTTTGCAGGCGTAAATCACGGTGGAATGGTCGCGGCCGCCAAAATGCAGGCCGATTGTTTTCAGCGAGCTGCCGAGGATTTCTTTGGTCAGGTACATGCAGATCTGGCGGGCTTCCACGACTTCCTTCTTTCGGGTTTTCGCGCGCATCAGGTCGTCGGGCAGGTTGTAATATTCCGAAACCGTTTTCTGAATCACGTCGATGGACAGATTGCGTTTCTTAATGGCAATCGTGTCTTTAAGCACCGACTTGGCGACGTCGAGCGTGATTTCGGTGTTTGTAATGGACGCGTAGGCCAGCAGTTTAATCAGCGAGCCTTCCAGTTCGCGGATATTCGACGTAATGTTCATCGCGACAAATTCGCATACGTCCGCCGAAAGGTACACGCCGTCTTCCTCACTGCGTTTCTGCAGGATGGCGATGCGCGTTTCCAGATCCGGCGGCTGAATGTCCGTGACCAAACCCCACTGGAACCTGGAGATCAGGCGTTCTTCCACCTGTTTGAGTTCTTTGGGCGGCCGGTCGGACGTCAGCACAATCTGCTTACCCATTTGGTGCAGTGTGTTGAATGTATGAAAGAATTCTTCCTGCGTTTTGCCCTTATCGGCGAAAAACTGTATATCATCCACCATCAGCAGATCGAAGTTACGGTACAGTTTGCTGAATTCCTGGACTTTGTCATTTCGGATAGCCGCGACGAACTCGTTGGTGAAATTTTCGCTGGTGATATAGCTGATCTTTTTATCCGGGTAGGTCTTACGGACATGGTTACCGATGGCCTGCAGCAGATGCGTCTTGCCAAGACCCGCGCCGCCGTAAATGACTAACGGATTGAAGGAAGTTTTTCCGGGTTTTTCAGCTACCGCCAAAGCCGCCGCCTTAGCGAACTTGTTGCCGTTGCCTTCGATGAAACTGTCAAACGTATAACGATGGTTGAGAAACGATCCCTTTTCGCCGGCACCGATAACTTGCGTTTCACCCTGCGCAACGGACCGGATTTCTGCAGATTCGGCCGCAGGGCTTTTATAATGATACGCCTCGTTATCTTTAATGATATATTCAACGGTAAAAACCTGTGAGGTGACTTCATGCAGGCTTGCGGTTATCAATTGGCTGTAGCGGCTGTCGAGCCATTCCATGAAAAACTGATTCGGTATCGCCAGAATAAGTTTCTGCCCTTCCACCCGGACAGGTTCCACAGGATTAAACCATGTTCGGAAAGAAGGACCGGGTATCTGGCCCTTTATGAGCTCACAACATTGATTCCAGATTACTTTGGCCTTATTGAAATTATCTTCGGTTAAGTAGTAATCTGTGTTGGATTCGTTCATATGTGATTGATAATTTACCGCGCCCATTGTCGTTACTTATATATCACCGGACTCATATAATATAAGTTATTAACATTTTTTTTAAAACAATTAACCTTTTTTATACAGAACATTTTAACTTGTTGATTATTGTTGAATTAAGACAATCCCATGCGTCTAAATTCATCAAAAACAGCATTACAAGCCTTCTTTTTTTATTTGGAACCGTTGTTAAGAAACTCCTTGCTGTAATTTATAAACTTATAAAAACAGCAGTCAGAAGAAATTTTTAACAACTTATAAACACCCGAATCACCTTCAAGATTCAACTCCAATTTATAAAACACACTCATAATGTCAAGTGTTTTGTCATCGTTGAAAATCAGGATGGGATTATATATTTATTTATTTTAGGCTTAATAAATAAAATATATTTCGGTTTTTATTGCCCGAAAAAAAAGATATTAGAATACTAATTATAATTTATTGTTTATTATAAATATACAAATAAAAAAAGTGACTCATTGTAAGCTTAAAAAAGCCAATCAAGGTAAAAAATGTATGGCTTCGTTATCGTTTGGAATCCTGCAAACGGTTGATTTTCCAAATAAAAAATAGCGATATTTGGCGATGATGCGGTAGATGAAATCACGTATGAATGGAGGAACCATATAAAAAATAAAAAAAATTTTCCAAAAACCGCCCAATCCTATTAGAATTTTTATGACCGCCTCACTGTTTCTGAAAATGCTTCCGTTGTGAATAAAAATTACAGAATCATTTTGGGCTATATCATTCTGATTGAGAACCGAAGACGCTGTTAATCCATGTAAAGGCGCGAAACGATAACGTCGGTTGCGGTCATAACGGCAAAGGATACCCACAAACCGGTTGCAGAGAATACACATTCCGTCAAAGAATACAATGCGGGCATGGGTATTAGGAGTGGTTTCCATAACGCTTCCTTTTTTAAGTTGTCATCCGGTAAAACGCCGGTTTCATGTTTCACATTCCCGGATATAAAAAGGACAGGAACGATATTCAATTGACTGCGGTTCATGGCACACGATTTAATGATAGTTGTTGATAATTCTGAATTGGTAATACTTGAATAAATTAGGATATCCTGAAAGATGATAACTAAAGGCCTTTCAAAATGATATTGCATTCAAAAAGACGTTCCTGATTAATTGAAGCGGAAATGATTCCGATCAGGAAAGCACATGGTTTTATCATAGCGGATTGCGTAAAAAACCATTTATACCTAAAAATTGTGCGTTAAAATAAACCTATCCGTAAACCGGTTAAGGGCGTTAATAATGCGCTTACGGTCTAATGACGGATGGTAATTCAGGAATGAAAGATCACCGCGCTGCTCGACTGGATGACGCCCGTCAGTAACGCGCCGAGAAAAAATCCGCCCAAACGGAAACGCGTTATCGATGATATCAGTTTCTGAAAATGATCCGAACCGATTTCCTTGGCTTCACGGCTGAAACTTTTTAAACCGTAAAGAAACAGCGCGATCATCGCGAGTACGGCTATGGCTGTTTGGAAGAGTGACATCGTATTTTATTTTGTCTTTTCAATGCATTTAATTTTCTTATAATACAAATATTTTTATTTTAAATCGATTTTTTTCTTGTTTTGTATATTACATTTTCATAAAAAGGAAATGGATATCCCGGGGCTGTTAACGGCAAATACATTGCAAATGTCAGACCGCTTTATGGCAATATTAAAGGAATTAGTGAGTATGAATAAAAACAAAACCGCAATGCTGATCATTTGCGTTTTATGTCTTTTGCCATCGTGCGGAAAAACGTATCCCGACGCCGACGGTGTTTATCTGTATCATTCCGGCCAATGCGATACGCTGAAACAAGACGTTCTGAAGGGAAAACAAATTCAATACATGACGAATTTTCAAATCAAAAATCTTTCCGGATTGACTTTTCATGAAATCGATTCAGTCATCATTATATCGCCGGAAAAAGACAGTGATTCCGTAAGCGTTTTCAAATTAAAACATGAAAAAGGCGAATTTATCTTCGGCGCGGGCCACATGTCAAAATGGAAGCCTGAATTATGGATCTACGATCATGACATTCCGGTTCAAGCGGAGAACATTCCGGACGGAAATAATATTTGGAGAATCCTTTTTAAAGAACGTCTCTCCAAGGGAGTTCACGCGATTTGCATAAAAAAGCCGGAATCAGGATTTCCGGAAATACAGTATTATGATTTTAAAATTGAATGATCCGATCGGCTTACGGAACAATCATTTTACATACAATTTATTTTTGTGGTGTTTTGAATCGCCCCATTCATCGAATCCGATTTCGCAACCGGCGCCGGTTAAGTTTTTTTGAATGGATTGGAGGGTGTCTTCGGGAGAATCGTCTGTACAAGGTTTATTCGCGTATAATTTATACATGTCACGGTATTGACCCGGCGTGATATTCGGCATGAGAATGTTCGCGCCGATTTTCAATGCTTTTTCCCGTCCGATTTTATCAATGGCCTGCAACGCGGTTGTCGAGGCGATATTGATGTCCGGCATCAGGATGCGGAGAACGGCGATCATTTTCAGGGTCAGTTCAAACCTCTCCTGGAGAGGTAAAAGCCCGTCCTTTGACTCATACAGCGGCGTATCTTCATGTTCGATGTAAGGGCCCATGCCGCACATATCGATATCCAGTTCTTTCATGAAAAGTAAATCATTCGCCAGATCGCCGATGGTTTGTCCCGGCAGGCCGATCATCACACCGGTACCGGTCTGAAAACCTATGTTTTTAAGCCATCGCAGGCATTCGATGCGGCGGTTCCAACTATGATCGGACGGATGCAGAGTCGCATACATTTCGGGATTCGATGTTTCGATGCGCAATAAATATCGGTGCGCGCCCGCGTCAAACCACCTTCGGTAGGTTTCTTCTGTTTGTTCGCCGCAGGATAGAGTTATGCCCAGTTTCCCGCTGGAAAGTTTCTTAATGCTGAGTATCAGTGTTTCGATCTTCCTGATAAACCATTCGCTCTGAATCTCACCGGACTGAATAACTATGGAGCCGAACCGGTTTTCAAAGGCAAAACGCGCCGCTTCCAAAACTTCTTCATCGGAAATAAAATAGCGGTTCACTTTTAAATTATCCCGCCGGATACCGCAGTAATAGCAGTTCTTCCTGCACCGGTTGGTCAATTCGATGAGCCCGCGAAGATAAACTTTGTTTCCTGCATATTGTTCTTTGATTTCAATGGATTTTTTCAGAAGCCGATCGCGGTCTGTTCCGGAGCAGCAAAGTAAGGCTGTAAGATCATCTTCCGAGAATTCGGTTTTATTTAAGATATCAATGATTTCCATTATCGTGCTTTTCCCGGGTCACTCTACCCGTCGCATTCACAATGTAGCCGTTGCAGATTGAAACGGCTTCAGCGCGCGCGTAAAAATTCCTTTTAAAAACGCTATGGCCATACCGTAATTCGTTACAGGAATTCCCGCATCCGTAAAGGGTTTCAGGCGGTTCATGATTTGTTTGCGCGTGGACATACACCCGCCGCATTGAATGACCAACGCATACGACGAAATGTTTTCCGGCAGAGGCGACATGCCGGCGATGACGTCAAATGTGAGATTTTTTCCCGTATGTTTTCGTATCCAATTCGGCAGTTTGTTCCTGCCGATATCCTCGCAACTGACCTGATGCGTGCAGGATTCCAGGATGAGTATTTTATCGCCATCTCTGAGATCGGCTATGGCTCGCGCCCCTTGAATATAATATTCAAACGGTCCTTTGATACGCGCGAATAAAATACTGAATCCGGTCAGCGGGACGTCTTCCGGAACCACGGACGCAACATATTCAAACGCCTGGCTGTCGGTCACGACCAGCGCCGGTTTGATGTTCAGACGAAAAAAATCTTCCAGTTCCGTTTCCTTTACGGACATGCAAATTCCGTCGTGATCCAAGACGTCGCGCCAGGCCATCACCTGCGGGAGTATCATGCGTCCGTCCGGAGCTTCGCTGTCAATCGGCGTGACCAACAGTACGATATCTTTCGGCTTGATGAGTTGATCAAACAATGACGGTTTCTGATACGACGTCGGCGGTATCGTTTGTTTCAGCGCATTAATAACGGCGTCGATGTTTGTTTTCATTACGACGCTGATGTCAATAACCGGCGCATCCGAGAACGATTGTATCTGATGGATCGTAGCCGGATCAAGCGGCTCCATGTCTGATTTGTTATGAACAACGATAAAAGGAACATCGATATTTTTTAATGTGGCGATCAGATTCGTTTCAAATTCACCGAATTGGTTTCCGGCTATTAATATCACGGCGCAATCAACTTGTTTGATAATCTCAAGCGATTTGTGAACGCGTTTTTTTCCGAGATCGCCGGTATCATCGATACCCGCAGTGTCAATCATTATGGCCGGGCCGATGCCGAAAATCTCCACGGATTTTTTTACCGGATCGGTTGTAGTGCCGGCTATTTCCGATACAATTGCCACATCCTGTCCGGTTAACGCGTTGATGAACGAACTTTTACCGTTATTGCGCCGCCCGAATATGCCTATGTGCGGTTTGAGATCCCTGCCTTTGTCCATAAGTTAGCCTTTACTATTCGTTAATCCCACACGATAAGCGAATGAAATGCTTATTGAAAAAATCATGTTAATTTTCTTTTTCGTTTGATCCGTGCTTGTCCTCGACGTTAATCCTGAGCGAAAACGAGGGGTAAGCGGGATGTATCGCGTTTAAAAGATTTAAAAGTACAAATCCCTTTTACCGGTTTTAATCAGTTCCAATTTGTGTTTCAGTTGTGCCGCTATACCATTATTACCGAGCGATTGGATTTCCTGATCTATCATATGCCATCCTTTCTTTCTGGTTTCTTCCGGGGCATAGTCGTGAAGATATTCGGCCAGCGTGAGTATAGCGTTCGGCGTGCAATACCGCTTGATGAAACCGGGAACGGAAAATTCCATAAAATGCTCACCGGTACGTCCGAGGCGGTAACAGGCCGTACAGAAGGACGGCATCATATTCTGGTCCATCAATTCATCGATGATTTCATTGAGCGTGCGGTTGTCGTTGATGCGGAACTGGCCTTTGTTTAAGTCCTGATCTTCGTTGAGGCTATGTGAATAACCGCCGAGCTCCAGTTTGGTGCCGCCGTCGATCTGGGAAACGCCGTATTGGAGCACTTCATTACGCAGAGCCGCCGATTCGCGCGCGGTTAAGATCATTCCCGTGTAAGGCACCGCGAGCCGTATGATGGCGACCATTCTTGCAAAATCTTCGTCATTCATAAAATACTGACGGCCCATCTGCAGCATGGATGCGTCCTTGATCCGCGGAAAAGAAATAGTGTGCGGGCCAACGTTGAAACAGGCCTCCAGATGATTGGTGTGGCGCACCAGGCCCAGCACTTCGTATTTCCAGTCGTACAGTCCGAACAGCGCGCCGATGCCGACGTCGTCCAGTCCCGCTTCCTGTGCGCGATCCAGCGAAGTCAGCCGGTAATTGAAATCGGCTTTTTTACCGCGAAGATGGTATGTATGATACGCTTCGGGATGATACGTTTCCTGAAAAATCTGGTACGTACCGATGCCCGCATCCTTCACGGTCCGGAATCCTTCGGCATCCAGCGGGGCGGCGTTGATATTGACGCGGCGGATCTCGCCATGGCCTTTTTTGACGCCGTAGGCCAGCCTGACGGCATGCGCAATGAACGCCGCGTCATACTGCTGATGTTCGCCGAAGACTAATATCAGCCGCTTCTGGCCGTGATCTTCCAGCGCCTCAATTTCATGAATGATTTCTTCATCATTCAGCGTTTTCCGGACAGCGTCTTTATTGGACGCCCTGAAACCGCAATAAACACAGTTGTTCGAACATTTGTTGCCGATGTACAGCGGAGCGAACAAAACAATGCGGTTTCCGTAAACCGATTCTTTCAAACGCCGGGCGCCGTCTTGGATTTGCGCCACGTATTCCGGCGCCTCGGCATTCAGCAAAACCGCGGTTTCCTGCAGACTCAGACGGTTTTTGTTCAGTGATTTTTGAATGATATCATGAATCCGTCGCGCATCCGGCGCTGCGTGCCGCAGGATTTCGTGGATCTCATTCGGATCAATGAATGGCTCATGCGGCTTATCGGGAATGCGGTATGTTTCGGGATTAAATTTCATATTGATGCTTTCACCGGTAATTCAACCGTGAATGTACTGCCCTGATCGGGGACGCTGGTAACATGAATGGCACCGCCGTAGCTTTCTTCGACAATTTTTTTTGTGATGGAAAGCCCGAGTCCGCTGCCGGTAATCGCGCGCGTTTTTTCGTTTTTAATCCGCACAAAATCGCCGAACAGCTTGGATAAATCCTCTGCGGTCATGCCGATTCCGGTGTCTTTCACGGTTATTTTAATGAGGCCGTTATTTTGGGCGATTTTGCAGTATACATCCCCGCCGTCTATGTTATACTTCACAGCGTTGGAAATCAGATTGTTGAAAATAATTTTGATTTCTTCCGTGTCCGCGGACAGGAATATCTGGTCGGCGTCGGAATCGATATGCACGGAGACGTTTTTCTGGATGGCGAGTGGCGAAACCGTGTCCTTGGTGATTCGAGCGATTTCAACGAGATCCACTTTGGTGTTTTCCCGAACTTTCTTGCCCGACTCGAGCCGCGTCAGATCGAGTAAATCCATGATCAGCGTACGCATGCCTTTGATGCGTTCGATACAGCGGTTCAGCATGACTTCGTAATCGTCCAGATTGTTGCCGGCCTGACGTTCCTGCATGGTAATCAGGTATCCTTCGATGGCATTAATCGGCGACTTCAGTTCATGCGATAATATCGAAAGAAAACGAAAGCGCGATTCTTTACCGTCGTCCGTGAGATTCTTCGTCATCCGTTTCAGATAGAGATGCTTCGTGATGTTTTCCATCGACGTTTTGAGTTCGGCGGGCGTGAACGGCTTCGGCACGAAGTTATACGCGCCGTTTTGCGTGGCCTGCACGGCCAAGTCCAGCGACGCGTACGATGTGATCATCATGACACAGCAGTCGTATTTCTTTTTATTAATATGTTCCAACACGTCAATGCCGTCCATGCCGGGAAGTTTATTGTCGAGCAGAACAATATCAACCGGTTGGCTCTCGATGATCCGGATTGCTTCTTCGCCGGATTCGCATTCGGTCAGGTTGAACGTAAATTCTTCCTCAAGGAATGGAAAGTCTACGGCGAAATTCGATAACACGCGGGTGATTCCGGAACGGATGCCCACTTCGTCATCGACGATTAATACGTTTAAGGTTGCCATAGCTGGTGCCTAAACATTTAATAGTTGTTTGATTTCTTTTTCAAGTTGTTCCGGGCGCAGGCCTTTTTCAAGATACCGGTCGGCTTTGATCCAGCTTTTCTGTTCGGGCGTGTCCGCCTCGAAAATAATTCCCGTATCCGACGTAACGGCCGTAGCGATGATCACGGGAACATCCGGATATTTTTTCTTCAGTGTATAGCTGAGAATGAATCCGCTGTCGCGGTTGTCCATCATCAGGTCAAAAATCGCGAGATCCGGTTTCTGTTCCTGTATGATTTTCTCGGCTTCCTTCTGGGTCTCGGCAGTAATGACGCCGAAGCCCATGCTTTTAATCTGTGCGGACAATTGATTCAGTATGTCTATGTCGTCGTCCGCTATGAGTATCGTTTTGGTGTTTACGGTTTTCATGTCTTTTTTCATCTTAATTAATCTTTTCGTTGCGCATGTTACGTTCACTGAACAAATTCAGGAGTTTCTGTTTTCGTCTTTTCAGTTAATAATTGTTATATTGGATGCTGTGAAATGTTTGTTGCTGAAGATTTACTTTCGGGTTTTACGGTCTTCGGTATCGTAATCCGGAACGCGGTACCGGTTGGTCCTTTTTCCTTGTTGGTGTTGGAATGAACTGTGATTTGTCCGCGATGCATTTTCACGATGCCGTAAATCAGCGGAAGACCAAGTCCTGTTCCTTTGCCCATGGGTTTGGTTGTAAAAAACGGAGTGAATAGTTTATCCATGTTTTCCGGTTTGATTCCTGAGCCGGTGTCCTGAATAATAAACTCGATGGTTCGTTCGTTTTCGGTAACGGAGATCGTCAGTTCACCTCCGGCAGGCATGGCTTCCACGGCGTTTTTCTCGAGATTGGTCAGCACCTGCATCCACTGATCGGTATCTACCGAGACCACCGGATCTTTCAGGTTAAATTTGAAATGCACTTTTACGTTTTCCGGGATGATGACGGAGCGAACGCTGTTTTTGACAAAGTTGATCATGTCCACCGGCTTATACCGGACTTGGTTCTTCCGCGCGAAATTAAGCAACCCGCCGACAATTTTTTTGCATCGGTCGGTCTGTTCCGCGATCAGCTTCAGGTCGTTTTTCATCGGATGGTTATCCGGAACCTCGTCCAGCAGGATGTTGCTGTACATCGTAATGATGCCGAGCGGGTTGTTGAGTTCGTGCGCGATGCCGGCGGACAACTGGCCCATGGTCGCGAGTTTTTCGGACTGTTTGAGCGACTGCTGGGCGGTAGCGAGTTTGTCGTTCGTTTCATTCAGCGTCTGGATGGATTTATGCAGTTTTTCGATGGTGTACGGCAGGCACATTTCGGTTTCCGCGTGTCCTTCGATAATCGCGATCGCGTGTTCTTTGCACGTGTCATAACCGCAGGCGCCGCAATTCAGCTGATCTTCGGGCGCTATTTTTCCCATGGATTTCAGGGCGCTTTCTATCTGATCGGCGGAGGGCAGAGGGATCCGGCGGTCCGCGGGCTCGAACGAACAGGACAGGTCGAGATCTTCAAACCGCTTCATGAATTGCTTCCAGGTCTCAACATTCATTGCGTTCAGCTTTTCCCTGACGTAATTCCGGATCCTTGCCTTTTTTACGTAATGCAATCCTTCCGTTTCCATGCCGGGTCCCATGATACAGCCTTCGCAGCACAGCAATTCAAGATGCAGCGAACGGTTAAGTTGATCATTGAACTCCTTAATGGCTTCTCGGAAGTTGACTCGGCCCGACGCGACAATCACGTTGGCCTCGCAGATGTCGTCTGATTTATTGAGCGAATGCAGTTTGCCCCGCGTGACGGGGAATATGGCCGCCTTGTGTCCTTTCGGTTCGTCAAAATCCGACAGGGTCACGTTATCCGGTCTGATGTCTCTTATTCGGAAGAATTTACGGATTTCCTTGAAAGTCAGCACGGCGTCGATTTCCGTAGATTCCGATTTTTTCGCGATACACGGTCCGACGAATGTCACTTTGGTGTCTGGTCCGTACAGCTGCCGGATGACGCGCGCGGTGGCGACCATCGGCGAAACCACCGGCGCCAGCAGCGGAGTGAGATCGGGATAATAATGACGCACATAATACGCGATGGCCGGACAGTCGGAGGAGATGCTGTGTTCGGCGCCGGTCTGGTCGAGAATGCGGCGGTAGGCGCGCGCCACAAGATCTGCGCCGAAAGCGACTTCGTGGACATAATCAAATCCGAGTTTCCGCAGCATGCCGACGAGGACGCGGTAATCGTCAAATTCGTGAAATTCCGCGGGAAAACTGGGCGCGACACAAACCGCGTTCACGCCGCCGGATTCCAGCATCAGTTCAACGTCCTGCGTGCAGTCCAGAAACACTTTCGCTTTCTGACTGCAGACGCGCGTGCAGTTGCCGCATCCGATACAGCGCGCGGAAATCACTTCCGCCTGGCCATTGACGATGCGGATCGCCCGGACGGGGCATTCGCGTACGCAGGTATAGCATACCCGGCATCGGTCTTTTACCGTGAACACCAGCTCGTTATGTAACCGCTTTGTCATAATTATAACAGCACTTCGCGTTTGATGTAATGCGTATGCAGAAGATCGTGACTTGTATGGCCCAGCGGCTCGCCGAGGAATTCCTCGTAAAGTTCCCTGATTTCCGGGTTTTTATGAGAGACTTTCAGCGTTTCGCGTTCGTCGATATCGTAAAGCGATTGCATCCGGGCTTCGACGACGTCTTCGTACGAAGCGATGCGCTGGCCGCCGCCGGCGATGCAGCCGCCCGGACAGGCCATGACTTCAATGAAATGCAGATCGCTACGTCCGTTACGGATTTCTTCGACAAGTTTGGCCGCGTTGGCCAGTCCGCTGACGACCGCCACGCCGACTTCCATGTCGCCGATTTTCAGCCGCGCTTCCTTGCGGCCCTTCAGTCCGCGCAGTTCCGTTATGCGGAATTCCATCAGCTCGTTGCCGGTGAGCGCTTTGTAAGCTGTCCGCAAAGCCGCTTCCATCACGCCGCCGGTGGCGCCGAATATTTTGCCAGCCGAACTGCGTACGCCGAGAGGCGAATCGGTCAGTTCCGGCTGTATCGTTTTCATATCAATACCGTAAAGACGGATCAGCTCGATTAATTCGCGTGTCGTGATGACAATATCGACGTCCTTAACGCCGTTACGCCCCATCGTATCCCGTTCCGCCTCAAATTTCTTGGCTGTGCAGGGCATAATGGATACGGAGAAAATATTTTCCGGCGCGATATTTTCCTTTTTCGCATAATAACTCTTAATGACCGCGCCCATCATCTGCTGGGGCGATTTGCAGGACGACACGTTGCCGAGTAAATCCGCGGCGAATTCCTCAGCGTATTTCACCCAGCCCGGACAGCAGCTTGTAAACATCGGCAGGGGTTTGTTATTTTTTACGCGGTCGATAAGTTCCGCGGATTCTTCCATGATCGTGAGGTCTGCGGCGAAGGTTGTGTCGAATACTTTTTTAAATCCGATTTTGCGAAGCGCGGCGTTGAGAATGCCGTTAACATCCGTTCCCGCGGGCATTCCAAATTCTTCTGCGATAGAAACGGAAATGGAGGGGGCGTACTGCACCACGGGCATTTTATCCGGTTGGTTCAGTCCTTCCTGCACCCGATGAACCTGGTTGCGCTCAGTGAGCGCGCCGGTGGGGCAAACCATGATGCACTGTCCGCAATTGACGCAGCTGGAGGTGTTCAGCCCGCGTTGCAGCGTCGTGCCGATCAGCGTCTTGCTCCCGCGGTTCACATAGTCGATGCAAGCGACGCCCATGATTTCTTCACACACCCGCACGCAGCGCCCGCAGAGGATGCATTTCTCCGGATCACGGATAATACTGGGGCTGGAATGATCGAGCGGAAAACTGTTTTTCTTCCCGCGTATCCGCCGTTCGATGACGTGGTATTCTTTCGACAGACTCTGCAGTTCGCAGTTGTTGTTGCGCGCGCAGAACAGGCAGTCGTCGGGATGGTTTGAAAGCAGTAGTTCCACAATCGTTTTCCGGGCTTCAATCACCCGCGGGGAATGCGTGCGGATTTTCATGCCGGACGAAACGGGAAACGAGCACGCGGTGACTAATTTCGGATTGCCTTCCAGCTCGACCACGCAGATGCGGCACGCGCCCGTCGGAATGAAATTTTTCATGTGACACAGCGTCGGCACCTGAATACCGTTCCGGTTCAGCGCGGAGAGAATCGTCTCGCCTTCGCGGGCTTCGAGGGATTTTCCGTTGACTTGAATGGGTATTTTCATAATCGTTTTCTTTATTTAGTTCATTTCAATCGCATTGAACTTGCAGGCTTCCATACAGGCGCCGCAGCCAATACATTTGTCTTCAATGATGAAATGCGGGGTTTTCTTGTTTCCGATAATCGCGCCGACCGGGCACTTCCGGGAACAGACCGTACAACCCGTGCAGGCGTCGGCAACGATTTTGAATTTTCTCAATTCGGTGCAGACTTTCGTGGCGCATTTCCGTTCGTAAATATGTTCTTCGTATTCGTCGCGGAACCAGCGAAGCGTACTCAAAACGGGATTTGGCGCAGACTGGCCCAGGCCGCAGAGCGAGGTGTCTTTGATAACCTGTCCCAGTTTTTCAAGCTGCATGACGCCTTTCATACGTTCCAGCGCCTGATTCTCGCCGGCAACGGGTTTCTGGGTGATGCTTTCCAGGATCTCCAGCATGCGGCGGGTGCCTTCGCGGCAGGGAATGCATTTTCCGCACGATTCGCGCTGGATAAAATCCATAAAGAATTTCGCCACGTCCACCATGCAGTTGTCTTCGTCCATGACCACCAGCCCGCCGGAACCCATCATTGCGCCGACGGAGAGCAGGGACTCGTAATCAATCTGGATATCGAGATTGGCTTCGGTGATACAGCCGCCGGAGGGGCCGCCTATTTGAACGGCTTTGAATTTTTTGCCGTTCGCGATGCCGTCGGCGATGTCGAAAAGAATTTCGCGGATCGTCGTGCCCATGGGGATTTCAACGAGTCCGGTGTTTTTGATTTTACCGGACAGCGCGAATACTTTCGTGCCCTTGCTGGTTTTCGTTCCGATGGCGCTGAACCATTCCCAGCCGTTGAGGATGATTTCAGGAACGTTGGCAAGCGTCTCGACGTTATTGATGACGGTCGGCTTGTCAAAAAGACCTTTGACGGGCGGGAATGGCGGACGCGGTTTCGGCATGCCCCGGCGCCCTTCGATGGAAGCCATCAGCGCGGTTTCCTCGCCGCAGACAAACGCGCCCGCGCCGGTTTTGATTTTCAGCTCGAAATCAAATCCTTTGCCGAAAATATTTTTCCCGAGCAGTCCGTATTCTTTGGCTTGTTGCATTGCGATTTTCAGGCGCTTGATGGCGAGCGGATATTCCGCGCGGATATAGACATAGCCGACGGACGCGCCGATGCCGTACGCGGCAATCGCCATGCCTTCGATGAGCCGGTGCGGATCGCCTTCGATCACCGCGCGGTCCATGAACGCGCCGGGGTCGCCTTCGTCGGCGTTGCAGATCAGATATTTCTGGTCGGCGTTCTGTACGCGGGCGAACTGCCATTTCTTGCCGGTGAGGAATCCGCCGCCGCCCCGTCCGCGCAGACCGCTTTTTTCAATGGTTTCGCAGACCGATTCCGGCGTGTAAGCGTCGAGAACTTTTTTCAGCCCGGCATAACCGCCGTGCGCGATGTATTCTTCAATGCTTTCGGGATTAATGATGCCGCACTGTTTCAGCACCACGCGCCGCTGGCGGGCAAAAAACGGATGCCGGCTGATGTCGTCCACGCCGTTCCAGGATATTTTTCCCGAATGGTTGAATTGTCCGAGAACGTCCTGTTTTTCAGCGTCGGCTTCTTTCAGACAGCGGATGACAATGCCGGCTTTATCCTGCGTGACGTTTTTGAAAGACACGCGGTTGCGTCCGGGCAGTTGCACGTCCACGATCGGTTCGGCCGTACAGAGGCCGATGCATCCGACTTCGACGATTTCGGCGTCGAGGCCGTTTTGTTTTAATTGTTCTTTGATAGCGATAATGGTTTCCGCGGCGCCGGCTCCAAGTCCGCAGGTTCCCGCCCCCACGTAGATCACAGGCTTGGGAACATCGTCTTTCCGGAACGATTGAATCACACGCATCGCTTCCGCGTCTCCCGCTGTCTGCCCGTGGAGATGAGCCATCATCGTTTTATGAATGTTGATGTTTGTCATAGGGTTTCTTTATTCCGGTATTGTTCGATAATGGTTTGTAGGCCGGCCGCGGTGACGTTGCCGTGGAACGTTCCGTTGACGCTAATGACCGGCGCGAGACCGCAGGCGCCGATGCAGGCGACCACTTCAATACTGAAGAGTCCGTCGCGCGTCGTCTGGCCGGCTTTAATTTTCAGCGCTTTTTCTAATTCCTGAAGTACCGTCAGCGAACCCAGCACGTGACAGGCCGTTCCGCGGCAGACCTGAATGTGGTAGCGGCCTTTGGGCTCAAAGCGGAACTGGTTATAGAAGGTCGCCACACCGTAGATTTTGCTGGTCGGCATGTTGAGCCGCGCGCCGGTTTTCACCAGCGCTTCCTGCGATAAATACCCTTCGGCGTCCTGAATATCCTGCAGAACCGGAATCAGTTGATCGCGTCCCGCCCCGAGGTACTGATCGAGTATATCATCAATTTTTGTTTTCATGGTTTTCATAGCATATTTTTTTTCCCGCAAAACATTCGAATTAATTCAACCTAAATTTCTCTGTGATCTCTGTGCACTCTGTGGTTAAATTTTTTCGATTCACCGGTTTCGCGGGCAAGGTTTTAGTTTAATAGACGTTTCACTTCCGGTACAATCTTCTTTCCGTCAACCGGCTTTTTGATGAAACCGTCCACCGGGAACCAGATGGATTGACCATTTTCTGACAGGTAATCGATACCGGCTTTGCCCGTATTGACGTCGCGGATTAAAATCACGTGCAGGTCTTTGAATCCAGGGTTCATGCGGAATTCATGCGCCATGGCCTGAACGTCGGGGCGGGTAGTCGGCAGGACGTCGATCGAGGTCTGCATCAAAATCGGAATTTTACGAAGTTCCGGATCATCTACGATTTCCTTGGCCATTTCGAATCCCTCGTAATGTGTGGTCATCATGACGTCGAGAATGGCGAGGTCGGGTTTTTTTTCGCGGATTTTTTTCATGCCTTCTTTTTTGTCATTCGCGGAAATGACGTCGTAGCCTTCCTTTTTCAGGATGGTTTCGAGAATGGTGATGACATCAATGTCATCATCGACGAGGAGGATTTGCTTCTTGTTCATTTTTCTTGTCCTTGTTTTTTGTTAATGAATGTTGGTTAAAAGCAATTCATACGTATTCATTATAAATGACAAATTTCACAATGTCAAGTGAAATTGTGAATATTTTATTTTGTGCTCATTATAATTCTATTTAAATCAAATATTTGTATAAAATAAATTTTTTTAATTTTGTGAATTATTTCATTAGATATAAAGATAAAAATTTCTGATATTTTTGTATATTATTGATAATATTAATTTTATATTTAATATAAAATGATAATAAATTCACATTCTATAACTTATAAATAAACAATAACATACCAAATCTTTATCTTTTTAAAAATTTTTTTGATTTTTTAATTTTTTCTCTTATATTGAACTTATCTCAAGAGATAAGTTGATGGAAGGGGTTATTTATGAAAACAATTCTAGTATTGTTGTTTTTGTGCGGACCAGTTTTTGCCCAAAAGAAAACTACCGTTGCGTTACTGGATCTTACGGTCAGCGAGGAATTGCCAAAGAACATTGCGCCGGTGTTGTCTAACCTGATACGGCAGGAATTCGTTAAATCGGAAGCTTTTGACATCCTTGACCGCAGCAATATGGAATCCATCCTGAAGGAGCAGAATTTCACCATGACCGACAACTGCAACAGCAGGGAATGCGCGGTGCAGGTCGGCCAGCTGCTTGGCGTGGAGAAAATGCTTTTTGGTGATATAGGATCGCTCGGTAAGAAAATACTCGTCAATCTGCAACTGGTAGATGTTTCGACCGGAAAAATCGAAAAGATAGAGAACGAAAGCCATATCGGAGCCATTGAGGATATCGATGCGGTGATTATCAAGCTGGCCAAAAAAATTTCCGGCGCTAAGGTCGCCGAATCCAGCTCCGGCGCCTATCAGGTCTATGTGACCTCCGAACCGGAAGGCGCCTCGATCTATGTCGGCGAGGAACTCCGCGGCACCACGCCGGCCACACTCACGTTTAAAAATGAAGCCGCTGTAAAGATCTACGTCAAAGCGGAAAGCTACCAGGATTGGTTTCAGGAAGTCCTGCCGAAGAAAGATGAAAAGATTATTATTACAGCCAAGTTGCTCAAGGGAACCAGCGGCAAATCCGTTAAAAGCGGCGGCATGACCGAGGACGAACTGAAAGTAAGGTATGAATTATATAATATGAAGAAAAAATCCTCCGCTGCAGCGTTCGGACTCTCTTTTCTGGTCGGACAGTTCGGCACCGGCCATTTTTACGCTAAATCTTACACGCGGGGACTGATAATTGGCGCCGTCGGATGCGTCGGATATTATTCCATGATTCGTTCAATAAAAGACCAGGATCCGCCAACAATAGGCCTGATTCTGTTAATGGGGGCGTATGTTAGCGATATTGTTGGCGCTCAATTCGCGGTCAGATCCTACAATGAGAACCTGAAAAAAGAATTGAAAATATCCCTGGTGCCCACCCGTAATTTAAAGGGCGGGGAACTTCGCTTCAGCGTCGCGTTATAGCGCTGTGAGTCCGGCTACCGTTTCATCCGGGTTACATACTCATAACACCGATTCATCCGCCATACGGGAAAACGCATCGCTCGTAGTATAAAAGTTTGCTTTTGAATGAGGCTTTATTTTTACCATAAAAAAACCGCCCCTCATGCGATGAATGGGCGGCGTCTGGAGAAAGAACGATCATTGAGAAGGGTATAATAAAATCCTGTTTTTTCGGTAATTATTAAAGACGTAAATTATATATGGAACCGAACAGCGTTCATTGTCCAGCCTGATTTTTAAAACAGGTAAAACTCACCGGAGACCATGATTAAAAAAAATGATAGAAGGCACCGTAATTACAAATATCGGCAACGATAATTTCAATCCGACGGCATTTGATTTTTCATTCGGGATTATCGGTCTTCAGTTCAAGGACGGACAAATTATTCACCTAACTTTCACCTAAATTTTATACACTACGGCATAAGTTAAAATAATACTTGCTTTTATAGGGGATGTGATTTATATTGTAGTGTACAATATATACACTACACAGGAAAATCTCTATGTCCTT
>Ga0067045_1003312_pt1 | contig 33336 bp, 31 predicted proteins | sample TerdegcTABiofilm_FD_59184 | JGI IMG/M metagenome (GOLD analysis project Ga0067045, IMG submission 59184) | Combined Assembly of (Gp0054472, Gp0054536) Wastewater bioreactor microbial communities from Singapore -Terephthalate degrading...
ACCATCCCTCATCAAGAATTATATATTCAATCCCGTACTTTGATGCAAAATCGATGTAATACTTATATGTGTTATTGTTAACTCCGGCTTTGAAATCAACACCAGAAATGTTCAGGAAATTCCACCAGTCCCATGCAACCTTACCAGGCTTAATCCAGCTGAAATCAAAATTTTTATCAGAAGGTTTAGCAAGTTTATACACGATTGTATTTTCAATCAGGTCGCCATCATTTTCCGAAACAGCAATAACACGCCACGGAAAATCTCTTGTGCCATTTGTTTCTGCTATGTAATCTTTACGCTGTGTCACATAAACATCGCGGTCGCTTCTAACAGTATCTTTAGCCGGATAGTAAGGAAATAATCCCATAAGCTGATAAGGATTTTTTTCTGAGCCGGTTAAATACATTCCAGCGTAATCCTCGAGATCGGCTTCGGTAATTAATGCATTTACTTCATTATCTAGTTTAACAAGTGCCGGTAATGAACAGAATTTTTTTGAAGTGACATCGCTAAGTTTTATATTCGAATAGATTCGTTCCGAATGAGACATAAAACTATTTTCTTCCGGAAAAAGAATTTGAAAATCCTTTCCAAAATTAAATTCCGATTGTTCATACATTACTTTTATTTTACCCGGCAATGAAGTGCTGAATCTGTAAGCAATGGCATCGTCGTAAACTCTGAAAATGAGTTTGTAATTACCTGAAAATGTAAGAGTAAGTTCTTCGTAATTATCTAATATGGAAGCATACTTCTGTTTTACAACAGGATATAAAATTTCCTTAACGCTTTTTGTTTTACTTTCAATCAGTTTAGGATTACTTCCAATTACAATTCCATCAGATAATCCCATAAGAATTTCCGATGGTTCAATCAAAACACTTTCACCTTTCATTAAGGAATAGCTAATGTTATTTCCTACTGTTACTTTTAGTTGAAGCTTCTTATTCGGAGAATTAACAATGAAATCCTTTGCAGATAGAAACGATGTAAAAAGTAAAACGAGCAATATCATTTTAGATGTAGTTTTCATTTCACACCCGATTTATTTAACAAACTTATTACAAGGCAGAACTTAGTTTGAACAAACCCAAATTTGAAAGTGTTGGATTTGATCTCGATTCTTCTATTAACAATCTAACACGATTTGTTGTAACAGGATCGAATCTAAGAAGGCGTTTATAACCAACCGTTGTTCCTTCCATAAATTTTATCCAACTGTTACCATTCCAATACTCCAGATGAAATTTTTCAATTCGCTGACCGACCCTTATCTCCTCCTGAAGCATTACAACATCAAAACTGATTTGTTGCGGCATAACAAATTCTAGCGTTGTCAATTTTCTATCTGTTTCACCTATCCAATATTTATCATTAGTCATAATTGACTCTTTACTAACCTGCTTAGAACTTCCGTTAATTATTACTTTTGAATTGCGCGATAAATCCTTTGTAAAAGTTTTGTCAATTACACTTTTTAATCCTCTCAAACTTTTTATATCATTTTCGTGAATTAATCCGCGCTTATCCGGCGGCACATTCAGTAAGAAGACACCGTTTTTGCCGACTGAATTAAAGTAGATATCTACAAGTTTATCAACAGATTTAACAAGTGAATCCTGTGCAGGATGATAAAACCAACCCGGACGAATTGATACATCCGTTTCGGCCGGATACCAGAAGAGAAGATCGGATTGTTTAATTTTTTCTCTACTACCAAGATCGTAATCGGTCATATCACCTGGCTTGTAAATTTCATCGAGTGATGTTCTGCTACCTGTAATTTTTTGTTTGTCACCGGAATCTAATTTGAGAGCAACAACGCTCCATTCAGTATCGCGACCATAACCTGTTTCAGTCCCAACCCAGCGAATGTCCGGACTCATTCCGAATATTACTGCATTTGGTTGCAGCTTTCTTATTAACCGATAGTAAGCTTGCCAGTCATAAACCTGTTTTTTTCCGTTCGGACCTTCGCCGCAAGCACCATCAAACCAGACTTCGGTTATCTCGCCGTAATTTGTAAGCAGCTCAGTCAATTGATTCAGAAAGTATTTATTGTACTTCGGTGAGTCGCCGTAATCAGGATTATTGCGGTCCCATGGCGACAGATAGAGTCCGACTTTCAAATCATATTTTCTGCATGCATCTACAAATTCACGAACTACATCGCCCTTACCGTTTTTCCATGGACTGTTTTTTACACTATGTTCGGTAAATTTACTTGGCCAGAGGCAGAATCCATCGTGATGTTTGGCAGTTAAAATTGCTAACTTCATACCGGCTTCTTTTAAGTTCTTAACCCATTGTTCGGCATTCAGATTTGTTGGATTAAATAATTTTGGATCTTCAGTACCTTCTCCCCATTCTCTATCTGTAAATGTGTTCATTCCGAAATGAAGGAAACCGATGTATTCAAGTTTCTGCCATTCATATTGCTGGGGAGTAGGAATTATATTGGCGGCTTTAGTTATAATTTCCTGTTCAGTATCCGACGGATTAATTATAGCAAGATATGAACCTTTTGTTTCAACTTTTTTTTGGGCTAAGGTTAGTGAACAAAAAAGTGTACAACACAAAAAAAATTTTCTCATTTGGAATCCCACAAATTTTTTTAATGGAATAACATAGAAGCGGGTACAATCTGTTTTTTAATTCCGCCTCCTTCAACTAAAATTTTTAAATCGTTTCCACCGGATCGTTCGAAATATAAAACTTTAACTGGATGTAAACCTTTAGAGAGAGCAACAACACCTTTCTTTTCCTGCATACTATGCAATCCATCGTTATCAACAATTATTTTATCACCAATATAAAGCTTACTGCCATCGTCGGAATCTGTATAGAATGTATAAACATCATCTTGTGGAATTAAGACGTAACCTGTGAATTGGAATCCGAAATAATCATTTTGATTTCGCAATGTTATATCAAAATCTGGTGATGTTCCTTTCTTAACAGGCTCTAAGGAATTAAAATCCGGATGCACTTCCCATTTGCCTTCATAATAAAAATAGCTGACACCGTTAATTTTATTTGCAACACTAATCGGTTTTTCAGGAATTACTTTTGTGAATGTTGCACTTGTAATGTTACTTACCGGTTTGCCTTCTCTAAAAGATCTTACAGTTACCGTTGCCGTATTTTTCAATTCAATTTTATCTTTATAGATATCCGAAGTAATTACCGGAATTGTTCCATCTATTGTGTATCTAATCTCAACATTTTGTTGATCGGAATTTACGGTAACATCAATCTTATTAACAAAGATGTTAACGGAATTAATGATTGTTGGTGGATTAGTAACGTCTTCCTTTCCTTCAATATCTAAAACAATTACACTAACATTTTTGTCCGGTGGATTTTTAGGAAGATGGATCACTATTGCGTCTTCATTTCTTGGTGTAGGTAAAAGATTTTTTTTCTTGTCTGACAAAATGTAGGATTTGATCGGCTTGTTTAAAATACCCGGGACAATAAGTTTACCGTCTTCCGGCCAATTGAAAACATGAAGATATAAACGTGTATCATTACCCGATGATTTTTTTGTGCATCTTCCCCATTCAAGATTTTTAAATGGATTGGCTTGAGTTTCATAAATTGATTCACCGTATAATTTCATCCACTCGCCAATTTCTTTTAATCGATCAATACTTTCCTGGGGAAAAAGTCCTTCAGCAGTTGGTCCAACATTCAATAAGAAGTTTCCACCTTTCGAGGTAATATCAACTAACATTTGTATTAGTTCTTTTGCCGATTTGAAATCTTTATCGAACTTATTATAACCCCAGTAGTTATTCATCGTAATGCAAGATTCCCAATCAACGCCGGGAAATCCGGTGGAAGGAATCTGCTGCTCGGGTGTACCAAAATCTCCACCGAACTCGCCTTCCTTGGTTAATCCTTCCATTCCGCTTCTTCCAACACCAACACGATTATTAATGATTATATTCGGTTGAAGACTGCGGACATAATTATATAGCTCAACTCCATACTCTGAATTCCAGGTGTCTTCCCATTCGCCGTCGAACCAGAGAACTCCGATCTCGCCATAATTAGAAAGAAGTTCTTTCAATTGACTTTTGAGATAGAGAAGGAATCGTTTGAAATCCGCGCCTTCAACCGGACGGTCGGTTTCCCATTCTCTTCTCGGCAAATAATCGGGATGATGCCAATCCATAATTGAATGATACCAGCAAATTTTTAATCCGTGTTTATGACACGCATCGGCAAGTTCTTTTAAGATATCGCGTTTGAAAGGAGTGGCCATTACATCGAAGTCACTCACCTTTGAATCAAACAGAGCAAATCCATCGTGATGCTTGGAAGTTATGACAATGTATTTCATACCGGCATCTTTAGCCATCTTAACCCATTCATCGGCATTAAATTTAACAGGATTGAATTGAGCAAGAAATTTGTCATACTCCTTTAATGGAATTTGTGCGGTAGTTCTAATCCATTCGGCGTGATTGGTTGCACCGTTCCATTCTCCAGCCGGAATTGAATATAAACCCCAGTGGATAAAAAGTCCAAAGCGTGCATCGCGCCACCATTGCATTCTTTGGTCGCGTTCTACCTTAGTTTCATTTGTGAAATCCTGAGCATCGATGGAAATGAAAAGAGTAATCAAAAGGATTAATAGATACTTTATAGTTTCTCTATCTATTATTTGAAAGGTTTATCAACTTAATAAATGATATGATAGCTGCAATCTACAAAACCTTAAGATTATCTACATAAGATTTTCATATCTTTGCAGAAAATTTTTGAGGAACAAATGAATTTCAGAATAATAAAATCCGACACAGTATTTCAAGGAAAAGTATTTGATGTAAGAGTTGACGAAATTGAATACAACGAAACTGGTAATAAGAGTTTCAGACAGGTTGCTGTTCACCCGGGTGGTGCTGTCGTTGTGCCCGTAAAAGATGACGGAAAAATAATTTTAATCACTCAATTCCGTTATCCGCATAATGAAGTTGTATTAGAGCTGCCGGCCGGTAAACTTGAAAAGGGTGAAGACCCAATGATTTGTGCTTCGCGAGAATTAACTGAAGAAACAGGATACTCCACTAAAGAGATTAAAAAACTTGGCAAAATATTTACAACGCCGGGTTTCTGTTCGGAAGTGCTTCATATCTATCTGGCAAAAGGATTAAAGCCCGGTAATCACGCACGCGAAGAAGGTGAAGAAGATATTCAGCTTGTTGAATTGACACTTGAAGAAATTGAAGAGAAAATTAAATCCGGTGAAATTGTAGATGGAAAAACGATCTCGGGAATCTATATGTATAAACTAAATCTGTAATTAACAATGTATAATAACCTTAACATTTCTTTAATTATACATTTTTCATTATACATTACTCATTACATTTCTTCATTCGTTTATAAGCTCATCCAATTCAACTTTGTGTAAATGAGTTATTTTCTTACCTAAAAATCTTTCGGCAATTTCCCTGAACTTTGAGGGAATATCGCTTACATAAAATTCTTTTTTGCCAATCTGGTTAGAGATATTTCTAAGTCCTCTACCATTCAAGTATTCTTCAACAAGTCTTGCGGCTGGTGTACCGGAATCAACCAGTTTAACATTTTTGCCAACAACTTTTTGAATTACATCTTTCAATATTGGATAATGAGTACAACCCAAAACCAGACTATCAATTTTTTTTGTTTTAAATTCACTTAAATATTCTTTAGCAATCAATTCAGTTGCTTTATGGTTAACCCATCCTTCTTCAGCAATCGGAACAAATAAAGGACAGGCTTTTTCGTAAACCTTAACCTTAGGATTTAATTTTCTAATTTCGTTAGAGTATGCTTTATTATTAATCGTTGCATTTGTACCGATAATTCCGACTTTTCCATTTTTGGATTCTCTTAAAGCAAGTTTAGAACCCGGTTCAATCATTCCAATAACCGGAATAGTGAGAAAACGTTTTAAGTCCTTTAATGCAACCGAAGAAGCGGTGTTGCAAGCAACAACAAGGAGTTTAATATTTTTTCTGAGCAAAAAATTTGCAGCTTGAAGTGAATATTCAATCACTGTATCATTCGATTTAGATCCATACGGAACACGTGCCGTATCACCAAAATATACAATGTTTTCGTTAGGCATCAGTTCGGATACGGACTTTACAACAGTAAGACCTCCAATGCCGGAATCAAAAAAACCGATCGGGTTTGTTCTATCCATAAAATTCAATTTTTCACCTATAACATTTCGTTTATTGTTTCAGTTAGTTCCAGTGTAATTAATTGATAATCATTTGAAGAAATTTTCTTTTTGTTTCGGTCAAGAATATAGAACGAGTCCACAATGCCATCCTCTTTAGTATTAATTTTGGCAAAGTAAATCGAAAGTCCAAGTTCATTCATCTTTCTTGTAATCTGATATAGCAATCCAAGCCGGTCCGGAGAGTAAATATCTATGATTGTGTATTTATCATGTTTCTCAAATACAATTTTGATTTTACCTTTTTTCTTGAAAAGTTTATTCTCAATCCTCCACCATTTCGATTTTATCTTACTGAATTCCTTGGTTATCTGGAGTTGATTTTCGATAGTTAGATTCAGATCATTTATAATTTTTTCGTAACGTGCTTGATTAACAAGAGAACCGGTACGGAAGTCCGTAACATTAAAACTATCAATAACAATCCCATCCTTACGTGTGAATATTTTTGCATCATGAATATTGATATCATTAATTGCAAGAGCACCGCATAAGCGTGACAACAATGCTTCGGAATCTCTTGTAATTACTGTTATAGCTGTAAAGCCCCCTTCTTCCTTAAAGAAAACTGAAAGCGGTGAACCCTTTTCAATTTCTTCGATATGTTTGTTAATTTCTTCCTGTGTAAACTGTTGAAGGTAACCTAAATCGTCAATTGATTCGATATGGTTTCTGAATGCTTCGTCTTCAGAATATTCCGATTCTCTGATCATTTCTTGAATTGTTGATGATAGAAGGTCCTGACCGCTAATTCTTTCATCAATCATCGTTTTCGTTTTTCTGTAAAGTTCATTCAACAGATCGCTTTTCCATTGTGTCCACACAACCTGTGAGACAGCAGACAAATCAGCATAAGTAAGCAAGTACAGAAGATCGAGCCATTCAGAATTTGGAAATTGACTGGCAAAATTATTAAGCGTTGTTGGGTCGTTAAGATTACGTCTGAATGCAACCTGTTCCATAACCAGATGCATCCTAACAAGAAATTGAACTGTCTGAATTTCTTTCTGGTCATAACCGATTCGCTCCATTACGGAGTTAGCAACTTCAGCGCCAATAATTTCATGTCCGGAAATACTTATCGGTTTGGCAATGTCGTGAAATAGAACTGCCAGATATAAAAGATCTCTTCGCTCAAGACTGCGGAACATTTTGCTAAGCTGATTATTTTCCAGTGAAAGTTTTTCTAAATTTTTAAGAGCAATTAAGGTATGTTCATCTGCGGTGTAGCAATGATAAACACCCGGTTGAAAAAATCCAACTAATTCTTTGAACTCGGGCATAAAAGCACCAAGAACACCAAGTTCATTCATCACTTCTAATGTTTTACTAACATTTTTAGGAAGATTAAGGATCTCCCTAAAAAAAACCGATGATTGTTGTTCAATGCTTTGTGTTTCTTCAAGATCAATTACTGTCTCAATAATATTGGAGCGTAAATTTTGATCGAAGTGTGCATCGTTTATACAGCGGTAATAAAAAGCTCTAAAGATGGTTGATAAATTTATTTTTGTTTTTGATGTGAGAGATATAACCCCGTTCTTTATTGAAAAGTCGTCGTCAAGTTCTATTGCAAGAAAATCTGAAACGGGTTCAGACATTTCCTCTTCGAATCTTTTCATCATTGTTTTACTGAATCTCTTTATGATGTTCGAAGATTCAAAATATTTATGCATGAANTTATGCCAGCCATCCGATTGCAATCCNATAAGTGAAGCAATCTTTTCCTGGTAAACAAATTCCAATCTGTCGTTCTTATGACCCGAAATTAAATGAAGAAGATTACGTGTAGTAAGAATAAACTTATAACTTTCCTGAAGTCTTGCAACTGCACGAGGAACAATTATTTGATTATTCTTTAGTTCATTTAGGAATAATTCGGTTTGAGTTATCTCTTCCTGACTTGATAAAAATAAATTATACTTTATTGAATAGATCCACTCAATAACCTGAAGGTCTCTTAGCGCCCCAGCCGTATATTTTACATTCGGTTCAAGTACTTTAGCAGAATCACCAAACTTTTGATAACGTAAATTCACATCAAGAAAAAATTCCTGTATCAATATTTTCTTATGTTCATCATTTAAAGGTTTGAATACTCTCTTATTCCATTCATTATAAATTTTAGAACTGCCATTAATAAATCTTGTTTCTATAAATTGCGTAAAGGCATGAAGGTCCGAATGCAGAAATTTTTCGATGTCCGAATATTCCCGCACTGTATGTGAAACTTCGATACCGGCATCCCACAATCTTGTAACACATTCTTTTATTACATCATCATTACCTTCTACAGAATCGAAGATAAACATAATATCAATATCTGAGTAAGGTGATAATTCCCTTCTGCTGAAACTGCCGACCGATGCTACAGCACAATTAAGTTTAATTCCTTTCAGAATTTTTACAATATATTCTTCTACCAGAACAGAATATTTAATACAGAACTGAAATGGATCCTTCCACAAATCGGGATCATTAAATACCCGATCCCTATCGATGAAATATTTTTCTTTTATTTTAACCGGATCCATCATAAAATTTTTCCATAAAAAGAGGGGTTTGATAAATCAAACCCCAACTGATACAATTTATTTTTATTTATTACAATTTCGTAAATCTTGCCTGGAAGAAGCGCAAGTACTTTGGTTCATAAACCATTTTCAATCCCTTAATTTTCTTTCTTTCTTCATAGACCTGTGCAATCGATTCTACCATAACATCAATATGTGCTTGTGTATAAACTCTTCTTGGGAAAGTTAAACGAACTAATTCAAGTTTTGGATAACGATGTTTACCTGTTTCAGGATCTCTTCCGGCAGAGACAACACCTCGTTCCATTCCACGCACACCACTATCAATATAAATTTCTGCAGCAAGAGTTTGTGCCGGGAATAAATCCTGTTTTAAATGCGGAAGGAATCTTTTTGCATCAAGAAATATTGCGTGACCACCGAATGGATAAACCATTGGAATTCCGTATTTCTCTAATTGATTTCCGCAATATTCAATTTGTCCAATTCTTGCTCTAATATTATCGAACTGAACCATTTCTTCGATACCGCGTGCCATTGCTTCCATATCGCGTCCTGCTAATCCACCATACGTATGAAGTCCTTCGTAAATAACAACCATATTACGCGTTTCTTCATAAACTTTTTTGTTACGCGTTGCAAGAAATCCGCCGATGTTAACCATCAAATCTTTTTTGGCACTTACCCAGAGTCCATCAAAATAAGAACACATTTCTTTTAATATATGAGCAATAGTTTTATCCTCATAACCTTTCTCGCGGACTTTAACATAATAAGCATTCTCTGTAGCGCGTGTTGCATCGAACCAGAGTTTAACACCGTATTTATCGGTTAATTTTTTTACGGCTTTTAAGTTTTCCATAGAGAATGGTTGACCTCCAGCCATATTAACCGGCCCGGCCATACTTACATAAGGAATTTTTTTTGCACCAACTTTTTTGATAAGGTCTTCTAATTTCTGTAAGTCGATATTTCCTTTGAAAGGATGACGATTTTGAGAATCGTGTGCTTCGTCAATAATAACATCAACAAAAGTTCCGCCGGCAAGTTCCTGATGTAAACGTGTTGTAGTGAAATACATGTTACCGGGAATATAATCACCGGGTTTAATCATCGCTTTGGATACTAAATGCTCTGCACCGCGTCCCTGGTGAGTAGGAACAAGGTAAGGCATTCCATAATATTTCTTTACATTATCCCACAAGTAATAGAAGTTTCTGCTACCTGCATAAGCTTCGTCGCCAAGCATCATACCTGCCCATTGGTAATCGCTCATTGCATTTGTTCCGCTGTCAGTTAATAAGTCAATGTAAACATCTTCCGATTTTAATAAGAATGTATTGTAGCCGGCTTCCTTTGCAGCTTTCTCACGATAAGTTTTGTTAGTCATTTTAATTGGCTCAACCATTTTTATTTTGAATGGTTCTGCCCAGCTTCTTTTAATAATTTTCTTTGCCATGTTAACTCCTGAATTAATGTACAATGAATAATTTATAATGTATAATTAATTGAATTAGAAAAGGAGTTATGGAGAGTTAAACAAATTTCTTCTTCAATTTTTTTCTTCTCTGTTCTGCAATTATTTCGGAGTAGATTCCGCCGCGTGTGTTAAACTTAGCTGTTATTTTCATGTAGCGCGGTTTGCAAATTTTAACAAGATCGTTCAATATTCTGTTTGTTACAGCTTCAAAGTAAATTCCGTCGTTACGGAATGATTGAAGGTAAAATTTGTAGCTCTTCAGTTCTATGCAGATTTTTTCAGGGATATATTCTAGAATTATTGTTGCAAAATCAGGTTGACCTGTTACAGGACAGAGAGATGTAAACTCAGGTGCAGTATGAATGATTGTGTAATCCCGTTCAGGATTAGGGTTGGGAAATGTTACAAGGAGTTTTTCTTTATGAAAATTATTTTTATTTTTCATTTTACTTAGCATCTCCAAAAATTTTCAATAACTATCCAACTTAGTCATGGCAATTTCTTTAAACTTTTTTACCAATCTATTTTTGTACTCTTTACCAACTTCATCAAATACAGCGAGTAATTGTTCAAACGAATCGCTTCCACCAATAAAATCCCAATATTCACTTCCAATTAAAAAGTCATTTGGGTGATCCATCATCCCAACTTCAGTAAATCTAGAATATGGTTCGGGATGATAAGGATTGTAAGGAAATGCAAGATACACTTTTACTTTTTTTCTTCTCCTTGCGACCCATTCAAGAAGCTTTGTCTTACTCTTTTCAAAAACATCAATGTTTGGTTTTACTGTTTTGATTTCAAAGTAATGCTCAATACCATTCTTAAGAAAATATAAGTCGGCAATATTTCCAGATTTTTGGAATATACCATTTTCTGGTTTAGAATTTAATATTTCGTTAATCTCCAATTCAATATTTGCTTTACGATCATCATTTCTCAGATCATTTATTATTCTATTGATTGTATTTTTTTGATCTTTAGAAAGCACGCCGCCAACTCCATAGTTTCTAAAAACCTCAGAACAATTTGGACGACAAATTACCACAGAAACTTCCTCATAAATCGACATTCCTAAGGTCGTTGCTAAAGAATGAATGAAAGAATAGGCAGCAATTTTTTCGTTATCTTGTATTAGTCTTGCTAAAAAAGGCATAGCGGAAGTTTCTCTTCCATATTTTTTTAATTTATTATCAATTTTTCTTGAAAGAATTTTTTTTATTTCATCTATTTGCATACTTGAGAGAGACATAGAATTAAATTCCTCTTATATGAAAAATACTTTCTGAATATGCCCCTTTATCCTTTTCTGTCCTATTTAGAACCGGTCTTTTGAATTGTTGAACGATTTTCATTCCGACTTTCCTAGTAATTATAGGATAAAGGTTATGTTTATCATTAGCTACAATAAAAATACTGAAATCCTCTACTAAATATTTTCTAGTGTTTGTAAGTACTTCGGTAATTCCTTGAACATAAGATTCCTTAGCCTCATTTCCTTGTCCATTGAAAAGAGGTCCAATTTCTAATTCATCATGTCTTTCAAAACCAAATAAATCATATGCGTATTCATGTTGTTCATGATAATTTATCAATCCGACGTAAGGTGGGCTAGTAAAAATTCCTTTGATCTTTTTCTTTCTTAACTGTTTCGCAAATTCTGGATTGGTTTTTTCAACAGCGTCAAATAAATCAATCTTTCTACTATCACCAGTAAAACAATGCTGGTAAGTGTCTGTTTTTAAAGAATCAAATTCCCTAAGTCTTTTAATTGTGTCTTTTGAATATCTTTCCCACCAGTTTACAATAGAAAAGAGGGGTTTACAAATCTTGCCATGCTTAGAGCAATAATAAGTTGTGGTGATTGGTTCAACTAAGGTAGCCAAGTCTGAATGTGTAGTTGCTCTACAAGAACGTATTGTTCTACTTAATATTATTGTAGCTACTTTTTTAGTTGAAGGGTTTTTTATTTTTTTTATTAAATCGAAGACAAAATCAATTTCTGCTCTTACATGTTTTAGATACCATTTATCAAGAAAGTTCTCTGATTTCTCTTGTTTTAGTTCAATTCCAAATTCTGTAACCATTTTTTTGTAAATATTTAGGAATTCTAATTCTTTCTTCTTACCAAAAGAATCTTCATCAATTTCATTAAACCTTACTTTTCTTTTAAAATCTGGCGAAGGAAAAAATTCATTGTTGAACATCGCTAGTTTATCAAGTAATGTCTTCTCAAATCTTACTGTTTTAGAATTAATATTAAAGTCATTCAATAAATGAGTAATTTTTTTTATTTCATTCTTTATATCATCTAAATCATGTTTCCCGATTTTGACATTACTAATCAGTGAATTGAATGTGGAAATATCTATCCCAAGAGCATGAATCCCTAATTCATTTGCTTGGACTAGAGTTGTTCCACTTCCACAGAATGGATCAAGAACTATATCGCCTTTTTGGAAATAAATTTCGTTTTTAAATTCATCAGTGTGGTTGTCTAAGAAATATTCAACAAGTTGAGGGATAAACTTTCCTTTATATGGATGGAGACGATGAACATGTTTTGTTGTTTCTGCTTCTTTATATTGCTCGAATGACAAATGCCAATCGATATCTTCACCAAGTTTTTCTTTCCAATTTAGCTGTCTATTACCATAAAAGGAATTGTAATAATTTATTAGTTCATCTTTGCTAACAAGCGTATTACCATTATCAGCGAATTTCTTAATCCTTCCATAATTAACTAAATAGGAAATATTGGAAGGAGTGACATTTCTATTAAATTTACCACTGATCCATTCACTTGCTTCTTTAATTGTTAATAGTTCATTCTGCATTCTCAATTCTCAATTATTCGTATTCAGGTTTCGTTTTGTAAGTAATCGGGTCTTCAATACCCGCTTGTTTAAATCCGCGCAGTCGGAAAGCGCAGCTATCGCAAACACCGCAAGCTTCGTCCTCACTTTGATAACAGGACCACGTTAAATGAAGCGGTGCTTTCAACTCAATTCCCTTTTTAACTATATCGGCTTTCGAAAAATTTATAATGGGAGTTACAATTTTAATTTTAGTTTCCGGTTTTGTGCCAAGATCAACCATTTTTTCATATGCTTCGTAAAACTGTGGGCGGCAATCTGGATAACCGGATGCATCTTCATAAACAGCACCAATAAAAATTGCTTCAGCTCCAATAACCTCTGCCCAGCTAACACAAGCACTCAATATATTAGCATTTCTAAACGGCACATACGAAGTTGGAATTTCCTTATTAGCAAGATCTGCTTTCGGCACGTCAATCGATTTATCAGTAAGAGATGACCCGCCGATTTTTGCAAGATGACCAAGATCAATCACTAATTTTTTCTCTGCATTATAATAATCGGCTACATCATGAAACGCTTTTAACTCACGTGTTTCAGTCCGCTGACCGTAATTAACATGAATCAAAGCAAGTTTGTATTCTTCATTTGCAATAGCTGCCGTAACACAGCTATCCATGCCACCGCTTGCTGCAACTACAGCTAATTTCTTTTTTTCCATATTCCTGTTATAAATTATAAACAAAAATACTAAAAACGGCACTACTCTTACAAAAAGAAGCTCTTCAATTCATTTAAGTGAAACGACTTATTTCCCTATCAAAAAAGATTAATCCTGGCATAGATCAAATGATAATAAAATCAATTTAATGGTCGGTTTTACATAACAAGGTAACTAATTGCCCTTTAATATGTCAGATTTCTATTGACAATTTGGATACAAGTTTTAACATTAGTGGTGAACATTTCACTAATTGGAAAATCACACTTTACTACTTGCTAAAATTCGACAAAATTAGAGTTGGATTTTAAGGAAGGAGGAGAATATGGAATTTTTTGAACTTCATCCCGTTACACCACAATTAAGATATATTAATATGGCTGTTGATGTTTTGAGAAAAGGGGGAGTAATTATTTATCCTACCGATACTGTTTATGGAATTGGTTGCGATATTTATAACAAAGAAGCTTTGGATCGTGTATATCAAATAAAACATGAATCCGGAACAAAGCTGTTCAGTTTTATCTGTCATGATTTGAAAGATATTTCAAAGTATGCAAAAGTTTCTGACTATGCATATAAAACAATGAAAAAGTTACTACCCGGTCCTTATACATTTGTATTACCCGCAGCAAAAGAAGTACCTAAAAAATTATGGACAAAGAGAAAAACTGTTGGAATTAGAATACCGGACCACAAAATTGCATTGTTGCTTGCAAAGGAGTTGGGTAATCCAATTGTTAGTACATCCGTAACTAAAAGAAAAGGTGAATTGCTTTTTAATCCGGATGAAATAAGAGCAATTTTTAATTCACAGGTGGATTTAATGTTATCGAGCGGTCCATTAGAAGGAAAACCATCCAGTATAGTGGATTTGAGCAAAGATAAACCGGAAGTTATACGCGAAGGTGCCGGTGATACAAGTATTTTTGCGGGTTTTTAATAATAGAATTTATTGAGATTAGTCCTATTGAAGACAAATATTTCCCTCTGACTTCCTTTTGATAAGGAATGAATTTTTATCTTCAGAGGAATAATAAAGAAATGCAATTTCAACCGATCCAGATTTCTGATGTTGAAGAAGAGTCGGATTCAAATTTAGCAGACCTTAAGTTCTTTTGCGAACGAATATTCTTTTGATCTTCAATCGGTTCTGGTATATCCGGTACGTATGTTTTCAGCATTTCTTCTTTTACTGAAAATGTACGCTTACCTTTTGACCTTTTGTTTTTTACAGTCACTAATTTCAATTTGGATATTGATTCACTTACACGACTACCGCGCATATCAACCTCCTGATTTTACTTGATTCGATAATTTTGAAGAGAATAGGACGAAGAGATATCTGGTGCAAATATAAATAAAAAGGGACTCCCGTTTAAGGGAATTAGGAATCCCTTTTAATTGCAATTTATTTTAAATTTCCTTATGAACCAGTGTGGATGATGATTGTGCTGTTGGGAAAACGATCATCTGTGCAATATTAACATGTTTCGGTCTGGTTGCAACATAAACAACGGCATCGGCAATATCATCAGGCGAAAGCGGAGTATAACCTTTATAAACGGCATCGGCTTTCTCTTCATCACCATAGAATCTAACTTTACTGAAACCGGTTTGAACCAATCCGGGATCAATTGTGCTTACACGAATATTTTTATCCATTACATCCATTCGTAACGATTTTGTAATTGCATTAACAGCGTGTTTGGTTGCACAATAAACTGCTCCGCGCGGATAAGCTTCGTGTCCGGCAATTGAACCGATATTAATGATGTGTCCTTCTTTTCTTTCCACCATTTGATGTATAATTGCATTTGTAACGTAGAGAAGCCCTTTTATATTTGTATCTATCATTTCTTCCCAGCCATCAGGATTATCTTCGTAGAGCTTATTCATTCCTCGTCCCATACCCGCATTATTTATAAGTATATCAATCTTTTTCCATTCATCGGGCAATGCATTAACTGCATTATCAACTTCTTTTTTCTTACTAACATCCAGCTGGAAAGCATAAACATTAACATTGTATTTTAATTTAACATCCTTAACAATTTCATCAAGAAGATTTTTTCTACGAGCACTTATAATTAAATCGGCACCTTCTTTTGCTAGGGCGTAAACACAGGATTTACCAATTCCGGAAGTAACACCGGTAATAAAAACTTTTTTCCCTTTAATAGATTCCATAATATCTCCAAATTTTTATTGTGTAAAGTTAATTCCAATAATTGAATTGGCAAATTGGTTTTTAGCAAAATAGTTTTTGTATTCATTCAAAATCCAATTTTATAGCAACCCACTAACATTCATTAGGAAGTAAAAGCATCTTTTTCAGAATTTAAATCATTATTAGACAAAACATCCAAAATTTTTTATCTTGCTATTAGGGTTGTCATTCAATACGATAATTAATAATCACACCAACAAATCATTTAGAATTATTTGGAAAGGACTGAACATAATCAGAATTCTGAAATATTAGAACAGCAATCAGGTACTAGGATTTTCTGTTATCACTGCGGAGATGAATGCCCCGACGATTCTATTCATATCAACGAAAAAATATTTTGCTGTAACGGCTGTAAAACTGTTTACGAAATACTCCATCAGCACGATCTCTGTAATTATTACGACATCGATAATTCCCCCGGCATTACAAAAAAGTATGATGTAAAAAGAAATTTAGATTTTTTAGATGATCCTGATCTAAAGCAAAAGTTAATTGATTTCTCCGATGGGAAAACTTCTAAAGTTACACTTACAATTCCGCAAATGCATTGCAGCTCCTGCATCTGGATATTAGAAAACCTCTATAAACTTAATGACGGAATAATTTCTTCTCAGGTAAATTTTTTACAAAAAAAATTATTTATCAATTATTCCGAAGAGAGAACAAATCTAAGACAGATAGTTGAATTGCTTGATTCTATTGGTTATGAGCCACTTTTAAATCTTGAAGAGAAGAAGGAAGAAAAAGCAAAAGCAGAAAACCGTAATCTTTATTATAAAATTGGAATAGCCGGTTTTTGTTTCGGAAATATTATGCTACTCAGTTTTCCGGAATACTTATCAATTGGAACCGAAGAGCTTCCGGAGATGAAAAGAATTTTTGCATACATAAATATACTTCTTTCTCTTCCGGTGTTTTTCTATAGCAGCACTGAATATTTTTCTTCTGCCTGGAAAGGACTTAAGAAAAAAATTGTAAACATCGATGTACCCATTGCTCTTGGTATTTTAGTTCTTTTTCTAAGAAGTGTTATCGACATATTGTTCTTAAATGGTGCCGGCTATCTCGATTCTTTAAGCGGATTAGTTTTCTTCCTTCTCATCGGAAAATTATTCCAGAATAAAACTTACGAGACTCTTAACTTCGAAAGAAATTATAAGTCGTACTTTCCTATTTCCGTAACGATCAGAAAAGAAAATGTTGAGACAACCATTCCCGTTGAAAAATTAGAAGTCGGCAAAAGAATTATAGTTAGGAACAACGAAATTATTCCGGCCGATTCAATACTTATAAAAGGCAAAGCTAATATTGATTATAGTTTTGTTACCGGCGAATCAAAACCGATTACAAAATTCACCGGTGAGATGATTTATGCCGGCGGCAGACAGGTTGGCGAAGCAATAGAACTTGAAACTATTAAAGAAGTATCTCAAAGTTATCTTACTCAATTGTGGAATAGCAAAACATTCCATAAAGAGGAAGAATCAAAAATTGTTTCACTGGCAAATTCAATCAGCAAACATTTTACATTTATTGTCTTACTGATAGCAATTGCCGGAACAGTTTACTGGTTATTTAGCGACGTAACACTTGCCTTTAATGCATTTACCGCTGTATTAATTGTAGCTTGCCCTTGTGCCCTTGCGCTTTCAACACCGTTTACGTTAGGCAATACATTACGCATCTTCGGAAGAAATAAGTTCTACTTAAAGAACACAAATGTTATTGAACAATTAGCAAGCGTAGATCATATTGTATTCGATAAAACCGGAACTATAACAGAAAATAATTCGGCAGAAGTAAAATTTGTTGGTCAACTTAGTCAATACGAGAAATCATTAATCAAATCTTCAGTAAGAAATTCATCACATCCTTTGAGCCGCTCAATCTATAATTTCTTTGATAATACTGATCTGATTCCAATTGAATTGTTTAATGAAATTAGCGGCGAGGGAATTGAAGCTATAATAAATGGACACAAAATTAAAATTGGTTCCCGGTATTTTGCATCAACATCCCAAATGGCAAATGATAATGGTACTCGCGTTTACATTTCCATTGATAATAATGACACAGGTTATTTCATCATTTCTAATAAATATAGAGATGGATTGAAAGAAATAATTTCACGTCTAGAAAAAGAATACGAGTTATCACTCCTTTCCGGTGATAACGATAGCGAAAGAGAAAAGTTAAGAGATTTTTTTGCAGATGATAAAGAATTACACTTCAAACAATCGCCACATGAAAAACTTGATTACATAAACAATCTTCAGAAGAATGGTAAAAAAGTTTTAATGATTGGCGACGGACTAAATGATGCCGGAGCGTTAAAACAAAGTGATGTTGGTATTTCCATCTCGGATAACATTAATAATTTTTCACCGGCGTGCGACGGCATACTTGATGCTAACTCATTCAATAAACTTGCCGACTTTATTCACTTTTCCAGGAAGAGTAAAAAAGTAATTATTGCAAGTTTCGTATTATCATTTATTTATAATATCATCGGCTTAGCTTTTGCGGTTTCGGGATCCTTATCCCCGATTGTTGCAGCTATATTAATGCCTATTAGTTCAATTTCTGTTGTAGTCTTTACAACTTTTTCTGTTAATTTTATTGCAAGAAAAGAAAGGTTTATTTAATGTCGGTTGTCTTTGTCTTGATTGGTGCAAGTCTGCTTGTTGCAGTTGGATTTTTAGCAGCATATTTATGGGCTGTTAAAAGCGGTCAGTTTGATGATAAACATACACCGTCTATCCGAATTTTATTTGAGAACAATAAAAAATCACAGAACGAAGAGAGCAAAAAGCCGAATACTGGAAACACTCAACCGAATGAAAAGAAATAAAAAATTTTGCATTATACATTTTACATTATACATTAATTAAAAATCAGGAGCCGTTTTAATGACTGTTGAAAAATTCAGTTACGATAATCAGATTGTCAAGCAATTTACAATAGCAACAGTTTTATGGGGCGTTGTTGGAATGCTTGTCGGTTTAATAATAGCAATACAACTCTACTTACCCGAGTTGAATTTCGGCATACCATACTTAACCTTCGGGCGAATCCGTCCTTTGCATACTAACGCAGTAATTTTTGCATTTGTCGGCAATTTAATTTTTGCCGGAATTTACTATTCACTACCAAGATTATGCAAAGCAAGCATGTGGAGTAAATTCCTTAGTAACTTTCACTTCTGGGGCTGGCAGACAATAATAGTGTTAGCTGCAATTACCCTTCCGATGGGATTTACAACAAGCAAAGAATATGCAGAATTAGAATGGCCGATTGATGTTCTGATCGCACTCGTTTGGTTAGCATTTGGTGCTAATATGCTTGGCACAATAATTAAGAGAAGAGAAAAACATATGTATGTTGCAATCTGGTTTTACATTGCAACATTCGTAACTGTAACTGTACTACACGTTGTTAATTCACTTGAAATACCCGCTGGAATTTTGAAAAGTTATCCAATTTATGCCGGTGTTCAGGATGCATTGGTTCAATGGTGGTATGGTCATAATGCAGTTGCATTTTTTCTTACAACTCCATTTTTGGGATTGATGTATTACTTCCTTCCTAAAGCAGCAAACAGACCAGTATATTCTTACAGACTTTCGATACTTCACTTCTGGGCATTAATATTTTTATACATCTGGGCAGGTCCGCATCATCTTTTATACTCTGCTCTTCCGGATTGGGCACAATCGTTAGGTACAGTATTTTCAATAATGTTAATTGCTCCATCCTGGGGCGGAATGCTTAATGGGCTTCTTACACTCCGCGGTGCATGGGATAGAGTTCGTGATAATCCGGTATTAAAATTTATGGTTGTTGCAGTAACTGCATACGGAATGGCAACATTCGAAGGACCAATGCTTTCGCTTAAAAATGTAAATGCAATTGCTCACTTTACAGATTGGATTATATCACACGTTCACGTCGGCGCTCTCGGATGGAACGGTATGCTTACATTCGGAATTTTATACTGGATGATTCCAAAGATGTGGAACACCGAATTATATTCTAAAAAAATGGCTAATGCTCACTTCTGGATTTCAACTCTCGGAATAGTTTTTTATGCAATCCCAATGTATTGGTCGGGCATCGCTCAATCTTTAATGTGGAAACAATTTACACCGCTTGGAATTTTACAATATCCGAACTTTCTCGAAACAACTTTGCAAATAATTCCATTTCATATAATCAGATCATTCGGAGGATTACTTTATTTATCCGGAATTATTTTGATGGCATACAACCTTATGAAAACAGCAAAACAAGGAAAGTTTGTTAAGAGTGAAGAAGCCGAAGCCGCGCCATTACTAAAAGAACATGATTCAATAAAACGAGGAATGATACACAGATGGTTAGAAAAAAGACCTGTTCAATTTACTTTACTTGCAACTGTTGCAATTCTAATTGGAGGCGTTGTTGAATTCGTTCCGACATTTGTTGTTAAATCGAACATTCCAACTATTGCAAACGTTAAACCTTATACTCCATTAGAGATGCAAGGAAGAGATATTTATATAAGGGAAGGTTGTAACACTTGCCACTCGCAACTTGTTCGACCATTCAGATCTGAAACTGAACGATACGGAGAATATTCAAAAGCTGGTGAATACGTTTATGATCACCCATTCTTATGGGGATCAAAAAGAACCGGACCGGATTTACACCGCGTTGGTGGAAAGTACTCTAACCTGTGGCATTACTTACATTTTGAAGACCCGCGACAAATGTCGCCGGGCTCTATTATGCCAAGATATCCATGGCTATTAACCCAGACTCTTGATACATCTACAACAGCAACAAAAATAAAAGCATTACGATCCGTTGGCGTTGATTATGAAGATGGATACGAAAAATTTGCAAATCAGGATCTTGTAAAACAAGCAAATCTAATTGCAGATGATTTGATTAATAACGGAGTTCCGGCTGAATGGAATAAAGATGTTATTGCACTTATTGCATATTTGCAGAGATTAGGAAAAGATATTAAGGGGAATCAAGCAAAATGATTTCAAAGTATCTAAGCTCAATAGAAGGGATTTCGATATTTCCAGTAATTGGACTAATTATTTTTTTCGGTCTATTCATTTTTTTAATTGTTAGGATAGTCCGTCTCGATAAAAAATATATTTCACAAATGGGTAATCTGCCTTTAGAAAACAACAACGAAATAAAAAACAATAACGAGATTAAAGATGAAACGAACTAATAGAATTTTTATTCTGTTGACCACCATCGTAACTTTCTTTTTAGGTAGTTCAACTTTATTTGCTGCAGAGGGTGATACCTCCCTGGATAGTGTAATGAAGTTTATGTTAATAGTAACTTTATTAATGATTGCATTTGTTCTATGGTTAATAATAGTCTATTCAGAAAAAGAAGACTCCGAAGGAAAAACTTTTAAAGCTCCTTTAATTGCATTCAGAAAATTTCTTACACGTTCAACACCATTAGAAAAAGAACAGGAAATATTAATGTCTCATAGTTACGATGGAATTAAAGAACTCGATAATAGAATTCCACCATGGTTTAGTATTCTTTTTTACGGTACTATTATCTGGGCTGCGATATATATGCTTGCCTTCCATGTGTTTGATGATGGCAAGGTTCAATCGAAAGAATATAAAGTTGAAATTGAACAGGCAAAAATGGAAAGAGAATTTCTTATAAGAACCGGTGCTTTTATTAACGAAGAAACGGTTAAGTATGTTGATGATGTTGCCTCGATTGCCGAAGGAAAAGAAATTTATTTGAAAAACTGCGCAACATGTCATGGACAGGAAGGTGGCGGACTTGTTGGACCAAACTTAACTGATGATTACTGGATTCATGGCGGAGGCATTAAAAACATCTTTAAAGTAATTAAGTATGGCGTACCAGCAAAAGGTATGATAAGCTGGGAAACACAATTAGATCCCAAGAAGATGCAATCGGCTGCAAGCTACATCATCACCTTACATGGCACTAATCCACCAAATGGAAAATCACCGGAAGGCGCTAAATGGGTTGAGTCGACTGAGAATCAACAATCATTAACTAAAGGAAGTTAGCTTTTACTTAAAATCGATATGGAACAGGAAATAAAATTGGAAGAATCGTTCAGGGATTCAATATCTACTGTTACTAAAGAAGGGAAACGCGTTTGGATTTATCCTAAGAAACCATCTGGTAAATTTTATAACGCAAGAACCATTTTGAGCATCTTTTTACTTCTGTTTTTATTCGGTGCGCCATTCATTAAAATTGACGGACATCCGTTCATAATTTTAAATGTGATCGAACGAAAATTTATTTTATTCGGAATTCCATTCGGGCCACACGATCTTCACCTTTTTGCATTAACAATGATTGCGTTTATTGTGTCAATATTTCTGTTTACGGTTGTTTACGGAAGACTATTTTGCGGGTGGATTTGTCCACAAACAGTTTTTATGGAAATGGTTTTCAGAAAAATTGAATACTGGATTGAAGGCGATGCAAATAAACAGAGACAATTGAAAAATTCTAAATGGACAAAAGAAAAATTTTTTAAGAAAAGCTCAAAACAAATTATCTTCTTTGCAATATCTTTTGTAATTGCCAATTTTTTTCTGGCCTATATTATCGGGATGGACCAACTTAAAAGATACATTTCGGATTCGCCTTCGGAACATTTTGGTACCTTCATAGCCGTGTTAATCTTTTCCGGAATATTTTACTTCGTATTTTCATATTTCCGCGAACAGGCATGTACACTTGTTTGTCCTTACGGAAGACTTCAAGGTGTTATGCTGGATCAAAACTCTGTTGTTATTCATTATGATTACAAACGCGGAGAACCAAGAGGGAAAATCAAAAAAAATGAAACACAAAATCTTGGCGATTGTATCGATTGCAATTTATGTGTGGACGTATGCCCTACAGGAATAGACATTCGCAACGGAACTCAACTTGAATGTGTTAATTGTACTGCTTGCATTGATGCTTGTAACGATGTTATGGACAAAGTTAAACGTCCACGTGGATTGATAAGATATACATCTAAAAATCAGATCGAAACCGGGCAACAGTCATTTTTTACTCCACGCTCTATCGGATATACTTTTGTACTTTTTATTCTAACTGTATTAATTCTTTTTATGCTTATCAATAGAGCACCGGTTGAATTAAGTATATTAAGAACACCGGGATTATTATTCCAGGAACAACCGGATAATAAAGTTAGCAACATTTACGATTTGAAAGTAATTAACAAAACTTTTACACATTTACCGGTATATCTTGAGTTGGAAAATATAAATGGAGAAATTAAACTAATCGGTAACGAGCTGAATGTAGAACCGCAAGGTGTTACCGAAGCAAAGTTCTTGGTGATTCTTCCAAAGAACGAATTGAAAGGGATGAAAACACCTTTGCAAATAGCAGTTAAATCTAACAACAAAGTACTTGATGTAATTCAAACATCTTTTTTAGGTAAAGTAAAATGAAAATTTCATGGGGAACAAAAATAGCCGCAACTTATATTCTTTTTGTTATCGGTGTGTTAGTAATGGTTTTTGTGTTTATGAATCAGGATGTTCACCTGGTTACGGATAATTATTATTCCAAAGAACTTGAATATCAAAATCATATTGATAAAATAAATAGAACCAATCAGCTTGAAGAACAACTACAGATTATAAATCTTCAATCGGCTGTTAAATTTATTTTCCCTAAGCAATTTGATTTTAATACCATTAAAGGGACAATTAATTTTTATAGACCTTCCGATCCATCTAAAGATTTGATTGTTGATATAGCTCCGGATAGCTCTAATACGCAATTAGTAACAAACGAAAAATTTAGCAAGGGTATCTGGAAAGTTAAGGTGGATTGGCAAGTTAACAATAACAGTTACTACAATGAAAAAATTTTGATGGTGAATTAATGGAAATCTGGACGGGATTTTTAGTGGGGTTATTCGGCAGTTTACATTGTATCGGAATGTGCGGACCAATCGTGCTGGCATTACCTGTTATAGGCGATTCGCAATTAAAAATTTTATTAGGAAGAATACTCTACAATCTTGGTAGAATTTTAACTTACTCAATAATGGGCGCATTGTTCGGTTTATTCGGAAGCCGGCTGGTTCTGTTTGGACTGCAACAGGATTTGTCAATAGCATTTGGAGTAATAATTCTGCTTTATGTATTAACTCCACGAAAAATAAAAACTAAAGTTGCCAATACATTTATTTATAGAGAGACTACAAATATTATTAAATCCCGTTTTGCTTCAATGATTTCTAAAAAATCTAATTCGTCCCTATTTACAATTGGTGTGTTAAACGGTTTACTTCCATGCGGATTTGTTTATGTTGGAATTGCCGGCGCAGTTTCTACTGTCGATTGGATTTCGGGCGCACTCTATATGGCATTATTTGGACTTGGAACATTCCCCGTAATGTTTGCTACTGCAATGTTTGGGAAAATTATAAATGTGAAATTTAAACGTAAAGTTGCAAAGCTAATCCCTGTATTTGCAGTTTTACTTGCACTCATTTTCATTTTCCGCGGATTAAATCTTGGAATTCCCTATCTAAGTCCCAAACTATCTAAAACAGTTATTCAACAACCCGAACCTTGTCATTAATATAAACCTGATCTTTAACTATTCCGGGAATATTTTTAATAATAACTGATAGTTCGACTTTACTAATTTTTTTAACCGCTTTTTTTAGATTGAACCATTTTCTAACTCTAAAGAAGTCTTCTTCCCAACTCTGCAATTCTTTGTCAACCCTCATAAGGTAAACTTTTACATTACAGGTTCCGCCCCACTTTTCATATTTGTATTCACCTAATAAATCATTAAGAACCTCTCCATCAACACCGGCTTCTTCTATTGCTTCTTTCAATGCAGATTCTTGCGGAGTTAATTTATTCTCAATAATTCCTTTTGGAATAATCCATTTACCTTTTCTGGATTTTATAAGTAACACTTTTATTCCTTTCTTCTCAATTTTGAAAGGAATTACCGCTGATTGATTAAATATATCTGAAGGATAATTGAACATAGATAGTATTTCTTTTTAAAGAAATTAAAATAATTAATTATCATCCAATAACAAGATGTAATTTAATAATTGAGATCCATTATGCCGGTTGTCATAAATAATAGATGAATTGCATTTCTGCCGACTGAAATAAAAGCTTTACGGCGTGATTTAAATAATTAGACTCTTATCAGGAATTTCTTAAATTTCAGCAGTTAAAAAATGTGATGGGGATGAATCATAATTTATTAGAGAAAGCAGAAGAATTTGTTCTTTCAATTCTTTATGAAAAAACTCCGCATGAACATGTCTATCATGATGTAAGTCATACCCAGGAAGTAATACTGGCAAGTAAAATAATTGGACAGGCAGAGAATCTTTCTGATTCCGATCTGGAGATTGTTCAACTCGCTGCTTGCTTTCATGATTTAGGATACGTTAATGAACCGGAAGGTCATGAAGAACATAGCGCAAAATATGCGAGACAATTTTTAATTGCTGAAAATTATCCGCCGGATAAAATTGAAAAAGTATATAACTGTATACTTGCTACCAAAGTACCGCAAAAACCACATAACATTTTGGAAGAAGTTCTATGCGATGCAGACCTTGCACACTTGGGGAAAAAAAACTTTGTAAATCGAAATGATCTATTCAGAGTAGAATTTGAATACCACTTTGGCAGATCTCTAACTGAACGTGAATGGCTTACCAATAGTATTAAATTCATTTCCTCTCATAAGTTCTTTACAAGTTATGCAAAACAGGTACTTGAGCCATTAAAACTAAAACACCTTGAAGAATTGAAAAAAATTCTTGAAGATCTTAAACCGGCCAAATGATGAAAAAACTTTTTTTAATAAGGCATGCAAAATCGAGCTGGGATGAAGAAGGACTAACCGACTTTGAACGCCCACTAAATAAACGTGGTAAAAGGGACGCCCCTTTTATGGCTTCTCTGCTTAATAAGGAGAAAATAAAACCGGACTTGATTATTTCCAGCCCGGCAAATAGAGCAATTAGCACAGCACAAATTTTTGCAGAAGAATTGGATTATCCATCAGAAAAAATATTGATTGAAAAAATTATTTACCTTAGCGGCATAAAAGAACTTGAGGAGATTGTTCAAAGCATTCCCGATTCGAATAAGACAGTATTGTTATTCGGACACAATCCAACTCTTACATATTATGCAAATCATCTTGGTAATAAATTAATTGATAATATTCCTACATGCGGAATTATCGGATTAGAATCCAAAGATAAAAGCTGGCGTGAAATTGAAAGAGGTATTTGCAAAACTTTCTTTTTTGAATACCCCAAAAAATATTTTTAGCGATTTATTTAACTAATTTCGAAATAGTTTTAAATTGTTCCGTCCCGCACACTTCAAGTAGTTCGAACAAGACAGATTCCGTTAAAGTTATCTCAGCTTCGTTCTGCTGCATTCTGCTGAGTGCAGTTTTAAAATCAAATTCTCTTCTCGAAGAGACTGCATCCGCCGCAATTTGAACCTGAAAACCATTCGCAAGTAAATCCAATGCGGTCTGCATTACACATACATGCGATTCAACACCGCATAAAACAACCTGTTCAATTTTGTTATTAAGCAAATCCTCAAACAAACCCGGTGCGCCGGAACAACTGAAACTCATTTTTTCTATCGGCTTAACTTCACCTAATACATCTTTAACCAATGGTGATGATGGTCCTAATCCTTTTGGATATTGTTCTGTGTAATAAACCGGCAAGCCAAGTGTTTTAAAACCTTTAATAAGTTTTACAGAGTTTTGTACAACTCGTTCGTACTCAAAAATTACAGGAAGAATCTTCTCCTGTATATCAATTACAAGTAATGCGGATTTATTTCTATCGAGCAATTTCGGATGTTTTCTCACTCTAAATTCTCCATTGGCAATTCCCAATTAGTAAATAGGATTCATTCCGTACTTACCGCAAGAGTACATCATCAATATAGATGCTACATCAATAGCAGCGCGCTTCTCATCATCTTCGTGAACTATTAAGTCATAAACATCAGCAACAAATTTCATGTTGGTTAATATCTTTTTTAATTCGGAATAAGTGGGCTCGCCATGCCATAGAGCAACACGTTTAATAAGATTCTTTTCATTCCTTCTTAAAAATTCCGAGAAAGTTATGAAGTTAAAACTAAGTTTTGTTCGCGGGTTACAAATATTTATCAGGTCATTTGTATATTGATCGAAAGTATTAGCAAGATCCTCATTCTTATCATACATCAAGTACTTAGCTTTCTCCGGAGTGAACTTAGCACGCGTTGTAACCTTAAATTTGGGAATAAGTGCATAACCGTCGTAACTTCTAATTCCTGTTCCCTTTTCTATATACTTCCATTGCCTAAGTAATTGTGTAGTGGTTTGAACAGAAACAACTTTATCCAGCTCACTATCAATAACAACAAACTTTCCTTTCTGATAGCTAACAACAGTTGTCCAGTGTTCCCAATTTTTAACACTAAGAATGCACGGATGACCTTTCTTTAATTCATTAACTAACATTCTCCGTGCATCATCAGGATTGCTCGATTGAAAATGTTTCATTTTACAGTCAAATCGGCGTGCAGCTCTTGCAAGACCAAATTCATCTGTACCTGCCCACCATGTACTTCCGGCAATAATTCCAATTTGATCTTCATCCTTAAAAATTCCTAACATAACAAGAGCATGCTTCAATGCAAACGGTCCGCATTGATATTTGTTTGGTTGAGGATAAAAACTCATTTCAAATTACCTGTTCAGATTGAGTGCAAAAATAGTAAATCTTTTGAAATGCAAAACATAATTGTTTACCTTTGTAAAAAAAATTTGAGTAAAAGTGAAAGTAGCAGTCCTTTATAACGAACCAATCCAGGACAAAACCAAAAAAGTAAAAAAACCGAAAGGTGGGGATCTCGATTTTGACCCTGTTTTCAGCTTACAGGAGATTAATCCGATCGAGGAATTTGAGCAAATAGCGGTTTCTTTAAGGAAATTCGGGTATGATGCCTATACGCTTAACATAAGGGATGATTTACAGCTTTTCTTCAAGGACATGGAAAAGAATAAACCCGATGTAATTTTCAACTTTGTAGAGTTGTTTAACGACCAGCCGCGCCTGGAGATGAATTTTACCGGTCTGCTTGAGCTTCTTAAAATTCCTTATACGGGTGCAACACCAATGGCTTTAGGAACTTGCCAGAATAAAACTTTAACAAAAAGAATTTTACGTGCTGCCGGAATAAGAACTCCCCGGTTCAAAATTATTAAACACATGACCGAATCTTTCAGGACAGGTTTGAAATATCCATTAATTGTTAAACCAGCTTGGGAGGATGCAAGCGTGGGTATTGATAACAATTCTATTGTAAATAATCTTGATGAATTGAAGAAACGTGTTGATTATGTAATTACTTCTTTTAAACAGCCGGCTTTAATAGAAGAATTTATTTTAGGTCGCGAATTAAATGTTGCTGTCTTCGGTGATAAGAATCCGATTGTATTACCAATAAGCGAAATTGATTTTTCCGAATTACCCGATCATCTTCATCCGATTGTAAGTTTTCAGGCAAAGTGGGATCCGCTACATGAAGCATATCATAAGACGATTCCAATCTGTCCGGCAATCTTACCTAAGAGGATTCAAAAGCAAGCAGAGAAAATGGCATTGATGTGTTTTAAAACCATGGGTGTTCGTGATTATTCGCGTGTAGATATGCGACTTTCGAAGGCTGATAACAAACTATATGTTCTCGAAGTTAATCCTAATCCCGATTTAACTGAGGATGCCGGATTCATGCGATCTGCGAGTCACGCCGGTTACGATTATGCGACAACTCTGAAAATGATTGTTGACTTTGCTTATGAGAGAGGTAAAACCGAACATTTGAATGGTGAGACTCATACTTAAAAAACTAAGACTCAATTCCTTTTCTGGCTAAAACACCTTTCTGGTAATAATGCTTTACTTCGTGCATCTCTGTTACAAGATCAGCAACATCAATTAATTCTTGTGGGCAGTATCTTCCTGTAAGAATCAATTCTACATTATCAGGTTTAGCTTCAATAAATTTTATAATATCACCCACGGAAAAAAGTTTAAAGTAAATTGCAACACAAACTTCATCGAGTATTACTAAATCATAACTACCGGATAACATTTTTTCTTTAGCATCATCTAAACCTTTCTTTACCTTATGGATTTCATCATCAGGTGGAAGTTCTTTGTTGAATACAAAATCATCCTTGCCGCATTGAACAACCTCAATATATTCCTTTAATTTTTCTAATGCATGAATCTCATTATATGGATATTCTTTCATGAATTGAATGACAAATGTTTTTAATCCATAACCGGCGGCACGCACCGCTTGACCAATAGCTGCAGTAGTTTTTCCCTTTCCATTACCTGTGTAAATATGAATGTAACCCTTACTTGATTTTTCCATTCTCTTTTTTTCTCAATTCAAGTTTTTTAATTATTTCATCCCTCTGCAAATCGGATAGATTTAACCATTCAATTATTTCCTTAACTGTTCGAAAGCAACCAATGCATAAATCGCTGCCGGGTGGCACAAAGCATTCATTGTTGCATGGTGATTGAACAACATTTTCCATATAAATCCTTTCATTTCAAGTCGGCTTTTAATAATAAATATAATTTTACCAGAAAAAGTTTCAAAAGGATTAAAAAAGTATTAACTATTTTTGGATTGTCCCTGGAAAAGTTAAAGAATACGGATAAATGTATGAAAAAAGTAATTCACATTTTTATTGTTGGAACAGGTAAAGTTGGCACTCAATTTTTAAAATTGATTTCAGAAAAGAGTGAGTTAAAAACTGAAAACGGTGATTTTATTTTTAAGATTGCCGGCATCGCAAACCACTCAAGAATGTTGATCAATCATAAAGGAATTAATCCGGCTGATTGGAAATTAAATTTGCTTAAAACCGGTGAACCAGCAATTATTAAATCTTTTATATCAAGAATGCAGAAAACAGATTTAACTAATTCTATTTTTCTTGATTGTACTGATGGCGATGAAATCGTTAAATATTACGACGTAATACTCCGCTCAATTCCAATTGTTACACCAAACAAGTCTGCTAACTCCGGTACTTACCAAAAGTATTTGGCACTTAGAAAAACAGTTAAGAGATTTAAAACTGATTTTAGATATTCCGCAAATGTTGGAGTTGGTTTACCCTCGCTTGATGTAATAAACTCATTGTTATCAGGTGGAGACAGAATCACATCAATCGAAGGTTTATTTTCAAGCACTATGAATTATTTGCTCGATAAACTACTCATTACAAATAAAAAATTCAGCGAGTTATTAAAAGAAGCACACGATAAAGGATTAACGGAGCCGGATCCACGTAACGACTTGAACGGCATTGATACCGCAAGAAAAATTTTAATCCTTGCAAGAGAAGCCGGATATAAAATTGAAATGTCTGACATTGAAATTGAGAACCTTGTACCACCTATTCTGCGAAATATTAACTTACTCGATAAATTTTACAACAGCATTAAAATTGCCGATAGCAAATTTGATTCTCTGAAAAAACTTGCGGTTAAAACAAAAAGAAAACTTGTTTATTCTGCCCGATTAAGAAATAACAAAGCTTCCGTTGGAATTGAACTGGTAGATTCAGGTCATCCGTTTTATTCGGCATCATCAAATGAAAAAGTTGTTCTATTCTATTCAGAGTTTTATAACGAGAATCCATTGATAATAAAGGGTCAAAGCGGAGGTGCAAAGGCAACAGCATCAGTTTTAGTTTCGGATATTCTGAAAACGGTTGGGTAAAAAAGGGAACGGCTTTGAACCGTTCCCATTAAAAAAATTAATTAATTTTTCCTTGCTGCAATTCGTTTACAAGCCGGTCTGTTTTATAAATAAATTTTAACGCTTCCATTAATCCCCAGGAGTCCGTTGCGACTGTTCTGTTGTTCGATTCAAGGAAAATAAAATCACCGGCAAGACTTTCGAGATTACCATCGTGAACGAGTCCAACAACTTCCTTATTTCTATTAATAACAGAACTACCGGAGTTACCGCCAACAATGTCATTTGTAGAAGCAAACCCAACCGGAATTGATAGATCGAAACCTTCCGGAATTTTTTGCCAGCGCGGATGTAATCCCCATGGATAAGCTTTCTTACCAAATGAATACCAGCGATCCCACAAGCCAAAATAAGTTGTCTTGCCCGGTGCTAATGTTCCGTTATACTCATAACCGGCAATTACGCCATCGGAAATTCTTAGCGAGGATGTTGCATCAGGCGGAATCTGGTTTCCATAAATAGTGAATACAAGTTCACCCAATTGTTGATTTAATACCGCAAGTGTATTCTGAATTTCGCGGTTCTTCGGTTCAAGTTCTGCTCTCTTCTTAGTAACATAATTTACGAACTTAATGAACGGATCGTTTGAATTAAGAATCTGATCCGGAGTATTTTCTTTAATGAATTTAAGATACTTCTCTTTAGAAGTTAAACCGGATTTAGAATTTAAATACGCAACTGCATCATCACCCCTTTTACCATTAAATAATACATTAGTAATAAAATGGTCGCTTCCTAAAATAAAATTCAGATAATTTGCAGCAGCACGCAGATTTCTATTTTCAGCATCTTTATCAAGGCTTGACGGAAATAATTTATCAAGTGTTACTTTTAAAGAATCCTTACTAAACCGCGTTTCTCTTTTGTCTTCCGGAAGTTTCATTTGATTAGCATACGTTATTATATTTTGTGCTAATGTTATGTATGGTGATCTTAAACCAAGTGCTAATAATTCACCATAGAATCCACTCAATTCATTAATCGCTCTTTGAATTGAAGTCCAGACATGCCCATACTTGGATTTTAGGATCGGATCGTTATTTACTTTTTCTATCAGTTGTTTTTCAAAATCTCTTCTCTTTGCCATTATCAGTTCATCACGCAAACCGAAATATCTTCCTGCAAATGATTTTCTTCCATTACCAACACCAAGTACATTATTGAGCATCTCATCAAACTTTTCCGGATGTGCCTGAAACTGTTCGAATGCATTGTTGTAAGATTCATTTAACATTGCAAGCATATATTTATACTGTTTATCGCGGAAAAATTCCAACTGTGCAACCGATAATAATCTTTGCGTACTTCCGGGTCTTCCTACAACAAAGATTGGTTCACCTTCTTCGGCACCTTTTGCGCTGAATTTAAAGAAGTGATCTGTCTTAACGGGTTTATCATTTTCATATGCACGGAAGAACATAAAATCCAATTCGTATCGCGGATAAGTAAAATTATCCCAATCCCAGCCCGTTGCTGCTATTTGAAAATCGGGCGACATTACAAGACGGATATCGTTGTAACGTTTATAGAGATATAATGAATATTTACCCCCTTTGTATAATTCTACTACTTTGCAAATCAATCCTGTCTCATCAGAATTTTTCTTTTCTATTTCAGAAATTTTTGCGCTTCTATTCTTAATTTTTTCTTCATCAGTTGAACCGGACTTAAAAGCCGCAAGAACTTCTTCAGTTACATCAACAATTTTAACAAGCTGATCGACAAATAATCTGGATACTTTAATTTCCTCTTCCATTGTTTTTGCATAATATCCATCTCGCAGATAGTTTTCTCCCTTGGGCGATAATCCTAACAGAACGTTTCTTGCACAATGGTGATTAGTCATAATCAATCCGTCTTCAGAAACAAATGCAGCCGAGCAACCACCGCCAAACTGAAGGGCTGATTTCATTACATCATCAAGCCATTCCTGTGTTGGACGAAAACCATATTTCTTTTCAAAATAGTCTAATGGAACTGCATCAAACGTCCACATTGTCCCCATCTCTTTTAAATCGAACTTTACCTTTGATATATCAACCGGTTCATAAATTGACTGACCATGTAGTAAAGTTGTTATAAAAAGAAAAAGAGGAAGGAGTAATAAGTTTTTAAATTTTTTCATTTCTACCTCGGTGTGCAAATAATTTGATTTGAATTTCTTTTTAGCGACTTAGTACCTTGGTGGCAGAAATATTTTGCCACCAAGTAACTAAGACACATTAAATTGTGAAAACCCCTATTTGGATAATTTTCCTTCTTTAAGTTCTTTTACAAACCGGTCAGCCTTATAAATTTTTTCGAATGCTTCCATCATACCTCTTGCATCAACCGAAACACAACGGTTTTCGTGAGGCATAAAGATGAAATTACCATAAATACTTTCCATATTACCATCGAAT